>Ga0206869_1028_pt1 | contig 29215 bp, 29 predicted proteins | sample Alteio_BWOrgCont_35_FD_152618 | JGI IMG/M metagenome (GOLD analysis project Ga0206869, IMG submission 152618) | Enriched cells from forest soil in Barre Woods Harvard Forest LTER site, Petersham, Massachusetts, United States -... | ecosystem: Environmental > Terrestrial > Soil > Temperate forest >... | reverse complement strand
GCGCACAGTTAATTTATTAAAAGCTTGCCAAGCACAATTTGCCACTGTCGATGTGTTACAAGATGAAGAAATTCGTTCAGGAATAAAAATATATTCTAATTGGCCGACGATTCCACAGCTTTATGTGAATGGCGAATTTATTGGTGGATGCGATATTATATCGGAGATGTATGAAGCTGGTGAGTTGCAGAGTTTGATTGAGGGTGCGCAGAAGTAATTTGCGTTATTGCGTGCCACAGGTCTGTCATCCCGGAAAATACCCCGAATTAGAGTAGTATTCTTTTCACTGATAATGGCGGGGTATTTTCCGGGATGACAGGCCTGTGACTCGGGCACGAGAGTCACAAGTATCACTTTCTCAGTTAGGATGATGTCACATAATGACAAGGATGCTCATATGAACTTACCTACTCCAAATCCCCTCATTATTTCTAATTTAGAAATGTTTGTTCGTATCATCTTCGCCTGTTTCCTTGGTTGCGTTATTGGATGGGAACGAGAACGTCATCGCAATATTATTTCTGCAGGGATTCGTACTTACGGCGCTATTGCTATGGGCGCCTGTGCATTTGGGATTGTTGGTTTAAATTTAGCAGGTGCTGATCCTTCTCGTATTGCAGCCCAAGTCGTCACTGGTATAGGTTTTTTAGGTGGCGGTATCATTTTCCGACAAGGTGATTATGTCACTGGTCTTACAACTGCAGCAACACTATGGGCGACCGGTGCGATTGGTTTAGCGGTTTCTGTTGGGATGTATCTTACGGCAATGCTTACTGCCGTTCTGATTTTTTTATTACTTTATTTGCCACGCATGCCTTGGTGGAAAAAAATATCGGCTAAGTATGCTGGGCACACAAGCAAACCTTCAGAGGATTAATTTCAGCTCAGTACTAATCTAATATACATTCGCGCATCAACCGACACGCTTCCTGCATCACATGAATATTATGTATGCTCGATAAATGAAAATAGGCAATCAAGCCTTCTTTAAAAAGATAATGCAAATACGCACGCGTGTAATGTTTGCAAGTATAACATTCGCATCCAGGCATAATCGGCGATTCATCTTTTGCATACTGACTTTTCTTTATGAGAATACGCGCTTGTGTTTCCTCACCTTGAAATTTCAACCACCCATCTGATTTGATAAATTCACCACAATATAATGTGCCATGACGTGCATTGCGTGTCGGTGCGACGCAATCAAAAATATCAACGCCTTTTGCAACGACATCAAGTAAATCTTGCGGATTCAAACCCACACCCATGGTATAGCGCACTTTATCATCGGGTAACATGGGTCGTACCCAATCGAGAATTTCAGCTGTTTTCACCATGTCAAAGCCAATGACCTCACCACCAATTGCGATTCCATCTAATGGTTGTTGTAAAATAAATTCAGTACTTTTTTCGCGTAGATCACGAAAACTCCCGCCTTGAATAATGCCAAATAACGCTTGCTGTTTCCCATAAGCAGAATGTGGTTGTTTCGCATGTTCTTCGATGGATAATAATAACCAACGATGCGTTCTATCGAGTGCCGCAAGTGCGGCATCGCGACCACCTTGTTCTGGCGTGCATTCATCAAACGCCATAATAATATCAGCGCCTATACTTTTCTGAGCTTGTATCGATGAACATGAATTCAGATGAATAATCTTGCCTGACATCGGATGTTTAAAATGCGCGCCTTCTTCATCAATAAGGCAGATGCTGCCTTTTTTCGACAGACTAAATACTTGAAAACCGCCGCTATCCGTTAACATCGCGTGTTCCCACGCCATCATGCGATGCATACCGCCAATGGCTTCGATAATCTCCATGCCTGGTGACACCAGCATGTGATAAGTATTACCGCCTAAAATAATGGTGCTACCGGTTTGCTGTAAATCGTGAGGCGTCAGATAATTGACCATCGCGCGCGTGCCGACCGGCATGAAGCTAGGAGTCGTCACTTCACCATGCGGCGTTGAAAATTGCATGACCCGGGCTGGTAAAGTTGGATGCTTTTTTATGAGTTTTGATGTGTAAGCATTTTGCATGCCGCGTAGTATATATAAAATCACCCATGGCGCATATTTGTTTTGAATGCGATAATCGCACACATTATTTTAATCGACACACACACTATGCCTGCTCACCGTCATTATAATTTTTTGGATAAACTCTGCTTGGGATTTGATCAAGCTGTACGCGCTTTGCAACATACCGCTAAAACGAGTGGTCAAGCATATCCAGGTCGACACATACCTGAAGCCGAGTTAAGTGCAGATCAGCGCAAACATTCGGCTGGTTTGATGCGAGTGAATCACGCCGGTGAAGTTTGTGCGCAAGCGCTTTATCACGGCCAAGGTGTGGTGTCGCGCTCACCTGAAGTACAAGCAAAAATGCAACTTGCTGCGATTGAAGAAGGCGATCATCTTGCTTGGTGTAAACAACGCTTAGATGAGTTGCATAGTCATACAAGTTATCTCAATCCATTATGGTATACCGGTTCATTTTGCATAGGCATGGTTGCGGGTATGGTTGGTGATACTTGGAGTCTGGGTTTTGTGGCGGAAACAGAGCGTCAAGTTATTAAACATTTGTCTCAGCATTTAGAAACATTGCCAGCACAAGATGGACGTAGTTACGAAGTATTAAAACGAATGCAAGTTGATGAAGCACATCATCGCGATGAAGCGATTGCTTTGGGCGCGAGAGATTTGCCGAGTTGGATAAAGATGACGATGTCGGTGGTGTCGAGGGTGATGGTGAAGACGGCGTATTGGGTTTAGCAGGTCTGTCATCCCGGAAAATATCCCGCCTCTGTCAATCACAAGAACGCTGCTATCACCGGGATATTTATCCGGGACCCGGGCTTTTGCTGACGTGAATGGTATGATTTTAAAAATGTAGATTTAAATTCGCAAAACGACGATTGTAAAAAATAATCTTTTTCAATATCGCAAAAGCCCGGATAAATATCCCGGGAAGAGTTGCGTTCTTGTGATTGACAGAGGCGGGATACTTTCCGGGATGACAGACCTGTTGCTAGCAGGTTTATATATTCATATTCAACTTACTCTCGCTCTCCTCACTCTCTTCACACGAAGCCGAACTTGATCTCGATTGCGTTGCCTTTCCAAACATCCCAATATCAGAACTATTATCTTCTCTATCTACATCTACTGATAAATCATCATCATTTTTAATTCCCTTCTGCTTCTCTAGCGAACTTATTTTCTCAAGTATGTTATCGCATAAACTCGTAAAAACTACACGTTGCTTTCTTATCTTCACGAGAGTATCAATTCTCTGTGAGAACAACATTAAATAGTTTGTGCTCATGTGCATGAAAGGATCTTCTTGCAATAAATCATCAAGCATTTTTTTAATTGTAACTATTTTATTTTTAGTGGAAGCAAGATCTTTAACAGAATATTGTTTTGAATTTAGAAGTGCTAACTCTATTTGCAAGCTTGCAGTGATCGTTTTGGCTTTATTTTCAATTTCCTCGCTAAGGTTAGATGATTCCAGATAACTCGATTCACTTTTTGTTCGATGCCGCATGATCTCATTTCCCTATGATGATTAATTAATACAATTTAAATGCGCAGTCGTTTCCTTCTTCGCTTATTGATAAATTTATCAGACGTTCTTCATTGAATACAAAATAACGCTCAGGCTGAAACAAACCTAATTGCGTAGCATAAAAATTTACATCGTCATCTAGGGTAGATGTTCCTAAATAATCTTTAATACTCTTTATGATTGTGGTTAACACTTCATTGAGAGATTCTAGAAACGATGTATTGGCAATGGGTTCGTCTATTAGAATTTCTTCATAACGATTTGGCATGCTAAGCCTTTACATTTTTAAAGTGTTGCAAGTCTTTTCACTGATATCGGTTTTACATGAACTAGAAACGCTGCTCGTCGGAGATGTTGTTGCCTCATCAAAATATTCTTCCGCGCTAATTTGCAGAGGAGATTTTTCTTGAAGTTTACTTTCTGCTTTATCTAACATGCTAGACAAGAGTTCAAGTACGGAGCTTGTCATATCTTTGCGATGCATGAAACATCCTTATTCACTACATTTATATATTTCAGGATTATTTAACGCGGGTCGTGCCCGCGTTTTGAGTAAAACTACGGTCTAGGAGAGCTAATGTCGCTTTCTTGACTATTATTTTCTTCGGAAGAAGTTGCACTATTGCCGCTGGATACGCTGAGTTTTGGGGTTGTACTAGCTTCAGGAGAACTATTATTTGATGCTGCAAACATTCCTCTTGTAGCAATAAGAAGGTTAATCGCATCATGACTATGATGTTTTTCAGCGTGTTTGTTATTTTTATATACTTCGGTTGCTGGTATTTCTGTTAAAGATAGGATGTGTGCTTCCATACCCAGGGAATTGATCGTTTCATCCTTTATGGCAATGACAGCTTTACCTTCAAGGGGTTTGTTTGCTTTGAGTTTAGCTTGCACTTCTTCTAATTCATTAAATTCTTCAACACTTAATTGTGGATCATGTCTTTCTTGTAATTTTCTTTGTAATTTAACTAATCTATTTTGCATAGTCTTTATCCTTATTTTTAATTAATTTCTAATGCTACTTATTAACTCAAGAACCTTACTTTATTTTTAATTATTTTTCCAGATGTACTTTAGGGGCAGAACCTACACCGACTTATAAATCATCACCAACGCACCCACTTGAATTAACCAAATGACCCAAACAATTTCCATAAAATAAGGAAACCAATGACGTTTGACAACCCAATAAAAAAATGCGGGAATTAAACCAGCGAGTAAAGGGATGCTTAAAAAGGTGAGTAAGCCGCGAGCTAACATTCCGGCTTCACCAGGTGAAAACACATCAGTTAATAAAGCCGAAATCAATTCATGAAGATCAATGAGATATTGTAAGCCTTGGTGGGCATAAGACATAGAAAACACGATGACAATACTAAAAATAAATAGCGCGAGTATTTGTTTAATCATATTCATTCCTTAGTTAATCATCCATGACAGTTTCAGTCTAAATCAAACTTTAATCCCAATTCCCTTTTCTAGCAATATCCATGCCCAAATAAAGAGACCAATAAACAAGGTTAAGATTAAGGCGAAACCGAAATAAATGTTAAGATCAGAAATACCTAACATGCCGTAACGAAAGGTATCGACAATTTCGAATATGGGATTAAACATAGAAACCGTTTGCCAGGTTGTCGGTAACTGATTAATAGAATAAAAAACGCCGCCTAAATAAGTGAGTGGCGTTAACACAAACGTGGGGATAAAAGCGATATCATCAAAGTGTTTGGCATAAATGCCATTAATTAAACCACCTAAGGAAAATACCATTGCTGCAAGAACAGCCATCGCAATGATAATGCCAAAGTGATGAATGGTGAGATGTGTAAATAAAGAAGAAACGATAATCACAAGACTACCAACTAAGAGACCGCGTATCGTACCGCCTAACATAAAGCCTAATAAAGTAATGACATTAGACATCGGTGACACTAACATTTCTTCGATGCTTCTATTAAACTTCGTGAGGAAAAAAGAGGATGCTGTGTTGGAATAAGCATTTGTCATAATCGACATCATTGCAAGACCGGGCACAATATATTGAATATAAGTAAAACCTTCAACCATCCGAATTTGCGAACCAATAAATTTACCAAAAATAAGAAAATATAAACTCATTTGTATGACAGGTGGTAATAAAGTTTGCGACCAAATTCTAGTGAAGCGATTAATTTCTCTAAACGATAACGTTTTTAACGCAACACCTTGGGAAGCCCAGTCGATTTGCGAATTCATTTGAGCTCCTGCTGTTGAATATTAATTTTATTTTCTGAAATCAAATGAATAAATAATTCTTCAAGACGATTCGATTTATTACGCATGCTGGTGATCGTAATATTTTGTTGATTCAGGAAATAAAATAATTGATTGATAGATTGTTGTTTATGAATTTCTACTTCCATCGAAGTGTCATCAAGTAAGCGATAATGGTAACCATCTAATTGTATGTTTTGTTTGAGCGGATGCGCTAAATCAAGCAGTAGTGTTTGAATGCTCGTGCGATTGATCAATGATTTCATATTTTCATTTTCGATGATTTCACCATGATCGATAATCGCAACATTTTTACATAATTGCTCAGCTTCTTCGAGATAATGTGTGGTCAGAATGATCGTGGTGCCCGCTTTATTTAATTCGGTTAAAAATTTCCATAAGGTATGGCGAAGTTCGATATCAACACCAGCAGTCGGCTCATCGAGTATGAGTAAACGTGGTTCGCTCATCAATGCACGCGCAATCATTAAACGTCGTTTCATCCCGCCGGATAATTTATAAGCAGGTTGATTGCGCATTTCCCAAATGCCCAAATAATTTAAATATTTTTCCATGCGCTGTTCTGCAATGCGCTTGGGAATGCCGTAATAACCAGCTTGATTAATGAGTGTGTTATTAATTTTATCAAAGATGCCAAAATTCATTTCTTGCGGAACGATACCGATTAATGATTTTGCTTTGGTCATATGCGTGTCGGTGTCATAACCAAAGACAGAAACTTTGCCAGAAGTTTTATTGACGAGCGAACAAATAATACCGATGGTCGTTGATTTGCCAGCGCCGTTTTGTCCGAGCAATGCAAAGAAATCACCTTCTGCGACATCTAAATTAATGGCTTTCAGCGCTGTAAAACCATTTGAATAAATTTTAGTAAGATTACGAACCGAGATAGCATTCATACAACTACCTTAATTGAGCGATGAGAGATTGTAACGCTTTTCCACGGTGACTGAGTGCGTTTTTTAATTCTAGAGGTAATTCTGCAGAGGATTTTTGTAAATCAGCAAGCCAAAAGATGGGGTCGTAACCAAAACCTTGTGCGCCACGAGGTGCCATTAAAATTTCACCGTGCCAAGAACCTTGCGCGATGATGGGACTTGGATCGTTCGCATGCCGTAAAAAAACCAGTACGCAGTAAAACCAAGCGCGGCGTTGTTCTTGTTGAAAATCAGTCATATCTGCTAACAATTTGTTGATGTTCATTTGCGCATTGGCTTTTTCACCAGCGTAACGTGCTGAATAAATACCAGGCGCACCATTGAGTGCTGGCACGACTAATCCAGAATCATCAGCAAGTGCAGGTAAGCCAGTGAGGGTTGCTGCGTTCCGCGCTTTCTGCAACGCATTTTCGATAAAAGTTAATCCAGTTTCTGCCACATCAACAATGTTGAATTCTTTTTGCGGTGTAATGTGGTAATCAAGTGGTGCAAGTAATGCAGAAAATTCTGCAATTTTGCCAGCATTATTGCTGGCAAGAATGATGTTCATTAGACTTCTTTCGAAACCATCGTCTTTTGTTTCATTTCTGCGTTGCATTGGTTTCTCCGCTGCTCATTTACGACATGTAAACTCCGCTGCTCGAAACCAATACGCCTTGAACTGAAACAAAATACTTGATTTCGAAAGAAGTCTATTATTAAGTGCCTATTGCGATGCTCCAACCTAAACCTTTGAGCGGATTGACCATGACGATGATTAATACTTGCAGCACGACTACGATGATAATCGGTGTAATATCAATGCCGGAAATAGGTGGAATGACGCGCTGGATAGGACGCATGATCGGTGAAGTAAATTTATAAAGGATTTGATAAGCAGGTGAATTCGGATTAATCCAACTGATGAGCGCTTGTAGAATGACGGCTAAGGTGAGCGTTTGGAAAACCAGACGAAGCGTATCAGCAAATGCGAGGATTAATAATCCGAAAATATTGGGAACGCCAAAACTTGCCATAATGATGAGGAGAAAGCGCAAAAATTCCACAAGTAAAATCACGACCAATGTTGCTGTTTCAAAACCCCGAATGTCTGGTAATACGCGTTTAAAAGGTTTGATGATTGGATTCGTTAATTTAACAACAAATTGTGTAATGGGATGATGAAAATCTGCGTGTTCAAATGCCAATACGAGACGCAGGAATAATACAATGACATAGAAATCAAACAAAACGCCAATCAGAAAAAGCACTACATTAAGACTGTTACCTGTCATACATCGTCCCCTTAGAATCGTTGTGATCAGTTTAGCGGTTTCCTATCAATTCTGCCAATTCTTCTGATCTTGATTTTGCTGCTTGTAATGCTGCCTGAAAAATACCGCGTAAATTTTGATTTTCTAGCGTGTTAATTGCTTTTTCTGTTGTACCGCCGGGAGATGTGACTTGCTTTCTTAATTCAGAAACCGGTTGACCACTTTCTATCGCCATGCGTGATGCACCTAATGCGGTTTGCAAAGTGAGTAGCTTGGCCATGTCTGTGGGAAGACCTAATGCTTCAGCTGATTCTTGTAAGATTTCCATGATCAAGAAAAAATACGCAGGACCACTGCCGGATAAAGCAGTGACAGTATCCATCAGGGCTTCATCATCTACCCACACTGTAATTCCAACGGCACGCAGAATAGATTCAGCGGCGTTACGTTGCTCGGAAGTGACTTCAGCATTTGCAAATAATGCAGCAGCACCTGCACCAATTAAAGCGGGCGTGTTTGGCATGGCTCGCACAATGGCAAGCGAATGGCCTAACCAATTTTCGATATTTGCAATGCGAATGCCAGCGGCAATTGTAATGATAAGCGGATTTTTATGCTGTACAGATTCGGCAATTTCTTTGATTAATGATTCGATGTGTTGTGGCTTCACTGCAAGAACGACGATATCAGCTTGTTCGATTGCTACCAGATTATGATTTGTCGTTTGGATCTGAAACGTGTTCGCGAGATAAGTTAATTTGTCTTTGCTTGGGTCAGCGGCAATGAGGTGATCGCGAGGATGGCCACTTGCGATGAGTCCGCCAATTAAACTTGTGCCCATGTTACCGGCGCCAATGATGGCGATTGTTGGTGAGGTCATGCTTTAATTCCTTGTCTGTCACTCTGAAAAATCCTCCAGTCTGTCACCCCGAAAAATACCCCGCCACTGTTTTTAAAAAGAAAAATGAACTTATTCGGGGTATTTATTCGGGGTCTGGGCCTTTGCGATATTGAAAAAAACGTCTCCGAAATCATTGTGCCCATATTTGTATCTTGAATTGATTTGAGTCTGAACTAATTAGTTATAAGTTTATTCTTTCCCTCTCGTAAAACCCAGACCCCGAATAAATACCCCGAACAAGTTCATTTTTTCATATCACTTACAGAGGCGGGGTATTTTTCGGGGTGACACCTGTGGTATTTTTCGGGGTGACACCAGTGTCATTCTCCAATATCCCAAAAAGATTCTCATACCGATTATGCGGACTCCACGCATACCAACCTTCCGCACGCGCTTCACTCACCGCACGCAATTGCGCTTTAATGTAATCAACTTTTTTCGCATGCGACATGGGATATCGATAATTTGATAACTCAATATAAGGATAAAGTTTAAACGGCGTTTTATTTTTACTAAATTGCTTTTGAATATGCGTCAGGGAATCAAACACGGTTTCGTAAGGTGTTATTGCATGTTTTTTATAAGGTTCATAATGCGACGGATAAACCATGGGGCACATGGCATCGACACTTTGTGAGAATAATTTTAGGTTATGGCCAATATTTTTTGCTTCACCATAACTCGCGATGCCAAACACATCGATTTGCAAAGGGATGTTTTGCCCCGTTAATTTGTTTTTATACCAATCAATAATTTTTAAAATTCTTTTGGCATTTTCTACTGAGGCTTTTTGTTTGGTGTTATAGCGGATGTAGTCTAATTGAATTTCACTCGCACCGAGTGCGATCGCTTGTTGAATAAGAGGATATTTAGATTGCCAAATTTTAGGATTGCTCACTTGATCCTGGGTTCCACCACCAGGAAACATGGCGATTCTGGCGACATATTTAATTTTATTGTCTAAAACCAATCTAATATTTTCTTGGTAACGTCTATTTGGTTTAACTAAATCGACAACAAAAGTATTAATGCCTGCCGACTTCGCACGTTTGATCAGATAATGAAGATAAGTGGTATTTTCTAAAGTCCATTGCGTGACATAAATACCTTTTACTTGAGCAGCATAGCTAAAAGTGATTAGCAGTAAGCTCAAAAAGAAAGCAGAAATTAACGTACAGATGTATTTATGGACCCTCTCCATGCCTAACCTCATCCTAGTATCGAAACTTTCACTTATAGTTATACCTGAATTGCGGGAGTTTGATTATGTTATAATCGACTTATCTGCTTCGGGCTCCAAATAACGCAGTTCCAATCCTCACAATCGTCGCACCTTCTGCAATCGCAAGTTCAAAATCATCAGACATTCCCATCGAGAGTGTGTCTAAGTTTATTCTTGATGAATTTAATTGTTGCTGAAGGTGAGCGAGTTGATGGAAAGCTTGTCGAGTGGTTTCAGGTGATTGATTGGGGGCGGGAATGGTCATCAAACCGCGCAGATTTAGATTGGGAAGTTGACGACAATATGCAGCAAGTTCCTTAATCTTGTCAGCATCTGTGCCGAATTTGCTCTGTTCTGCATTAATGTTAATTTCTAGACAGATTTGTAATGGCGATAAATGCTGAGGGCGCTGGTCGTTGAGCCGCTGTGCAATTTTTTCGTCATCCACACTATGCACCCAGGCAAAATGCTCAGCGATTTTCCGTGTCTTATTACTTTGTATCGGGCCAATGAAGTGCCAAATAATATCGTCAGGACATTTCGGTATTTTTTCCAAAGCTTCTTGAACATAATTCTCACCAAAATGTCGCACACCTGCTTCATATGCGGTCAGAATACTCGCAACTGCTTGTCCTTTGCTAGCTGCGAGTAAAATGACGGAATCTTTTGGGCGCTGATGTAAGAATTCACTCTCGGCGATGCGAGCTTTAAGTTCTGCCAGTCTCTGCGCAATATCAGTCATATTGATTATTTTTATACGATCTGTGGGCCAGCCGCGCGTATTGCATCACTGACATTGAAGCGCTTAAAGTTTTCAATGAATTGTGAAATGAGGGATTGCGCGTTCTTTTCATATCCAGCAAGATCCGGGTAGTTTCGACGAGGATCTAACCATTTTGACTCCACATTCATGACCGTTCGCGGAATTTCAAAATTAAATTGAGGCATGGTTTCATATTCGGCGTGTTTCAATTCACCAGTCACAATGGCTGTCACGATGGCTCGACTCGTTGGGATTGGGAAGCGTTCACCACCTTCACCTCTCGCGCCACCAGTCCAGCCAGTGTTAACTAAATAAACATCAGTATCATGGTTGCGTAAACGTTTCATGAGTAAATCAGCATAAACTGCTGGTGGTCTTGGGAAAAATGGGGCGCCAAAACATGTACTGAAGGTTGGTTTGATGCCGCTACCTTGACCAACTTCAGTGCTGCCAACGAGTGCTGTGTAGCCGGATAAGAAATAGTATGCAGCTTGCTCTGGTGTTAATCGTGCGACTGGCGGCAATACGCCGTATAAATCGCAGGTGAGAAATAAAATGGCGTGAGGTTGTTGTCCGCGATTATTCAGAACACGTTCTGGAATGAACTCACGTGGATAAGCGGCGCGAGAGTTTTGCGTAATGCTTGAATCAGAATAAATCGGTTCTTTAGTTGCTGGATCGAGCACGACATTTTCTATAACAGAACCAAATTGAATCGCATTCCAAATAAGTGGTTCGCGTTCTTGTGACAAATCGATACATTTGGCATAACAACCGCCTTCAAAATTAAATACACCATCACTGCCCCATCCATGTTCATCATCACCGATGAGCAAACGATTTGGATCTGCGGATAAAGTTGTTTTACCAGTTCCTGAAAGACCAAAAAATAAAGCGGTATCACCATCTTTACCAGTGTTAGCAGCGCAATGCATAGGCAAAATATCATGTTGCGGCAAGATGAAATTCAGAACAGAAAACATAGCTTTTTTCATTTCACCAGCATAATAAGTACCGCAAATTAAAATGCGTTTTTCTTTAAAATTTAAAATGACGGCAGCATCGCTGTTGACACCATCACGAGAGGGTTCTGTTTTAAATCCGGGAGCGCTTAAAATAGTCCATTGATTATCGGAAGGAGAAGTTCTTGGTGTTTCTGGACGAATAAATAAGACACGCGCAAATAAATTATGCCAAGCCAATTCGCTAATCACTTGTACAGCTATGCCTAGTTGATCATGAGCACCGACTTTCAAGTATGAAGTAAAATATTCTTTTTTTGATTGCAGATGTTGTAATGCATGTCCCCAAAGCGTCAGAAAAGTTTCAGAGCTGATCGCTTGATTGATAGGGTTCCAGTCAACTTGTGATTCAGTGACTTCATCTCTCACGATAAAACGATCTTTTGGAGAACGTCCAGTTCGAGCGCCTGTTTTTACAACTAATGCTTCGTTAGAGGCCAATTCACCTTCGCCTCGTTTAATAGCAAACTCTATCAAGTCCTTACTGGAGAGGTTGATATGGTTTTTAGTAGGCTGGGAGATTATTGTTTGGGTGGATTGAGCCATCGACGCATACTCCTAATTGTATGATTATTAATTGGATTTGGCGTAAAATTTGTGAATTGTAAAATGAGTTGCGGTATTGTACACAAGAGATTGGGAGGAAGACAGAGGATTGCGGTGTGAATTTGGCGAACGGATACTGGCAATGACCTCTTCACTTTCACCATTTACTTTTCATTAACTTAATCTTATATTCAAAGACGTTACTATGCGTGTTCAAAATCTGAACATAACAGGAATTTCTATAACGAGGAAGTATCTCTATGTCACGTCATCTTTTTAAGCTTTCTACTTTCACATCTTTTTTACTAACTGTTTCTGTATTACCTGCTTATGCTGCTACACCGATTGATTTAAGTGACCAGCCTGTTACGTACCTTCAAAAACGATTAAATCCAAAAACGAGTTTTGCTGGAACAGCAAATCAATTGCAATTACAGACGACCAACGAAGAAACTGATTTCAATCAAACCGTGCATATACGAATGCAACAATCATTTAATGGCTATCCAGTGTTAGGTGGGGATGTCATCGTGCATAATCCCAAAGGTCATCACAACAGTCTACACGGCTTGCTCGCATCACAAGAAGCAACGACTGCAAGCATGGATGGCATCATTTATGAAGATTTACAAAATGATTTACGCAATGCACCCGCTTATGTTTTTTCCGATGCGCAAGCTGAGGCCGCGTTAACAACAGCGATGAATGATTTGCAAGTGACAGCAGGCACAAAACCTGTGATTGCTTATTCTAAAAAGAAATTAATGGTGTATGTCGACCAACAAAACAAAGCGCACTGGGTTTATGAAGTACGCATGACTGCGCATGTTGCTGGACGCTTGCAAAGTCCGATTTATTTCATCGATGCAATCAATCTCAGCATACACGACCATTGGGACAATCTTAAAACTGCAAAGATAGCAGTAAAAGCTGGTGGGTTTGGTGGTAATTATCGCAATAAATTAACTTATGATAGCCTCACTGGAAATTTAGTTGCGTTTGATATTATGCGAGATGATGAAACACAATTATGTTATTTGGAAAATGATTTAGTCACTGTTACTGATGCCCGCAATCAACAAATCGCATCCTTCACTTGTAAAACACCTGATGCTGAACATAACCATTTTTATTTTAGTGGAAACTTTGATGAATTTAATGGCGGATATTCTCCGAATAATGATGCCATTTATGCTGCTAAAGTGATTAATGACATGTATCTCGATTGGTATCGTATTCCAGTATTAAGCAAAGATAAAAAACCTATGCATCTTAATATGATAACTCATGTGCCAGATCCAGATTTACCACCGACTGATGAATACAGTCCTTACTGGGTCAATGCAGCATGGGAGGATAATACTGAAACCATGTACTTCGGCGATGGTAATCAAGATATTTTTCCGCTGACATCGCTTGGCGTGACCGCGCATGAAGTGAGTCATGGTTTTACTTCGCAGCATTCTAATTTGCTTTATACAAAACAATCCGGCGGAATGAATGAAGCATTTTCAGATATGGCGGATCAAGCAGCGAAATATTATACCACTGGAAAAAATGATTATCTCATTGGTCCTGAATTAGTAAAAAATGGAGAAAGACCGTTTCGTTATATGAAGCAACCAAGTAAAGATGGTAGATCTATCGATCATTTTAGCCAATATCATGATGAATTGAATGTGCATTTAAGTAGTGGGATTTACAATCGTGCATTTTATTTATTGGCATCGTCAAAAGGTTGGAACGCAAAAAAAGCGTTTGATGTGATGGTACAAGCGAATCGTTTTTATTGGACTTCAAATTCAACATTTAGTAAAGGTGCTTGTGGTGTGGTGAAAGCAACGAAAGATTATAACTATGATGTGAAAGCGGTGATGGTTGCGTTTAGAAAAGTAGGGGTTAAAGCAAATAGGTGTTAAGCGTCATTGCGAGCGAAGCGAGTTCGTGCCCGTGCCCGATTGCGTGCCCGAGCCCGTTTTTTTCTAAATGAGTTAAATGAAACATGATGGGAAAAGACGGGCACGGGCACGCAATCGGGCACGGGCACGAAAAAACACAAACTTAACGTTCGCATCTCTTCCGATAATATTCCCAACCCACCGCGCGATAACACTCAGCCTCTTCCTTCACATCATCCGCACTCAAAATACCGCGGCCCACAATAATAATATCGCTGCCATTTTCTAAAATCGCAGTCTCCGGCGTCACGTAATTTTGTCCTAACTGATCACCCTCTGTTTGAAATTTAATTCCTGGCGTGATGTTTAACCAATGTGGATCAGTAGAAATGGCATGCTGCGTGATAAATCCAATTACAAAATCTGCAAATTGTTCTGCCATTGCCAATGTTCGTTGCGTGTAATCGGCAGACATGAGATGTCCTTGCGAACTCATTTCAGCAAGTAAAATTAAGCCGCGATTTTTTTTACGACCGATTTCTGCCAAGCCTTTAATGATGCCAGGACCAGGAATGCTATGCGCATTAATTACGTCAGCCCATTCAGCGATATGATAAATGCCGCCTTCGTATTGTTGTTTAACTGTGTTACCAATATCTGCAAATTTACGATCTTCAAAAATGAGGAAACGGTGTTTTAGTGCGAGTTTGCGCAACTGATTAGTGAGCTCTGGCGTGAAATCTTCAATGATATCGATATGCGTTTTAAGCATGCAGATTTCAGGACCAAGTGTATTTGCAATCTCAATTAATTCAGCAGACGTTGTGACATCCGCAGAAATGGCTAAGTTCGATTCTTTATCTTCCATCAATAAAAATAAATTTCGTGCAAGCGCAGAAAGACAATAATGTGCTCGTTCTGCATAAGTCAGATGTGCTTTGTTCATGACGCTTTTCGCTCTGCTAAAAATTGTTTGACGATAAATGTTTCTTCGTCATTTAAACAGAGATCCGCCAATAATGTATTCAGAATTTCAGAGACAGTCAGTATGGTATGAGTGTGGAAACGCTGCGCTAAGGTTGCGCGTCCGCCTTGTTCTCTATCGATTAAAGCAATCACGTGCTCGACCACTAAACCAGCTTCTATAAGATCATTAGCAGTTTCGATGATGCTGCCGCCTGTCGTAATGACATCTTCAATGATGAGACAACGTTGGCCTGGCGCGAAAACACCTTCTATAGTTTGCTTCGTACCATAATCCTTTTTTTCTTTGCGGCGCATGATCATGGGTAGGTTGTAATCTAAAGATAAACAAGTGGCTATCGGCAAAGCGGTATACGGGACGCCGCAGACTAAATCATTGGGAAATTTCGCAGTTGCTTCGTGCATCAGTGTTGCAACTGTTCTTAAAATATCGGGATAGGAAATAATTTTTCGTAAGTTAATGTAAACAGAAGATTTCTGACCACTTTTGAGCGTGAAGTCACCGAATTGGATGACGCCGATTTGGTGCAACTGATGAATGAGAGATGCTTTCATGAGAGGCTCGCGTAAATTTTAGGGTGAAAGGAAGATACTTGAAGTTGAGTATTAAAGCTACTCTGTTCCTTTCGTGCCCGTGCCCGATTGCGTGCCCGCGTCCGGTTTTTATATTTATTAAAAACTTAAAAGACGGGCACGGGCACGCAATCGGGCACGGGCACGAAAACAGTGCTGAGAAACCTCACACAATTGTTTACTTTCTCTCGTCTAAAATGGTACAAATACCCAACACAAATTATACGATTATAATATGAACCTCACTGCGCAACTTGTTTTAAAATCGGGAGAGGTGTTTCATGGAGAAACCGCGGTTTCTCTGCACCAACCCACTTTTGGTGAAGTTGTTTTCACAACAGGAATGGTGGGATATGTCGAATCACTCACAGACCCTTCATATGCCGGCCAAATATTAGTTTTTACTTACCCACTCATTGGTAATTATGGTGTCCCAGATCCAGCTACTTGGGAATCCCAACGAATTCAAGCTCGTGGTGCGATTTTTTCCGAATTATCTCCTTTTTATTCTCATCATGATGCACGTCACTCACTGAAAGAATGGTTAGAGTCTCAACAAATTCCTTATTTAACAGCAGTCGATACGCGCGTACTCACTAAATGTTTACGTGAAAAAGGCGTGGCGCCTGGTGTGATTGCACCGTTAGATACCAACATCGACCATTTCGAAAACTTTGAACAAAAAGATTGGGTCGCTGATGTCTCCATCAAAGAGCCACGCGAATACGGTTCGGGTGATAAGTTAATTATCGTGATTGATTGCGGCATGAAAGAAAATATTTTGCGTTCACTATTGAAATATCCCGTTCGCATTAAACGCGTTCCACACGATTATGACTTCACAAAAGAATCATTTGACGGTTTGTTTATTTCAAATGGTCCTGGTGATCCAATGCAATGTCAAAAAACCATTGCGCATATTCGTCAAGTGATGCAGATGCAAAAACCGATTTTTGGTATTTGTTTAGGCACACAATTGATGGCGCTTGCAGCAGGTGCTGCAACTTTCAAACTAACGTTTGGTCATCGCTCACATAATCAACCTTGTTTAGATTTAGTAACCAATCGTTGTTACTTAACATCGCAGAATCACGGCTATGCAATTGATGAGACTAGTCTCTCAAGCGATTGGCGAGTGAGTTTTAGAAATCTGAATGATCAAAGCGTTGCTGGCATAGAGCATCAAAGTTTGCCATTTTTTTCTGTACAATTTCATCCAGAAGCAGCTCCAGGTCCTGAAGATACGCAGTGGTTGTTTCAAAAGTTTTTTGATTCATTATTAGTTTAATAACATATGTTAAGCACCAGCTAGCAAAAATGCAGCGAGGTGTGCGAGCGCGCAAACGAAAAAAGAGGCTTGTATGCTGCGATTTAACGGTAAAAAAGTATTGTTACTAGGCTCGGGTGGACTGCGGATTGGTCAAGCAGGTGAATTCGATTACTCCGGTTCTCAAGCAATTAAAGCACTTAAAGAAGAAGGGATACGCGTTGTTTTAGCGAATCCAAACATTGCAACCGTGCAAACCGATGCTCACATGGCAGATGTTTTATATCTGCAACCGCTCAACATTGAAGTCGTGACGCAAATCATTGAAAAAGAAAAACCGAATGCGATTTTATTAGGATTTGGCGGACAAACTGCACTGAATCTCGGTTTAGCGTTAGAAGCAAAGGGCGTTTTAAGTCAACATCACGTCAGTGTGTTAGGCACAACGGTTGAAACGATTCGACAAACAGAAGATAGAGATTTATTCAAACAAGCACTTGAAGCAATCAATGTTAAAACGCCGCGTAGTTTTAGTGCCGTGACTGTTGATGAAGCACTCGCAGCCGCTGAACAAATTGGTTATCCCGTGATGTTACGTTCAGGTTTTTCATTGGGCGGTCTCGGTTCTGGAAAAATTAATCATCGTGAAGAATTAATCAAACGTACGAAAGAATGCTTTGCAACTGTGCCACAAGTTTTAATTGAAGAATATTTGTTGGGCTGGAAAGAATTCGAATATGAAATTGTGCGTGATGCCGCTGGCAATGCACTCACCATTTGCAACATGGAAAACTTAGATCCAATGGGGGTGCATACTGGTGAAAGTATCGTGGTCGCACCAGCGCAAACCTTATGTAATGCCGAACATCAATTGTTGCGTAATATTTCGATTGCTGTCGCAAACCATTTTAAAATTGTTGGTGAATGCAATATTCAATTTGCAGTGAATCCTGTGAATGGTGATTATCGCGTTATTGAAATGAATGCACGCTTGTCACGTTCTAGTGCGTTAGCATCGAAAGCGACAGGTTATCCCCTCGCATTTGTCGCAGCAAAATTAGGTTTAGGTTATTTGTTACATGAAATTCAAAATAGTGTGACGCAAAAAACCTGTGCGTTCTTCGAACCAGCGCTTGATTATATCGTTGTTAAAATTCCACGTTGGGATACGCACAAACTAAAATCGGCTGACCGCACCATCGGCACTGAAATGAAGAGTGTGGGTGAAGTGATGGCAATAGGCCGATCATTCCCAGAGAGTTTACAAAAAGCAGTAGGTATGTTGAACATTGGTGCCTCATGTTTAAGTGATTATCCGCAAACGATTTCTGATTTGAAAAGAGAAATTGTATGTCCGACAGATAGACGGTTATTTGCTTTATATCGCTATTTTTTAAATGGCGGAACGGTTGCAGAAGCTCATCAATGGAGTGGCATTAATCTTTGGTTTTTATCACACATTCACGCGATCGCTGAAACTGAAAAACAATTACGTCATCAAACATTATCAACATCATTACTCAAAAATGCAAAGCGCATGGGATTTTCCGATCGCGCTTTAGCAAAAATATCTGGACAATCTGAAGATACAATTCGTGCTAATCGCAAAGCAGAAAATATCATTCCTTATGTGAAACAAATTGACACGACTGCCGGTGAGTTTGCAGCTTACACCAATTATTTATATTTCACCTATCATGCGGTTGAACATGATATCGAACCATCGGAACAACGTCCCGTATTAGTGTTGGGCTCAGGTCCTTATGCGATTGGTTCATCAGTCGAATTCGATTGGTGCGCTGTAAATACTTCACGTTCTTTGCGTGAAATGGGTAAGCCTGCCATATTAGTGAATTCAAATCCTGAAACTGTGTCTACTGATTACGATGAATCAGATCGACTTTACTTCGAGCAACTGACACTAGAACGTGTGCAAGACATTGCTGATTTCGAAAATCCACAAGGTATTGTGGTATCAGTTGGCGGACAAATCGCGAATAATTTAGCATTACCATTATCAAAACGAGGGTTTCCATTACTAGGAACATCTGCAGATGCTATCGATCAAGCAGAAGATAGAGAAAAATTTTCTGCACTGCTGAATCATCTTAAAATCGATCAACCTGCGTGGGAACGTGTCACGAGTTTAGAAAACGCTAAAAAATTCGCTGAAAAAATTGGTTATCCGGTGTTGATACGACCATCTTATATTTTATCTGGTGCAGCCATGAATGTGGCGTATCATGAAAAATCTTTAGAACAATATTTGTTAGAAGCTTCATTAGTTTCTTCAGAACATCCTGTGGTGATTTCTAAATTCATACAAGATGCGAAAGAATTAGAAATCGATGGTGTCGCTGAGCGTGGACGAGTGGTGATTGAAGCGATCACGGAACATGTCGAAAATGCGGGCATCCATTCTGGTGATGCGACGATAGTCATCCCACCGCAACGCTTATATTTAGAAACCATACGTCAAACGAAACAAATCACGAAAGAAATTGTCGCAGCGTTAAAAATTAGTGGCCCATTCAATATTCAATTTATTGCTAAAAATAATTTTATTCAGGTCATCGAACTTAATTTGCGAGCATCACGTTCATTTCCATTTGTCTCTAAAGTGACGGGATACAATTTTATAAATATCGCAACCAGAGTATTGTTAGGTGAACATATTCCAGCGTCATATGAAACTTTAGAATTAGATTGTGTGGCTGTGAAAGCACCGCAGTTTTCTTACCATCGTTTGAAAGGTGCAAATCCCGTCGCAAATGTTGAAATGGCTTCGACTGGTGAAGTCGCTTGTATCGGTGAAAATCTTTATGAAGCCTATCTGCGTGCATGGCTATCGACCGAACAAACGTTACCTCGCAAACGTCTTTTAGTTTCCATTGCTGATGTTTATAAAATGAGATTATTGCCTTACTTCAAACAACTTGATGAAGATGGTTGGGAATTTTATAGTACGGGTGGTACACATACGTTCTTATCTAAGAATGGTATTGGTTCTTATTTCGTTCATAAAACGAGTGAACATCAAGAACCGAATATCCAAACATTGATTGCGCAACGTAAAATTGAAATGATTATTAATATTCCTACTTCAAGTGGCATCGATACGAGCACGGATGGCTTTTTAATTAGACGGATAGCTGTAGATCATCACATTCCATTGCTCACTAATCCGCAAATTACACAAATTATGTTGCAATGTTTAATTGACTACAAAGGCAATATTCCAGCGACAGTTACTTCTTGGCAAGAGTATTTGCAAAGACATGCTCATCATAACCGATTAATGAAAGAGATAGCCTAATGAATCATTCTTTATTTGGCCAAGACCTTACTTCAATGCAAGATTTAAGCTTGAATAAAATCGAAAAGATTTTATACGTAGCAGAACAATTGAAACAGAATCAAAAACAATGTTCGTTGCAGGACAAAATTATCGCACATTGTTTTTTTGAACCATCGACTAGAACCAGATTATCATTCGAATCTGCAACCTTGCGTCTTGGTGGTCGTGTCATTGGTTTTTCTAGTGATGAAGCCTTATCGATACAAAAAGGTGAATCGTTACACGACACGATACGCGTGATTTCTGCTTATGCTGATTTAATCGTTTTGCGACATCCCAAAGAAGGCGCGGCGAGACTTGCTGCAGATATTGCAAGCATTCCCGTCATCAATGCTGGAGACGGCGCGAATCAACATCCAACACAAGCCTTAGTCGATTTATTTACGATTAAAGAGAGTCAACAAAGATTAGAAGGCTTGTCAATCGCCTTGGTTGGTGATCTTAAATTTGGACGAACGATTCACTCTTTCGTGCAAGCTTTTCAACATTATAATGTGAGATTGTTTTTAGTTGGTCCTGAAATATTAACACTGCCTGAAGATTTGTGTGACCAACTTAAAAAATGCGGCATACGCTTTTCATTTCATCAATCATTAAGTGAAGTCATTCCCAAAGTCGATATTCTTTACATGACACGTGTTCAGCAAGAACGATTTGCAAATACAGAATATTCTTTTGCACGTAAGCAATATATCTTAACCACTGAAATGCTAGCTGATGCGAAACCTAATTTAAAAATTTTGCATCCTTTGCCAAGAGTAAATGAAATTGATATTGCAATTGATCAAACTGACTATGCACGTTATTTTGAACAAGCAGCGAATGGTGTTTATATACGCCAAGCTTTATTGTCACTCATATTGAATGAGGAATTGTCATGAGCAAAACACTTTCAGTTGCAGCGATTCATTATGGTACCGTGATTGATCATATCAGTGCAGGCCAAGCGATTCGTATTGTTCATATGCTTAATTTGCTCCATAAAAAACATACAGTCACACTCGGTTTAAATTTACCAAGCGAGCGCATGGGACTCAAAGATATTCTTAAAATCGAAAATCATGTGTTATCGAATGAGGAAGCAAATGATTTGATGATCTTTGCTCCTGACGCCACCATCAATGTGATTCAAAACTTTGAAGTCATCAACAAAATTATAACGAAATTGCCAGAAACAATTTCAGGCCCGTTTATTTGTCCAAATGTAGCTTGTATTACTCACGTAGAACCCGTGCAGACATTTTTTTATATTAAAGCGAAAGGCAAACAGATTAATTTAAAATGCAAACACTGCGAAAAAACGTATGAAAGAAATCGGGTGAATGTGAAGGAGTTATCATGTTAGTCATTGAAGGCGCGCGTGATATTTATGGGCAAGTCATCAATTTAAAATTAGAGAATGACTCGGACGAATACATTGATGCGAGTCAGCTTACTATTTTGCCTGCAGTGATCGATCCTCATGTTCATTTTCGTGTGCCAGGTATGGAATATAAAGAAGATTGGCGTACGGGCGCAAAAGCTGCGATTTGTGGCGGCTGCACGATGGTTTTTGATATGCCGAATACCAAACCACCAACATTTACAGCAATACAATTAGCAGATAAAAAAGCGCTTATTGATTCTCAATTACAAGAAGTTGGGATTCCGTTACATTATCAATTATTTTTCGGTGCTGATAAACATCATTTGCATGAAATTGCGACTGTTCAGAACCAAGTGGTTGGCATTAAAGTATTTATGGGTTGTAGTACTGGCAATCTTGTCATTGATGATGATGAAAGCTTGCATGCTGTTTTTGAAATTGCAGCGAAGCTCAATATGCTGGTCGCAGTTCATGCAGAAGATGAAACATTAATTAAAGCAAGAAAACAAAATTTTCATGGTGCCGCAGATTATGCTGACCATTCTACATTACGTAACGAAGAAGTAGCATGCGTTGCTGTCGAAAAAGCAATTTCATTAACGCGACAATATGGAACACGTTTATATGTTTTGCATATGAGTACGGCAGATGAAGTCGAACTGATACGCAAGGCAAAAAAAGATAACCTACCAGTGTTTGCAGAAACAACCCCACATCATTTATTTTTAGATACGACTCACTACGCACGCCTATACGGTAAAGCTGTCGTGAATCCGCCATTAAGAGATTCAAAACACCACGCAGCATTATGGCAAGCAATTAAAGATGGTGTGATTGATACGATCGGTTCTGATCATGCACCGCATACTTTAGAAGAAAAAAATCAAACTTATGGCGCCTGTCCTTCTGGCATGCCGGGTATAGAATTCATGTTGCCATTATTACTCAATGCCTCGCATCACGGTCGAATTTCTTTAGCGCAGATTGTTTCATTAACGTCAGCACGTGCAAAACACATTTTTCAAATTCAATCACATTCAGATTATGTGTTAGTTGATTTAAATCGCACGGATATTGTAAGTCACACGGTTAGTAAATGTGGTTGGAGTTCTTATGAAGGCATGCAATTAACGGGTTGGCCAATTTATACGGTGTTGGGTAGTCGGTGTTATCAGGTTAGTGCAGGCGTTAATGGCACTAACGTAAGAATATTCATGGATGGTTTTTATCGTGAAGCTTATTAAGAAGGCCTTCCCACATCGGGGGAAGGTGCCCGTAGGGCGGAAGGGGGAATGCAAACATTCCAGATTGTTTGCAATACATTTTTTATGTCACCTGATATTTCATTATTCCAAAACCGTAATACCTTGTAACCAAATGATTGCAGGAATATTGTTCGTTGATGATCATAAGCAATCTGCATAGCGTGTTGTGATCCATCAAGCTCAATAATAATTTTTGGCTCAAAACAAGCAAAATCAACAATATATTTATCAAAAGGTACTTGTCTGCGAAAGCGAAGATTTCCCAACTGTCGTCGACGTAATCTATTCCATAACTTTTTTTCAACTCCTGTCATGCTCTTGCGAAGTTGTCGCGCTCTTTGTTGAAGCAGTGATTGCATTTTAATTCCCCCTTCCGCCCTACGGGCACCTTCCCCCGATGTGGGAAGGCCTTCTTAATAAGCTCCGCGATAAATACCACCCATGAATTTTCTAATTTAGTGCCATTAGGGCACGGGCACGATTAGTTCACTTGCTACCTTCTCTTTTAGATCAACCCGTAAACTCATTCAAATTGAAAATCGGTAGAAGAACTGCCAACACAATAAACAATACGATCGCACCCATCATTAAAATCACCGCCGGCTCAAATAATGATAACGCAACATCAATCAAGCGACTGACTTCGTCTTCTTGATTGATCGCCACGCGTTCTAATAATGAATCCAATTGTCCGCTTGCTTCACCACTTGCAATCATGTGTACACTCATCGGTGAAAAATAATGTGTTTGTTTTAATGATAAATGAATACTCGCGCCTTCACGCACGTGGTGAACAGCTTGTGCAATCGCATTGCGAATTGGAATAATCGTGACAAGTTGCGCAGAAATGGTCATGGCTTCGAGTATCGGTACACCTGCTGCAGATAAAATAGAAAGTGTTCTTGAAAATCGCGCGGTGTTAGATGTTTTAACTGCGTAACCGATCAATGGTAGCTTCAATAATAATTGATGCGTTTTAACTTTAAGCTTCGCGCTTTTTTTCAAAGCTTGCTTAAACAAAACAACTGCGATGACAAGTATGATCAGCGAATAAAACCCATATGCTTTTACGCCTTCACTCACTGAAATTAAAATCTCAGTCATGAGTGGTAAAGCTTGGCTTAAATGGCCGTATACCGAAACCATTTTAGGCACGACATATTCTAATAAAAAACCGACAATGCCAACTGCAACTAACACGATCATGCTTGGATAAATCAAAGCCGTCGATAATTTTTGCCGCGTCTGCCATTGTTGCTCGGTATAATCCGCTAAGCGTAATAACACTTTATCGAGATGACCCGTCTTTTCACCTGCTGCAATCGTCGCGCAAAATAAATCGGTGAAGGCATCAGGATGATCGCGCATTGCAGCTGCAAGCGAATGACCTTCAACTACTTTACTACGCACAGATAATAATAAACTTTTTACTTTCGCTTTCTCAGTTTGTTCAGAAACCGCGAGCAAGCCTTCTTCAATGGGTAAACCTGCTGCAAGTAAAGTCGCAAATTGCCGTGTGATGAGCGCTAATTCTTTGGGACTTAAACCACTTTGGCGCAGCAACCAACCACGTTTCGTGGTATGCGAAGTCATTCGATGTTGACGTCGTGAAGAAAATACTTTGACTGGTAGTAATGATTTATCACGCAATAATTGGCGCGCATGTTTCTCACTATCCGCTTCGATCACGCCTTTTGTCGTTTTACCTGCTGCATTCATTGCTATGTAGTCGTAAGCAGACATGCTGATTAATCCTCGCTCGTCACCCGTAATACTTCTTCAAGAGAAGTTTCTCCAGCGAACACATGCCTAAAACCATCTTGTCGAATGCTAGGAAATAAAGTGCGCGCGTATTTACGAATTTGTTGTTCTTGCATACCGTCGTGTATCATGTCGCGCAGCTTATCATCCATTGCAATTAATTCATAAACACCACTACGACCTTGATAACCAGAATAACGGCATTGCTCACAACCATTGGCATGATAAATGGTAGGCGGCGATTGCTCATCCACACCTAGCACTTCACATTCACGTGAAGTTGCTAACAATGGTTTTTTACACTCTTTGCATAAAATACGAATCAGACGTTGCGCGAGAACGCCTGCTAAACTTGAAGCTAACAAGAAAGGTTCGACACCCATATCATCTAAACGCGTAATCGCACCAATCGCACTATTCGTGTGTAATGTTGATAACACCATATGCCCTGTTAAACTCGCTTGAATTGCAATTTGCGCTGTTTCTAAATCACGAATTTCACCGATCATTACAACATCAGGATCTTGTCGCAAAATCGCGCGCAACCCTTTTGCAAACGTCATATTAATTTTAGAATTAACCTGCGTTTGTCCAATCCCACTAAGATCATACTCAATTGGATCTTCGACCGTTAAAATATTTCGTTTTTTATCATTTAAAATAGTTAAGCCGGAATAAAGCGTTGTGGTTTTACCAGAGCCAGTAGGTCCTGTCACCAGTAAAATGCCGTGCGGTTTTTTAATAAGAGAAATAAATAAAGTTAACGTTTTTGCATCCATACCCAAATGCGTTAAATCCAAATGCGCAGATTGTTTATCGAGTAAGCGTAATACGGCACGTTCGCCGTGATTCGTTGGCATCGTTGAAACACGCACATCGACTGCCCGACCTGCAATGCGCAAAGTGATGCGTCCGTCTTGTGGTAAACGTTTTTCTGCAATATCTAATCTTGCCATGACTTTGATACGAGAAATAATGAGTGGTGCTAAAATACGCGGCGGTTCTAAAATTTCACGTAACACACCATCAACACGAAAACGAATCGTCACATGATCTTCAAATGTTTCAATATGCACATCTGATGCTTGGACTTTAATCGCTTCACTCAGTAATGCATTTAATAAGCGAATGATAGGCGCATCATCTTGTTTTTCTAATAAGTCTTCTGCCTTTGGTAATTCTTGCATGAGATCAGACAAATCCATGGCATCGCCTAAATCTTCAGCCATTTGCATTGCAGTCGATGAATCGGTTTCATAAGTTTTAACAAGTTGCTGATTAAAATTTTCTTGGCTGACTTGTTGCAATTGTATCGGCACTCTTAAATGTCGACGCAAATCAGATAAAACAGTAAGTGATGGTAATTGGCTATAAACGAGCGTGGCCGTCTGCTCATTCCATTCAGTGACTAACACGCCATGGCGTTTAGCATAGGCAAATCTTAATGGATTTAATCCACTCGACATGTGACAGTTCCTGGCGGACAACTAAAAGGTAATGGTAAATCTTTTTTATTTCTCCACGGTGGTAATTTGGTTATCACAGGTTTGTCACCGATTGTTGCTAAATCTTGCCTAAAATTAGCTTGCGTTTGACGAATCGCTTGATATTTACTTTCCGAAATCAACATCGCGTTATCGCTATCATTAATAATAATAGGCTTGATGAAGACCATCAGATTTTTCTTTTGTTGATTCGTAGTTTTATGTCTGAAAGCATTTCCGATGATAGGTAAATCACCGAGTATCGGGACTTTATTCAAGTTTTCATTATTCGAATGACTAATCAAACCACCCAGCACAAGCACATCACAGCTTTTAATGATGACTGAATTATTAATTTGACTAGTATTAATGAGTGGTGTTAATCCAGGATTTTGTGGATTTTGCAAAGTATCATTCTTTAACTTCAAGTTTAAACGGACTGAAGTACCCAGATTAATTTGTGGTGTCACTTCTAATTTTAAAGTGACTTTCTTATATGTATTTGTGTTAAAAGGCGTCGCAGTTGGTGCACTCGCAGAAGTTGCATAAGAACCTGTTTGAACCGGCACATCGCTGCCTATTTCAATCAACGCTTTTTGATTATCAAGCACCATCACTGATGGCGTCGCTAAAATATCAACGCCATTTTGATTACGTAACATACTCAATACTGTGCGGATTTGCACACTTGGCATAATTCCAAAAATACCAGCACCCAATGGTGGAAATGAAGCTGATGTTTCACCAGATTCATGATGTGTTTTTGGAATCACATCGCCCCATTGAACCCCTAAATTTTGCATATTGCTTTCATCAACTTCTGCAATAATTGCTTCCACTAAAACTTGCGCAGGACGGATATCTAATTTTGCAATCACTGCTTTTATGGCTTGCATTAAAGCAGGTTGCGCGGTAATGACAATGGCATTCGTATTGGGTTCTGCTTGGATATGTGATGAAGCAAGTGTCGCAGGTGTTTTACTCGCTGTAGTCGTTGAACTGGCATTGCTACCATTTAAATTGACAGGACTCGTATTGCTCACTTCATAATTAGGTCCATTACTACTATCTTTACCCACAATACTATCTGCGATTTTAGCAAGTAATGGCGCAAATTTTTTCGCTTCAAGATAACGAAGATAAATCACTTCTGTATTACCTGATGGTGCCTGGCTTGGCGAATCAAGTTGCGAGAGTAACAGTCGCATGCGTAATCGCGATGCTTTTGGACCACTTAGTAAAATACTATTACTACGTTCATCCACCGCCACTGACAGTGCTGACGTATCACCCGCTGCGCGTGCTGCAGACTGCAAATTATTAAGAACAGATGCGACTTGTGTTGCTTGTGCGTACTTCAAAGATACCATTTGAATACCACTAGTCGAAGCTCTATCGACATCTTGAATGATGGCATGAATACGATCGAGATTAGCCGCACGTCCTAATAATATTAATACATTGCCAGGTGTGTAAGCAGAAACATTACTCCATTGTGGCAACATAGGACGCAATACGGGAATGAGTTGTGTAGCGGAAATATTTTGCAGTGGTATCACACGCACTACAACTTCATCACCGTTTCCAGGTATGAATTTTGAAGCCAACATCGTGGCTTGTTCACTGGTTTCCATGTTAGGAACAATTTTGACGATATTGCCACTAGGAATGGCTGAATAACCCAACATGCTCAGCACCGAAAGAAAGACTTGGTAGACTTCTGATTGTTTCAGCGGTTTGCTAGAAATGAGTGAGATTTTTCCTGTGACACGTGGATCAACTACAAAGTTTTTGCCTGTTTCTTGCGACACTTCATTAATGACACTTAATACATCAGCATCTTGTAAATTCCATAAACGTTTTGTCGGTTTGGGTTCTGCGATAGGCGCGACTGGTTTGATCATGGGAATAGTTTCTGATGGAACGCTAGCGACAGTCTCAGAATAAGATGATTGTGTTAAGCCAAATAGGCAAATTAAATAAGTTATGATTGATAAAATGATATGCATATAACGTATTTCCACTGTCTAAAAAATCCTGGGTAAAGGCTAACACAAAGTTAATTGATTGGCATACCCGAACGTTATTGCGAGCGTAGCGAGTTCGTGCCCGTGCCCTAAACATGCGTGCCCGTGCCCGAAAAAAACAGTGATGAGAAAAAAGAAAGATGATCTGCAAAAAACAACACCGTCAAAACACTTTAACGGTGTTGTCAGAATCTGGTACTTAGTTCGTTGATGTTGGAGCTTGCGTTGAGTCCGTAGCTGGTTCGGAACCCATTGATGGGGCTGTGCTCATTGGTTCAGGATTGGTAGCTGGTGGTATTGCATCTGAGCCATTAGCAGGAGTGGCAGGGGTTTGGTCTTGTTGTGTTGTTACACCTGGATTTGCAGAAGCTGGTTGGGTGTTGTCTACTTGGGCATTGTCAGAAGCTGGTTGGGTGTTATCTAGTGGGGCGTTATCAGAAGCTGGTTGGGTATTATCAGCAACTTGTTGGCTTTGATCAGCAGCTTGTTCTGTTGTAGATAAAGCTGTGGTGGTGGTTGTTGTCGTCTCTTTCTTTTCTTCGCCTTTTGAACAAGCAGTCATACCAACCACACAAAGTGCGATTACGGAAGCAACAAGTAATTGTTTACGCATGAGAAATTTCCTTTAATAAATTAAGTAACAAACGAATTGTCAAAGTTAACCATTTTCATACCGAAAATGACGATTATCGCTTGACCAGCGATAATCGCAAAATTTGTATCTTATCTCAAAA
>Ga0206869_1025_pt1 | contig 31765 bp, 24 predicted proteins | sample Alteio_BWOrgCont_35_FD_152618 | JGI IMG/M metagenome (GOLD analysis project Ga0206869, IMG submission 152618) | Enriched cells from forest soil in Barre Woods Harvard Forest LTER site, Petersham, Massachusetts, United States -... | ecosystem: Environmental > Terrestrial > Soil > Temperate forest >... | reverse complement strand
TCGTCGAGGGAAACCGCGGCTGGTTGACCGAATCGGGAAAATGCTGTGTTTCCAGGCAAAAACCGGCAAATTTCTCGTACTTGTCCCCGCCCCGCCCGGCGATTCCCTTGAAATGATTCGCCGTATAAAGTTGCACTCCCGGCTGGGTCGTCCACGTCTCCATGACACGCCCGGATTTCGGTTCCCTCACCCGCGCCGCCAGCGTCATCTCGCGGCCGACGCCGTTGATCACAAAATTACAATCGTAGCCGCCAGCCGCTTCTGGATACTGTTTCATCTGCGAACCGATCGTCTTGGGCGTGGTAAAATCCATCGCCGAACCTTTGACGGGTTTTATCTCGCCGGTCGGGATCAATTTCGCGCCCGTCGGCGTGTAATAATCCGCCGCCAGCATCAACTCGTGGTCCAGCACGTTACCGTTCCCGGCAAGATTGAAATATCCGTGGCTCGTTAGGTTCACCGGCGTCGGCTTGTCGGTCGTGGCCGTATAATCAAGGCGCAACTCGTTGGCATCCGTCAATGTCACCAGCGTCTTGACCTCCAGATTGCCGGGAAAACCTTCCTCACCATCGCGGCTTAAATACGAAAACTCCACACCCCCGCCCTTTTCCGCCGCGCGCCAAACCGCTTTGTCGAAACCCTTCTTGCCGCCGTGCAATTGGTTCTCGCCTTCGTTCGCGACCAGCTTGTACGTCACGCCATCAAGTGTAAATTTTGCGCCGCTGATGCGGTTCGCCACGCGCCCGCAAACGGGGGCAAAATGGCCGTTGTGCAGATAAGCGTCCAGGTTGTCGAAGCCCAATAAGACATCTGCTGTTCTCCCTTTCGCGTCGGGAACTTTGATCGAGGTGAGCCGGACGCCATAATTGATCACTTCACAAACCATGCCGTTCGCATTCGTAAAAGTGAATCGTTCGACAGGAGCGCCGTCGGGCATTTTTCCGTAAGGATGTGTTTCGAGTTTCATGATTTGCGCAATAGTTCCACGATCAAGCCGTCGGTGGTGTGTTCTTTGGCTTCGACGGCCGGTTCGAGCTTCAGCGCGCGGACGGCTTTGGCTGTTTCCGGCCCGATCACCGCGAGCTTCATCCCGGGAAATTTCCTCATCAGCCCCGGCAAATCAAACCTTTGATGGAAAAATTCCACCGTCGAACCGCTCGTGAACGTAATCCAATCCGCGCCGTGTTCCAGAAAATTCTTCGCCGTTCCAAAAAAATCCTCCGTCTCCTGGATGGTCTTGTAAAGGGCCACGTCGTCCACGATCGCGCCAAATTCCTCCAGCGCCAGCGGCAGGTCGCGATTGGCGTTTTGGGCGCGCAACAGGCAGATCTTTGAGTTTTCAATGCTCCCCTCCTTCGCCATCGCCGAGGCGATGTTTTTCCCGATATAATCCTTGGGCATCGCGTCCACTTGCAGGTGGAACTCGCGCAACTTCGCTGCCGTTCCCGGGCCGACTGCCGCGATGCGCGCCCCGCCCAGGTCCCGCAAATCCTTGAATCGCCGGAAAAACAGGTCGAAAAATACCACGACACCGTTCGGACTCGTGAACACCAGCCAGTCGTAGGAATTCAGCGCGAGCAGCGCGTCAACAAAGTCGTTTTTATTATCGGGGTCCACTCCTTTGACCGCCGGAATCTCCATAACATCCGCGCCCAATTCGGAAAGCTTTTTCGCAAATCTGGCCATCTGCATTCGCGACCGGGTAAGGACGATGCGCTTGCCGGATAACGGACGGTTCTCCGCCCAATTCAATTTATCGCGCAATTTTACAACGTCGCCAAGCACAGCCAGCGCGGGCGGCGTGAATTTTTTCCCTTTGGCGAGCGCCGCTATCGTCGCCAGCGTGCCCGAAACGGATTTCTGCCGGCCTAACGTTCCGGACTGCACGATCGCCACCGGCGTCTCCGCCGGCATTCCATGCGCGATGAGCGATTTCGTCCATTCTCCCAATTTCTCCGTGCCCATCAGCACAACCTTGGTGCCGGGGATTTTGGCGATCTGCTCATAATGCAGATTAGTCTTGGCGTCCTCCGCATTTTCATGGCCGGTGAACACCGTGAAGCTGGAGCAAAAATCGCGATGAGTGAGCGGAATGCCAGCGTAATTCGGCGCGGCCACCACCGAAGAAACGCCGGGCACGACCTCAAACGATACCTTCGCCGCCACGAGCGCCTCGGCCTCCTCGCCACCACGGCCAAATATGTATGGATCGCCGCCCTTGAGACGCACCACCATTTTGCCCGCCCGGGCGCGTGTGATCATCATTTCGTTGATCGTGTCCTGTGACACCTCCGTCCGTTTGCCGCGCGAAATGATTTCCGCCTCGGGACGAGCAAAGCAAAGCAGGACCGGATTGACCAGCCGGTCATAAATAATGGCGTCCGCGCGCCGGAGCAATTCCGCACCGCGCAACGTCAATAATTCCGCGTCGCCGGGCCCTGCCCCGACGAGATAAACTATGCCTTTGGACTTCATTTTCGGCGAATGTTACCGGAGAAATCCGTCCGGGGAAAGCCGTTTGCGGTAGGGCCGCGCCGCCGGTTCTTGAATCGTAGCAGCCGGCGTGAGCCAGCTATGAATTAAGGGGGATCATCTGTCAAATTTCCCGACGTCTGGATTGCACGATTTTTTTATTTTTACATGCAAATAACTGCAAGATTTACCGACAGATTTTATTTTTTGCCGGTATTCAGTGGATAAACGGTGGGATCGCAGGATGGCATTCAACAAGCTGAATTTATTCCATGAAGTTTGGGAAATTAAAAACATAAAAGGAAAGGACAAATATATGAAAGCTACAATCCCCTTAACGCTTGCAGCCATTGTGAGCACAATCTTGATCGCCAGTTCGCCGGCGCATGCCGCCCCCTCGTATGATTCCATCCATACGCCCAATCATAACGTCTCAATGGAGATTTTCTGGATGTCCCTCAAGGACAAAGGATATGAATTCCCGATGGTGGCCACCGTCAACAATGGAGTCGTCACCTTGAACGGCCCGGTGACTTCCTATGGCCAGCCGATCCCTAATCGGAGCCAACGGAGTAAAATTGATCGCCAAATCCGGACATTACCCGGGGTGCAGAATGTGAAAGATGACCTTAATACTTCGGCGCCAAAAAATGGCATTGCGCGGGGTTGAATGTTCAATAAGAACTGCCGTTCCACCCATCAAACTATGCAAGTGAACAGCGGGCAAAACAGGGATACACCTGATATTACGGGAATCTGAATTGGAGTAGTCTTCACAGAGTTGTGTTGGACTGTAAATATGCAAACCAATCGATTCTCGTTTCTTCAGTTGGCAATCGCCAGCCTGTGCCTGACGGTCACGTCCGGCCATGCCCAGGGTAATCTCCTGGAAAATACTGATTGGGTGGTGCAACAAGGCTACGTGGGCGGCGTATTTCCCGGCATTATCCCTGGTAAAGGTTTTTATGTGGGTTTTACATACTCTGGCGGTTCCATCAGCCAAACCATCTCCACAACTCCGGGTGCAAACTATGATTTGACCTTTCAGGCGATCCAGGAAGATGGAATTAATTATTCCAGTGTCAGCATCGATGATGCTTTGTTAGCCGATTTGAATTTTCCAGATGATCCTTTTATTTCACCGGTCGATAATTACGATTCATTCAACACGATCTGGGAGAACTTTGACTACAGTTTCACGGCGTCATCTCCAAATACGACCATTTCATTTACCGAATACCCTGCACAATATGGAGTTTATGAAGGCCCCGATGATGTTTACAATCAGTATGCCAGTGCCGGAGCTCTTGATGACATTTCCGTATCGGCGGTGCCGGAACCTTCGACGGTGGCGTTTTTGGGAGCCGGCGTGGCCGGATGGCTGGCCTGCGGCCGGCGCAAGAGGATTAACCCTTAGGAATCAGACGAATCCTGCCGGTCTGAGCCTGCCCGCATTATTGCACCTCCGTGCCATATTCCGTTTGAACTCGCAACTTGCTCCACCCCCAGATATAAATTTTGTGTGTCACAATCCGGCCAATCCCAGATCAATGCCGCCACGCGTCTTTGCGCGGTGTACGGTTTTCCCATTGCGCATTCGGCTTCGCCGGCCATGCACAATGCCGCGTTCGCGAAACTGGGACTGAACTGGCGTTACCTCGCCTTTGAAGTGGACCCGAAAAATCTTCGCGCGGCCATCGAGGGCGCCAGGACGATGAATTTTGCCGGCCTCAACTTCACCGTACCGCATAAATTACTGGCCATGGACATGGTGGATGCGCTGGATGCCTCTGCTAAAAAGTTCGGCGCGGTGAACACGATCAAATTTGAGGCCGCCCGCAACGGGAAATGCCGCGCCATCGGATTCAATACTGACGCCGATGCCATCATTACGGCGTTGGATGAAGATTTGAAAATTCGATTGCGCGGCGCGAAGGTTCTTCTGCTCGGCGCGGGAGGCGCGGGACGTACCGCGGCATTGAGACTGGCCATGGCACAGGTCGCCGAACTTTTTCTCGTGAACCGCACCCGCAGCAAAGCCGAAGTGGTCGCACGCGAAATCAAAAAGCGGTGCCCCTCGGTCAAGGTTTCCATCGGCTATCCAAAAACAAAGATCGACCTTTTGCTTAACGCCACGTCGCTCGGATTGAAGCCAAGCGACCCCTCCCCGCTGGATGAAACAAAATTTTCGTTGAAGCAAACCCGCGCGGTATATGACATGATTTATCGCCCGGCCGAAACCAGACTGCTCGCCGCCGCAAAAAAATCCGGCTGCAAAACCGCGAACGGCCTCGGCATGTTATTATACCAGGGTGCGAAGGCATTCGAGATCTGGACGGGCAAGCGAGCGCCGGTCCCGGTAATGCGCCTGGCTCTCGAAAAAAATATTTATGATCGCTGACCCGATTTTCAATCTGCATACCTGGGAGGCGGTGCCCTTCGGTTTTTGGGGAGCTTGTTTTTTTGCTCTCGGCTGCATTGTCGGTAGTTTTTTGAACGTCTGCATCCATCGAATGCCGCTGGGATTAAGCATCGTCACGCCCCCTTCCCATTGTCCGCATTGCAAATATTCCATCCCATGGTATTTGAATATCCCGCTGGTGACGTGGCTGGTCTTGCGCGGCCGCTGCAAAAATTGCGGCGCGCCGATCTCGCCGCGCTATTTCGTCGTCGAACTATTCACCGGGCTTGCTTTTCTGAGTTGCTGGCTGAAGTTTGGGAGCCACGACTTTCCGCTCCCCTCCATTCCACTGGCGCTCATCTATGCGGTCTTTTTCGCGGGACTGATTTGCGCCACGTTCATCGATATCGAACATTACATTATTCCCGATGAGATCACGCTCGGAGGCATTGTCGTGGGCCTCATCGCCTCGCTCGTCCTGCCGCAATTGCAGAATACCCCCTCCAATCTGCAGAGCTTCGGGCTTTCGCTGTTGGGACTGGTCGTGGGCGCGGGGATCGTTTATGGCATTTTGCGCCTGGGGAAATTATTGTTCGGGCGGCATAAATTGAAGCTGCCGGCGGACACGAAAATTTTCTTTACCGAGACGTCTCTCCATTTCGGCGGCAAAGAGATCCCCTATGATGAACTTTTTTACCGGAAATCAGACGTCGTCGTCCTGCATGCGCAAACGGTGGAACTGGTGGACCGGTGTTACAAAGACGCCTTGGTGCGGCTTTCGCCGGCAGTGCTGGAGATCGGCGGCGAGAAGATAGATCCGGACACCGTTTCCTGCATGGAATGTGTGACCGCTGAAATCGTTTTGCCGCGCGAAGCGATGGGATTCGGCGATGTAAAATTCATGGGCGCCATCGGCACGTTCATCGGCTGGCAGGGAACGATTTTCTCCCTGGCAGCCAGTTCATTGATCGGCGCAACGGCCGGGGTGACGCTGATCCTGATGGGCCGCCGGGAATGGTCATCACGGATGCCTTACGGGCCCTATATCGCCCTGGCGGCGGTGATTTGGGTGCTGGCCCATAAGAATCTTCTTCCCTGGCTGCATTGAGGCTTACCGGAATTGCAGATAAACCCTGCTGCCGTCCCGGCGCAAGCCCTGTCCAGTGGCCGTCTTCAAGAAGAGGCGGGACGGTTGCACACCGGCCTTGATCAAATATTGTTCAACGATCCTGGCGCGATACGCCGCCAGGTTCTCGAACTTGCCTTCATCCACCGGTATCAACGCAAGCAATACCGCTTCTGTGGGCTCGGGTAATGGTGCCAGTTTGGTGTGATACGGGGTTGCCGGATTCTTTTTCCCGGAAGCCATCAGCAAGGTCGCGCCCTTCGAAGGCTCCTGCGGCCAGGTCGTGGCGACGTATGCGGCGAGATTGGTGTCGGAAGTGATCAGTTCTGGCGTGATTTTTCCGTCAGCAACAGCCTGCCGGTAAAGTTTGTCGACCCATCCCTCGCGCTCACCGGGAGAAAGAACGATTTGATCGGCGGAATTGGTGGCCTGGGCCGATTTTTGGAGGTTCTTCCAGACCAACGCGCGGATCTGTTTGTCCAACGCGGCGCGTTGCAGCCCCTGGAGATCGCCGTCGGGGTCGATGCTCCCGGTGATCTCCAGTTGCAAACCGGGCCGGTTGTATAACGCGTTGGTCATCACATCCAGTTTCTTGACGGCGGCCGGCGTCAACTGCGCGCTGCCGGCGGGAAAATTCTCATAGCTCAACTCTTCACCGCTTCCCCCGAACATCGCCCCCAGCAATGAAAACGGAGATGTGGCTACCTTCTCGAGAATATTGACGACGGCGCGCTGGACGACTTTGCTGATGCGGAATTTCGGATCATCCAGGCTGCCCTGGATGGGCACGTTCAATACAATCCTGCCGTCGCGGTCTTTGAGGAGCGCGATGGCCAAACGCACCGGTAAATGCGTTGCGTCCGGGCTGTTCACCGCCTCGCCAAAAGTGAACTGGTCAAGCACGATAACGTTGGTGCAATCCAATTTCCTCCCCACGACCTGACAGTACACGTCCATGTCCAGTTTTCCCTCGGCAATGTCGTATCCGGCAAATTTGCCCGCATAAGGACTCGTCGGCGTCAGGTCCACGTCTTTAAGTGAAATTTTTATACGGTTCGTCGCGGTGGAGCTGAACGGATAAACGGTCCCCGTGATGATGGCCGTACCGATACCTTCAATCGTCGCGCGGAAATTGATATCCGCGGGATGCAGTGGGGAGATTCCCGAGATGGTTCCGTTCACGTTCTCGATGTCCAGGTTCACATTGGGAGAAATGGAACGGTCGGTGAACTTGCCGGATTCATTGGTGATCACGATTTCCCCGATGGAAATCGGCGGCAGCGACTGAGAGCCGGCGGCCACATGGGTTGCATTGGTGCCTGCGGTCGTTTGTCCCGCAACAACGGGTTCCGGGGCATTGGTAGCCGGCAAAAGCGGGCTGGCCATGTGCAACACGTTATAAACATTGATCGAGCGGTTCGTCTCGATGATGACGCGCTCGTAAGGACTGGTGATGGTCAACTTCTGCAAGGACACAGATTCAGGATTCAGGCTTACGTCGATTCCGTGATACCAGATTGAACTCCATGCCACCAGGTCCTGGGCCATCATGCCATCCACAGTGTGAAAACCATTCAGCAACATGTCTCCCTGGAATTCGACCTGCGGCAATTGGTTCTTCGGCGATCTCAAGCGCATCCCCCCATTTATTCCCACCTGGCTGCTGAGAATGTACAGGTCCAGCACGGATTCCAGGTAAGGAGTGAGCGTGCCCAAATCAAGTTGATTAAGATTGAACTGCAGATCCACGGCCGCCGGCTGCAACATCGCGGTGGCGCTCAAGGCGATGGAACCGTTCGTGTCCCAGCGCAATGACAATTGCGCCGTCATGTTCGTGCCGGGAACATTGGAGATGTTTTTTGCCTCGAAGTTGATACCGGTCAGATCCAATTTCGCCGGATGCACACTTCCAAAATCCTGGAAATGCACCGCGCCATTCGTCCACTCCAGGTCTTTGAGCGTGGCCGCGATTTGGTTGGTGCTGCCGATCAACCGGGCGAACACATTGGTCACAGCCTGCAGGATCAAGATATTCGGCGCGATCGATGGCGCGACGATGTTCTCCGAAACTTTCGTTGGTCTGGCAGGCGCGACGCTGGCATAGGACTGCCGGTTTATCAGGTCGATATCAGCGTCGGTAATCCGTATTTTCTCAAATAGTATCGCCAAAGGTTTTGATTTTGCATGGGATTTGGCCGGCGCGGCGTTAGTGGGAAACCGATCGAGAATATCGGAAAAGCTGAAAGTCCCATCCTTATTCCGCGCCACTTGCAGATGCGGCTGTGACACGTTGATGTCCTGGACCACCCATGCCTTGTCAAAGATCGACCAGAACTTGAAATTCACATAGACTTCGCCCCACGAAACGAAGGGTTGACTGCCTCCGTCTGTATCCTTGATCGCAAAACCCCTGACCATTACCGAAAAGGCATAGGGATTGAACATCACCTGTTTGATCGAGACCTGCCGCCCCAGTTGCCGGGACAGTTCCTTGACAGCAATGATCCGGATGACGGGCGGCACGACAATAAATCCGACAAGGGTGTAAATGACGATCAACGCAAAGATCCAGATAATGATTTTGCGGCAAGATGAAAATGGTCTCTTTAGGTTCAACGGGACATCCTGAACTCACAAAGCATCGGCACAAACCGCGTCCATCGTCAATCTTTAAGCCGTTTGGTGAAACGTATTTTCATTTTTGAAAAATCACCAAAAATCAGGGACAATGAAGTGATGACTCAATCCCGGTCCATGACGCGCGCATGAAAAAAACGCCTCCCCTCCTTTTGGGCGCGGTCCTGCTCTTTTGGGGCTGGCAATCGGACCTGCTGCTGATGGGAGCGGTGATGGCCGTCATCCTCGAAGGCGCGCGGCTGGTCCCCGCCCGATGGGAATTTTCGGAGGTGGATTTTCGCCGCACCGCGGTGTTTTGCACGTTGCTGTCTTTAACGCTGGCGATCTATGCGTTTACGTCCAGTGAAGAAGGCGGGACTTTAGAGGGGCTGTTTCACGGCCCCGGCGCCGCCCGCAACGCCGCCATCACCACCATCCACACCGCCACCTCCTGGCTCCGCTGGCTGCCCATCATTTTGTTCCTGTTCGTGACCGCCCAGATCTATAGCACGCGCGAAGCGGTGCCCCTGACAATGTTTTCGATGTACTGGCGCTGGCGCGTGCGGCAGGAGAAAAGAAGCGGGCGGGACCTCGCCGTCCCCAACATCAACGTCTCCTACCCGTATTTCATCGTCTGCCTTTTTTCGTCGAGCATCCATCCCAGCGATGGGACTAATTTGTTCTTTTGGGGGGAATGCATCCTGATCGGATGGGCTTTGTGGCCGTTCCGTTCCATGCGCTTTGGCATTGTCATCTGGGTCCTGGCGTTGGTGACGGCGATGACGGCAAGTTTTTGGGGACAATACGGCATCGGCCTGCTCCAGCAGGATGTCGAACGTTATAACATGCGCTGGATGATGCGTTTTTTGCACTCATCCACCGATCCCCGGGAAGCGTACACAGCCATCGGCCAGATCGGCGCCCTGGAATTGTCGGATAGCATCGTCATCCGTTTAAAGACGCAAAATAATGAGATGCCGCCGTCTTACTTGCGCGAGGCGACCTACCGTATTTATGAGTCCAAGAGCCGCGTCTGGCTTGCGGGCGGCCAAAGAAATAATTTCGATCCCGTCATTGCGCAGACCAATCAGTTGACATGGGTGTTGTTGCAGGGAAAGTCCGTTCCGTTCTCCGTCAACATCGCGTGTTATCTCAATGATCGCTCGACGGACGGCAACCCGGAAGGGCTGCTCCCGCTGCCCTCGGGCATCGGCGAACTCGATGATTTCGACGCCTATCTTCTCCAAAAAAACCCCCTGGGCGACGTCAAAGCGGAAGGACCCGGACTGGTCATCTTCAATGCTCTTTATGGCCCCGGCATAACCATCGATTCTCCGCCGGATACAAACCGGGATATTTTTGTGCCCACCAATGAAGCCCCCGCTCTCAAGAAGGTCATCGCGGAAATGAATCTATCCGGCCAGGACGAACAGAAAACGCTCAATGCCATCGCCGGCTTTTTCCAACGGAAATTCACTTACAGCACCTGGCAGGGGTACGACAAAGTCGCGACGACAAATGAAACGCCCGTGACCCGGTTTCTGCTTCACAGCCGCAGTGGCCATTGCGAATACTTTGCCACCGCCACGGTTCTGTTGCTGCGCGAGCTGCATATTCCCGCGCGTTACGCCGTCGGTTATTATGTCAATGAAGCCTCCCATGGCGGGTATGTGGTGCGCGAACGCGATGCCCACGCCTGGTGCCTTGTTTGGAACGACAAACAAAAGATTTGGCAGAATTTTGATACTACGCCTTCATCATGGACTGAAGGCCGCCGGATGTCCCGCCTGCAAGGCTTTTGGGACTTCTGGTCGTGGATCCGGTTCCAGATCGCCAAATTCCGGTGGGGACAGGGCAATGTGCGTGACTATTTCCTGTGGGGATTGATTCCCGTCCTCGTCGCGTTGATGGCCCAAATCATTTTCTCGCGCCGCAAAAAACAGACAAAACCGGACCAGAAAAAGGAATCCGCCGTCTTCTGGCCGGGCCTCGATTCGGAATTTTACGCGCTGGAGCAAAAATTGGCGCAACGCGGTGTTCCCCGCCCGCCCAACGAACCGCTCTCCGACTGGCTTGCTCGCGCGCTGGAAAATCCGGCGTTATACGATTTGCGGGAGCCGTTGACCGAACTGCTCCGCTTGCACTATCGCTATCGTTTTGACCCGCGCGGCTTGAACGATAACGAACGGGAATTGATGACCCGCAAAGCCAGGGCCTGCCTCGATGCCTTGTCGCGGGCTGAAAATGCCGGCGCAAAAGTTTGACCTGGGCGCGGAAATTTGTTACTGATAACGCAATGCTTCGCGCGCTTCTATCTGTATGACTACGGCCAAAAAACCAAAATTTTCCCGCATCCTGCTCAAGTTGAGCGGCGAATCACTGGGCGATGCGCATGGGGTCGGCATCTCGCCGGAAGCCGTGCATCACATGGCCGGACAGATCTGCGAGGTCAAGCATCTCGGAGTGCAGGTCGTCGTCGTTGTCGGCGGCGGAAATATCTTTCGCGGGTTGACCGGCAGCGAACGGGGCATTGAGCGCGCCACTGGCGACTACATGGGCATGCTCGCCACCGTCATCAATGCGCTCGCGCTCCAGGATGCTCTCGAAAAACACGGCTGCCCCACTCGAGTGCAAAGCGCCATCGCCATGTCGCAAGTCGCCGAGCCGTTCATCCGCCGCCGCGCGGTGCGCCATCTGGAGAAAGGCCGCGTCGTCATTTTCGGCGGCGGCACCGGCAATCCCTATTTTTCCACCGATACCGCCGCCGCCTTGCGCGGCACCGAGATCGGCGCTGAAGTCATCCTCAAAGCGACCAAAGTGGACGGCATCTACGATTGCGATCCCAAGAAAAATGCCAAAGCGAAAAAATTTGCCGAAATCTCCTACCTCGACGCCTTGCAACGCCAGTTGAAGGTCATGGATTCGACCGCCTTCTCGCTCTGCATGGACAACAAAATGCCTATCATCGTCTTCGACTTTTTTAAACCGCACAACCTCAAGCGCGTTGTCCTGGGAGAAAAGGTCGGCACCCTGGTCAGTTGATTTTCTCAGGTTAACGCCGAAAGTATCTTATGATTTTCGCCTCGCGCCAGGACGCCGGGCGGCGGCTCGGCAAATTCCTCCACCAGAGCGGCATCGCTGCCGATGTGGTCCTCGGCCTGCCCCGCGACGGCGTGGTTGTGGCCGCCGAAGTCGCGCGTGAATTGAACCTGCCCCTGGACGTTCTGGTGGTCCGAAAAATTGGCCATCCGTTGCAACGTGAATTCGCCATCGGCGCGCTTGCTGAACCGGATTTCATCTTCCTCGACGACCGTTCATTGCGCGAATTTCCCTCCGCCGGGGCCGTGCTGGAAGAAATCATTGCCGAGGAAAAAAATCGCCTGCGCGAATATCGTCGGCGCTTTCACCTGTCCCCTTTGGCGTCGTTGGAGGGAAAAAGCGCCCTCATCATTGATGACGGCCTGGCGACCGGCGCCACGGCGGAAGCCGCGGCGATTTCTGTTCGCCAACAAAAAGCACAACGGATCATCATTGCCGCCCCCGTCGCTTCCGTCGAATCCGTCGCGCGGTTGCAACGCGTGGCCGATGAAGTGAGAGTGTTGTCCACCGACCCGGCCTTCGCCGCCGTCGGACAATTTTATCGCGAATTTTCCCAAACAACGGATGAGGAGGTCATAAGCCTCTTGCGTAGTGCCGGAAAATCCCACAGCTGAATCCTATGCCCGAATTGCCTGAAGTCGAAATCCTCGCGCGCCATTTGCGTCCCTTGCTGCGCGGCAAAACCATTCGCACGGTGACTGTTCGCCGCGAACGGGCCGTGCGCCCCAACACACCCGTGGAACTTCGAAAGGCGCTCGCCGGGGCCAAATTCATGGAACTTTCGCGGCGCGGCAAATATCTACTCTTTCACTTCCGGTCCAAAGCCTCGCACAAAACAACGGCTGTACTTGGCCACCTCGGCATGACCGGCAGGATGTACCTGGCATCGAAAAACGAAGCGTTGCCCAAACATGCCGCCATCGTTTTCGACCTGGGACACCAGAATTTTATTTATGAAGACTTTCGTTATTTCGGACGTATGTCATTGGATCTGTCGCCGATTGACAACCTTGGCCCGGAACCATTGGAGAAATCTTTTTCACCGCAAACACTGGCAGCAGCGCTGAAAAACTCCCGCCAGCCTATCAAAGTGAAATTGCTCGACCAGGCCGTCGTCGCCGGCATCGGCAATATCTACGCCAGTGAAGCGCTCTTTCGCGCCCGCATTTCCCCAAAGCTGGCGGCGAACCGGTTAACTTCCATACAAACAAAGAAGCTTTGGCGCACCATCCGGGAAGTTTTGAACGAGGCCATCGGATATGGGAGCACTGTTCCATTGAAAACGATGAGCGGAAAATCAGATGCGCTTTTTTATTTTTCGGATGGTGGCGAGGGCTTTTATGAAGAGCGGCTGCGCGTTTATAACCGTGCCGGGAAACCCTGCCTGAACTGCGAGACCGTGATCAAAGGCATCAGGCAAGCCGGGCGCAGCACCTTTTTTTGCCCGAAGTGCCAAAATTCGCGCTTTCTGACGAAGTGATGGCTCTCTTGCCCATTCCATACAAAGAACTTTCAAAATCACGATTTCACTTGGAAATTCAAGGCGTGGAAAATTTTATACATGCTTGGTCGCTTAGGCATACACCTTATATGACAGGGACAAGTGGCAATGTATCTTCAGGGTGAAATAAAACACAAAAAAAGTTATGTCTAAAGCTCCGAAAATAGAAATTAAAAATGAAGAGGGTATCTTCGGCACTAAAACGAATCAGGATAAGACTCCTATCCAAAAGGTGATCAAAGACGGTAAAAAGGTGGCTGAAATAAAGAACGTTGAAGGATTTTTGGGGACCAAGATAAATGAGGACGGTTCTCCCATCAAAAAGATAGTACTAGTATACGGCACGTATTCTTATTCCAAACCAAACGCAAGTTGTGGCAGCATCCAATTAGATGATTCACTAGCAGGAAATAGCATCGCGTATGTGGCTTTCACCAATTCAGTTTTTGGCGGTTATGCCTGCCGTCAATTTTTGTCCAGAATCTTTTCGATCTTATGTGGGAGCAAAATATTAGAGTTCAGTCGTTATTTTTGTAATAATATGTCGTCACCCGATCGGATGCTTTGGGCTTATGGACCGAGCAAGCGAGACACCATGGTGCTGGCTATTGAGCCGCATTCTGAAGACTAAAAGCGCGGAGATTACCAATGCATCAAGTTGTCCGCTTTGCCGTTGCCGTGACAGGTGCATCTATCTACTTTCTTTCGGCAAAATTCGTCAGAAATACATCCCCAAAAAGTTCTATCATTTTGTCCCCAATTCGGGACAAAAAAGGCAGCGATGTATGCGACTTTGGAGTGCATTGCGAAAACGGCTCATGCAACAAGACAAAGAAAAATTCTTGAACTTGAAATCGCCGCCGGCTCGTTTGACGACAGAGGAGACGGCGTGGTTTTTAGGATTTTCACCGCATGAGATTCCGGTGCTGATGGCGGGCGGTTGCTTGAAACCGCTCGGTCATCCGCCGCGCAACGGGCCGAAGTTTTTCGCAACCGCAGAGTTGGAAGACCGGCGGCGAGATGCCAAATGGCTGGCGAAAGCCTCCGATGCCATTGTCGCCCATTGGCAAAACAAAAACTCGCGCAAATCTTCCGCTCAAGACAGGTCACGAGCCGGTGTCAGTGATGAATCCATTCCGGCCACCGCATGATTGGCAACGCTGCGAACGAATCAATTTCCCATCCGCACTCCCTTTTCAGACTGCCTGGGTAATTGCTTTTCCGGCTCCGGCAGCGAAATAACCTTATTCTCATAATTATCCAGCGAGGGGCAAATCGCAACGCCATCTCTGGCGTATGCGCGATGAACTGCGACACTGGCGTGTCCTAATGCGCTTTGAACGCGCCGCCAGCTTTGAGAACGGCGTAAAAATCTTCCGGCGATGTTTCCACCAATCGTTTGTTGCGGATGAAATTGAATGCCTGGCCTTTGATTGCCCGCTCCCGTCGTAACCGGGTGCTTTCCTTTTTCACCGCGCAAAATTCTTGTATCACGAAAGCCCATGTCCGTTCCACCAGTTTCGGGTCAGTGCCAACCAGATAGGCCTTGGCAATGGAAATGTTGATGGCCGGTTGCGTGGCCGCGTCATTCCTGGCGCGGATGATCCGCTTAGCTTCCTCTTTGTCGCTGGTGTGAAGACTCTCGCGTTTGCCCGTCACGGAATCAAAACTGAAGAAGATTTCCTCTCGTTTGCAGAGCCAATATTTCGTTTTCATAGACACCTTTAAGTTCGGTGTCTCCGAAATTTTTGCTTAACGAGCAGTGAAGTGATAATAACCGGACTTTTTTTGGACTGTGCGATTTTTGCTCGTCCAAACGTCAGTTACTACACGTTTCACTACACACTTTGGCATTTTTTGCCTTCCTACAGGTGGAGCTGTCGTTGTCCTCCAACGACTTATTGAAATGGCTCCAGAGGTAGGGCTCGAACCTACAACCACACGGTTAACAGCCGCGTGCTCTACCATTGAGCTACTCTGGAACGCAAAGGAGCGAGCAAATTACAGTGCGCGGGATACCGCGTCAATTTCATTCATCGCGTTTGGCGCTATGAAATGGCTTGCAAATCCGACTGACGGAAACAAAATCAAGGAAAGGGCGAAAACAGAAGAAATGAAAGCCATGTCACGGAACCTGTGCGCGGTCATTCTCATTATCATTGGCCTTATTCCATTGATGCCGGTGTCATCACCGGCGGGTTGCCTCACCATTGATTCCAGCAATATCGTCGCCAGAGTGGCGTGCGGTGATTGCGCCATGGTCCGTTATAACGCCGTGGCCCGGGATACCTGCTGCACCAACGGAATCAAATTGACCTACAATCCTCCGGCGACGAATTGCTTCACCATCGGAACACATGGGGTTCAGGCGGTGGCAACCGATGATTGTGGAAACACCGCCACGAATTTTTTTACGGTCACCGTCACTGAGGAGACAAACCCTCCCGTGATCCATTGCCCGACCATCATCCTCGTAAAATCGACCACAAATTCCTTTGGAACCAACCTTGTTCCCAACCCCGGGTTTGAAACCTGTTCCAGTTGCCCGACGGCAATGGGACAAATCAGCGTGGCCACGCCCTGGTTCTCCGTCAACACGGACCCGCCCGACTATTACAACACGTGCGCCGGAAACAACGCCTTCGTCAGCGTGCCGTACAACTATTATAGCAGCCGCGGTGGATTATGGCCGCACGGCGGGCAGGCTTACGCCGGCCTCATTGCCCTGGATAACAGTCCGGAACAAGGTAATTCCAAGACGGTGATTGACGTAAATGTGCGCACATACCCGGAAGTCAAACTGACCAACCCGCTCAAGGCAGGCCATATTTATCAGGTCGGCTTTTATGCCTCTCTCGCCAACCTGGGAAGTGGCGCCGTCGATAATCTGGGAGCCTATCTTTCGGCGACCCAGGAGAGCCAGTTGCATGAACTCGGCAACGGCGCACAACCGTTGCTGGTCACTCCGCAGGTGCGCAACCCCGCGGGAAAATTTCTTGCCGTCACGAACTGGACTTTGATCGGGGGCGCTTATACCGCCACCGGCGGGGAATCCTACCTGACCATTGGCAACTTTTATCCCAATTCTGAAACGCCCACCGAACGGACAACGTCTATCAAATCCACCGGCGGAAATACCGGCGGCTCGCTTTTCGCCTATTACTTTATTGATGACGCCTCGGTTGCTGAAGTGAACAGCGGACCCGATATGTACACAAATTTGCCCGCCAACGCGGAGGGAAACCGATTCGTAATCACTTCCTGCTCGAACGCACAAGTATTTTATGGCGCGACTGCCAGCTCCACCACCTGCACCGACGTGACTCTTACTTACTCGCCACCTTCAGGTTCCACTTTTGCGCCCAACACGACGAATGTGGTTGAATGTGTCGCGAAGGATTGTTGCGGCAACACCAGTACGTGCAGCTTTACGATCGTGGTCCTGCCGGGTGGTTGCAATTGATCCAATCAGACCATTCCGCTGAATTGTTCGCTCTCAATAGGCGCTGATACCCGTGGTATAGCTGATGGGCAGAAATTGGCCGTTGCCGACGTATTGCAATTCCACCGCAGAATTTACATCGCCGCTCAGATTGTCTGTTCCGATGGTCCTAATATAAACTGAACCTTGATCTGGACCTACCAACGCAAACAATGTCGTCCCATCTGCCGATGAAGCGACAAAAGCCCATTCACCATTTTGGTAATTAAATGAATTTTGCTGAATCACCCATGAGATACCGCCATCGCTCGATGTATCGATTTGGCCAAAGCCACCGCCTGCTACCAGTTTCGCTCCATCTGCCGATGAAGCGATACAAGTCCAATATGCTGACCCCGGCGGCACACTTGGATTCCCCCAGGTCACGCCCGAATCTTTTGAAGTATAGATCTGGGCGCCGCCAATCGCCGCCAATTTCGTCCCATCCGCCGATGAAACGATGGAACTCCAGGTTGTAGTTGGTGCATTCGCCTGCTCTATCCAGGTCACGCCAGAATCGGTCGAAATGTAAATATTACCGACATAGGAAGAGGGGTCGACTCCGACCGCCGCCAATTTCGTCCCATCCGCCGACGAAGCAATGGAAAACCAGTCTGCACTTGGTGCATTGGTCTCATCCACCCAGGTCGCGCCGGAATTGGTGGAAGTGTAAATTCCACCAGAATAAAAGACTGCATCACTTGAATAATCATAATAGGTCGCCGCCAATTTCGTCCCATCCGCCGACGAAACAATGGAAGCCCAGTCTGCACTTGGTGCATTGGTCTCATCCACCCAGGTCACGCCGGAATTGGTGGAAGTGTAAATCCCACCAGAATCGAGAGCACCTTCATATGAAGAATTTTGATAGATCGCTGCCAGTTTCGTTCCATCCAACGATGAGGCCACGCCAACCCATGTTTCTGACGGAGCACCGGCTTGAACTGTCCAGGTGGCGCCGGAGTTGGTTGAAGTCGAAATCCCATAACCACCAAAGGTCGCCACCACTTTTGTTCCGTCCGCCGATAAAGCTACCTCGTTAATTGAGCCAGCCCGACCTGTCCAGTTGAACTGCGTGCTAAAGTTATTCAAAATCGTTTGTCCGGCATTTTTCACGGCTTTCCACCCGCCCAGGCCCGGGCACGAGATCCGCACGATGTCCCCGAAGTTTGGCGACGGCGGCAGGACCACTGTTACCGGCGAATTATTGGTGAGCAAATAACCGGTGTTGGACGCGGCCTGCACATTGGTGCCACATACCACCCGCCAGGGAATGGCGCCGTTGATGCCCGTCAAACCGCTGCCGTTGCCGCTGAAGGACCCGGCGAGGTTAACGCTGTTAGCCCCATTGGTCAGCACGGTGCCGGGTAATTGCGCCGCCGAAACCGTCCCGCTGATGTTGGAGGCGGAAACAGAAGCGGCGCTTGTTGCCACCGTTGCCGTTGCCGCATTGGCCGAATAGATGGCGTAAGGTGTGGGCATGATCGCCTGGCGCGGGGTGAGTTCCACAAAAGTATTGCTTCCCGTCGGGCTGACGCTGATATCCAGCCAGTAATTGCTGCCGTTGAACACCCCCGCGCCGAAATCGATCGTCGTCGAGAACAGCCCGTTACTGACGGCCGTGGCGCTGTTGGTCACCGGCCCGGCAATAGCCGCGCCCGCAGTGTTGGCATTATACAAAGTGAACGCCAGGTCATAGCTGCCATTGGCCGGCGCGCCACCATTGGCCAATTTCCCCTGATACATGAACGCTGTGCCCTGGGACAGGGCATTGCTGATCCCGGCAAGAAACAGTGCAGCGAAGACTAATCTATTGGTATTCATAGCTTTCCTTCTTAGAAACTTGCACTTTTTTAGCGCGTAAATGCGTATCCTGTCAAGAAACATTCTTGTTAGGGACGCGCACCGCGCCGGCCGCCAGGGGTTAGCAAACCTGGCACATCAGGCGGCATGGGGTGAGCACTCCATAGACAAAATAGCCAAAAAATAATCCAATAGCTTCATCATCCGAGGACGTAAACACTGCAATGTGTGCTCATTGACAGCAAAGGTTTTTCCATCTCCCAAATTTTCTGCAAACACTTGCAGAAAGTCGCAAAGAAACCACAACAAAGGAAGCACAGAGTATGAGAAATAAAAGGACAGCAGTCATGATATGCGCCGGTATCGCCGCCCTGGGGGCTGGCGATGGCGCCCAAGGCGTGTGCATTCGGTTACGGTTACGGCGCCGGCGCGACCGGCGGCAGCACCGCGTACAAGGTCACCAACCTCAACGATTCCGGCGCGGGCTCCTTCCGCACCGGGGTGACGACCAGCGGCAACGATGTGACCTTTAGCGTATCGGGAACCATTGTTCTCAAGTCGGAGATCGGCATCGCCGACAATGTGACCATTGACGGCACCAGCGCCAATATCACGATCGAAAGCAATACCGTTTCGATGAGCGGTTCGCACAATATCATCATCAAGAATATCCGTTTTCGCGAGGGCGAGAATGGAGATTCGGGCAAATGCTCGTTGCAGGGTGATCCGTACTACAACGTGATGGTGGACCATTGCTCGATCGAACTGGGCCGTTGGGATTGCTTTGAGGCCACCGGCAGTTCCAGCAATATTACTGTGCAGTATTGCATCATCGGCCAGGGCATTGATCCCCAATATTTTGGCGCGTTGATCGACGGCGCCAACAACATCACGCTGCATCACAACCTCTGGATAGATAACAACGACCGTAATCCCAAACTGGAAGGCAACAGCCAGTATATTGACAACGTGGTCTATGACTGGATCGATGCCGGCGGCGTGGAAGGTTCCCACTCGGTCGCGCCCTGGAAGAGCGACTTCATGGACAATTATATCATCAAAGGCACGCTTTCGGCCAACAACGATTGGATCAACGATTGCAACAGCAACGATGAATGGTATGTGACGGGGAATTATTATGATTTGAACGTCAACGGCGTTTTGGATGGAACGGCGATCCCCAATTCCGCCTTCACTTCTTTTGGAGTGACCTTGTTGTCATCGCAGCAGCATTTTCCCTCGGTCGCAGTCCCGGTGGAGAGCGCCAGCACGGCGGTAAGTGAAGCAGCCAGCGGCGCGTGGGGTTGCCAGCCGATCGATTCTTTCGATTCAACGCTCATCGGCTATCTCAAATCCTACGGCACCCAGGGCAGAAAAGGGCCATAATCACTGATGAACGGCAAATGGATGAAACGCGGCTGGCGCGTTTCATCCATCCTGCCGGTTGGAATGTCATGCGTGACAAACTAACAATGTTGTTGGGCTGCCTCCTGGCCATATCGGTCGTTATATCGGCGTGGCTTGTGTGGCCGCGCCATCCGGTTGCCCACGCGCCGATTCCCGTTGCCGCTGTCGCACCGGCCAAATCCACGATACAGGCGCCTTTGCCGGCCCCGCCAGTGGCTGCCGTGATGGCCGTTGCTCCGGCTCCCTCCGAAGATTTGCCGGCCCTGATCCGCGCCCGCTTGCAGGCATGGGACAATGACGACAACCCGGCACTGCGCGCGGCGCGCTTGCAGGAATTGGACGTGCTTCTCGCCCGCTCTGACATGTTCGCGGTGCTACAGACGCTGCCCTCGAATTTGATGGGCTATGCTTTTGCAGCGCCTTCCTTGCGGCAAAAATTGATGACCGATCCGCAGGCCGCGCTGGACTGGATGAGTGCGCATACGAACGCGCAATCGCAATTACTGACGTTGCTTCATGATTGGGGACAGACAAATCGCGAAGCCATGCAACAGTATTTGGCGAAACTGCCGGAGGGTGATTGGAGGGAAAAAGTCCTGCTCACCGCGGCCAACGAGTCGTTGTCCGCCGATCCGGTCGCCTCCATAAACATGGCCGTCCAGACGTACCCAGGCCCGCAACAAAACGCCTGGTTGGACATGGCGGTGAAGCAGTGGGCCGGAAACGATCCCAATGCGGCTGGCCAATGGGTCAGCCAGGTCAAAGATCCCAACCTGCGCGACCAATTGATCGGTTCGTTGGCGGTTGGCGCGGCCAACACGGACCCGGCCCAGGCCGCTGGTTTCGTTCTGCAAGCCCTGCCGCCCGGAGTCACGTTGAATCAATCCCTTTCGCAGATCGTCTGGACTTGGGCGTTACAGGATCCAACGTCGGCCGGCGAGTGGGTTTCGCAATCCCCGCAAGGAGAATGGCAATCGGCCGCGCTGGCGAATTTGATGAATGTCTGGGGAAACCACGACCCTAACGCCGCCACGACGTGGATTGAAGGACTGTCGCCAGGCGGCTTCCAGACGCAGGCTGCCCGGGAATTGATGTCCACGTTGAATGGACAGGCTCCGTAAAATCGTCCTCCAAACCCATTACCAATGGGCAGGATTATTGATTAAAGACCGGGGTCCACGCGATTCACAGGCTTGGCAACGAATTGTTGGTGTCTTCACCAAACTCCCAGTCCTCCGCTTGAACGTGGCCGTCGGAGAAAGTCACATCGCCCTTGCCGTCATGGCGATCGGTCAATGGATCGGGAAATGACGGCTGCCATCGGCCGTCATTGATGACCGCGCTGGTGGACGGATTATCCACAGTGGATCCAGGTTCTTTAGCCAGCATGATTTTGCCGGATGCGTTGCGAATGGCGGATTGCTGAAACGGATAGGACACAGAGTTATCCGGGCTGAAGACGGAGGACATGCCGTAGTTCATGTTGCCGTTCAATCCCGGACCGCCACCGTCCAGGGTCAGGCCGTAGCCGGTCAGACTATAACTGTACATATAAGGGCCGTTGACCGGGTCGCTCGCGCCCTCGTCAAAACGCGCGCTGTTATCCTTGTCCAGAGGACAGCGAAGCAAATTTGTGTTCGCGTTGGCTATGGCGATAATGATCGGGCTTTTGTCCACCGTTGGATACATGGCCGAGTTCGTGCGCCAATAGATCCAATCCGCCGCTTGAAAGCCGTTGTGTTCGGAGGCCAGCCCGGGAAATGTCCCGTGATTGTCATCGATATACATCACCATCCCGGTGCCCAATTGTTTGAGATTATTGGTGCAAGTGGCCTGGGCAGCCCGCCGCTTGGCCGCGCTCAAGACCGGCAGCAGCAACGCCGCCAGGATTCCGATAATGGCGATGACGACGAGCAGTTCAATCAATGTGAATGCGCCGCCACGATTTGTCCTGCCTGATTTCATGAGTCTGCTCTAATCTCACGTCATAAAATCGGCTTTGTCCAGCATCTAAATACCCCCTGGGAAAAGCTGGCATCTTTTTTCAAATCTTCATGGTCCGTCGCGCTAAAATAGTAGTTTTATCCAGCATTAATTCGATGCCATTGAGGAGGCCGTTTAGTACAGTTTATTTTTTATCTCCTGAAACCATAGCATCATGAAAAAACACCTCTTCACGCTGGCCGTCTTTTTTGCCTTCGCCACCGTTACCACCCCTGCCCTCGCCCAGGGCCATTACCAAAGTTTCATCGTCTCCACTTATGCCACCCAAGGAACCGTACAACGTCTCATCAGCGGCGACATGGACCCCGCGGAATCCTGGTCCAATCTCACGCGCCATCTCAAGGTCGATAAAATCTATATCGAGGTGATGCGCAACCATACCCTCGTGGATGAGGCCGGCCTGGAAAAACTCATAAAGTTCTATCAGTCCCAGGGCGTGGAGGTTTGCGGCGGCCTGGCCTTCAGCGTCAGCGAAGCCAACGGCTATCAGGGTTTCGATTATGCCGATCCGGAAAACCGCGAATTCGCCAAAAAAGCAGTCGCCATGGCCGCGCGTCATTTCAATGAGATCCTCCTCGACGATTATTACTTCTTCGACCGCAAGACCGATTACGACATCAAGGCCAAAGGCAACCGCTCCTGGACCCAATACCGGCTCGACACCATGCGCGAAGCCACCCGGGACCTCATCGTCGGCACCGCCAAACGCGTGAACCCCCAATGCAAGGTCATCATCAAGATGGCCAATTGGTACGACCAATACGCCGGCATGGGTAATGACACCGAAAAAGTCCCGCTCATCGCCGACGGCATGTTCTCCGGCACCGAATCCCGCCTTTGGGTCGGACAGGAGCAACATCTGCAACCTTACCTCAGTTACGACATCATGCGGTTCATGGATAACCTCAAGCCCGGCGTCAATAAAGGCGGATGGGTGGACCAGGGCGGTGCTTTCCCCATCGACCGCTACTCCGAGCAATTGTTGGATACCGTCTTCGCCCGTTGTCCCGAAATGTGCTGCTTCAACTACGCGGGCATGCTCTTCCCCGTCCAGATGGCGGCCTTCACAAATCGCGCCTGGGCCGATCAACCGACCAGCCTGAACACCGCCGATTTCCTGAAAATGATCGGGACCAATGACGATCATCCGACATTCGCAGACATCGCCGCTTACACGCTGGATCAGGCGGACAAAGTGCTGGCCAATGTTGGCCACCCGACCGGCATCAAATGCTACACGCCCTATCACGCCACCGGCGACGAATTCCTGCACGATTACCTGGGGATGATCGGCCTGCCCATGGACATCTATCCAAAATTTCCGCCGGATGCGAACATGGTCCTGCTGACCGAGCAGGCAAAATCCGATCCCCACATCATTGATAAGATCAAAGCCCAGCTCGAAGCCGGCAAATCCGTGTGCATCACCTCCGGCTTTGTCCGCGCGATGCAAGGCAAAGGTCTCGAAGACATTTGTGAGATTGAAGCCACCGGTGCCACCGTGCCCATCGAACGTTTTACTTTTGCCAGCGGCCCCGGCTCGCCCTTTCGCAGCCGCCGCGTCGCTCCCGGCGCTGCGCAATCCGACCTCAATACAGCAACTCTTGATTCGCTTAAAACCTCGCGCGACATCCTGATTCCCGAGATCAAATACTTCAACATCCTGACCCACGACGCCTGGGGCGACGTCCTCGGCGTCTCGCCCGGCGGCACGACCTATCCCATCCTCCTCTCGTGCAATTATTCCAAAGGCAAATTGTTCGTGCTGACCATCCCCGACGATCCGGCCGATCTCTACGCCTTTCCGCCAACCGTATTGTCCATCCTCCGCAGCACCCTCGGCGCGAATGAGCCTGTGCGCCTGGACAATGCCCCCGCGCAAGTCGCCCTGTTCCGTTACGACAACAATGCGTTCATCGTGCAGAACTATCTGCCCGCGACCACAAACGTCCTGGTCTCCGTCGCCGGCACGGTGACTGGAATCCACAACCTGCTCACAGGAGATGATATGGCGCCAGTCACGCCGCCGGGATCCGGCTTTGGCGGCGGCGGCTTTGGCGGATTCAGCAACTCGGGCCTCCGCGCTCAACCGGGTCGCACGTACTTTTCATTCACGGTGCTGCCGCATTCGTATGTGGCTTATGTGGCGAAATAGATTTTGAGCTTGCGACGGCTTGCAGGATGGCACAATCTGCGGCAAATTCATTATTTATGAGCGCAGGGAGATTAGTGCATTTAGTCCTTGTGATCTGTTTTTGGGGGCTCGTCATTACCTTGTATGTATGGTGGCAGATGCGTTTACGCCGCGAGGCGAAACAGAGAGTGATTGTGCGCAAGGCGATGGCAAGCCGATTACTTCGCCCGGACTGGGAATTCTATGAGCAGCATCTTCAACGTCCTGCACCAACAGCTTTACGTACGCTCTTTGCCAACCGTGATTGGGTCACGACCTGCGGACTAAACTATGAGAAAAAAGGTGGCATCAGTAGTTTTTATCCATTGGACAAAGACAATTTGCTGGATACGACTGGCATCATTGGATGTGACGTTGTCCCTTTCGCCCGCAGCGATTGTGGCGACCCCATCTATTTACGTCCAGGTGCTATGGAACCTGACAAAGTTTACATCGCATATCACGATGACCCGGGCAACATCGAGATTTATGCAGAGTCTGTGGATTTGCTACTTGAAAGATTGAAGACTGGAAATCCTACCTGACACGGCTCCAATCGTTTTCGGTTCGCAACGCAAAATGGGCTTTTGGTCATTTCCATTCCCGGCACTGGCATGGCTTCCTCCTCTACGCAACGTTCCGAAACTATTTTCCTTCTCCCCTTAACGGGGAGAAGGATTAAGGATGAGGGGTGAGACGGCAGAATGGCGCTGACCTCAACCTAGACGGTTACCCTATCGAAGCGGTCCGTAATGGAGCGGCTTGAAACAATGGCAGGCCGCAAAGATTCGGGACGACCGGTTTCCGTGCCATCACCATTCCCGCCGTCGGCATCATCTCCTCAAAGAAGAGCGTCTCGGATATCACCAACATTTGCCTGATGCTTTTGGGCAGCTCACGGAAGTCTGGATATGTTATCATGATCGATTTCATTTTTTCTGTCACAAGATTGGACGCCGTGTCCACATCACCGGATACAAAATGAAATTGAATTTGCTGCGCAAAGTTTGGTCCAATGACTATGCAATATTTGCGCATAGTCGCCGATAAACCTCACCCCCTCCTGAATCAGAACGTTGCCAAACCCTTCACTCGCAGGCAAAATCTTCCGATGAATTTTCTCAAATCGAATGTTTGGATCGTGGCGCTTTTTTCTCTCGCACTGTTCACCGGTTGCGCGACCAGCGCTGGCGGCGGAGAAAATTCCGGCGGCATCTCCAACGCTGAGATCCGCGACATCGTCCTCCGCGTCGCCAACCACCAGATCCATCCGTTGAGCGATGGCGATTATCCAACAAATCTGGATGACGCCAAAACCGCGAAAGCGCCTGAAGGCATCGACTGGACCTATCCCTGGGGTGTGACGCTGTTGGGAGTGCAACGGGTGGATGAAACCATCGGCGATACGAACGCCGATCAATTTGTTGTCCAACAAAACCTGATCTGCGCGCGCTATTACGATTGGCTGGCGGGACTCGAAAAACGCTACGGGGCTGACGCCACTCATTTCACGGACAGCACAAAGCTCGGAACCTTCATGACCCTCGGTAAGCTGGACTATTGCGGCGCGATGGGAAGCGAGATGATCGTGAGCATGACACGCCATCCGCAGGAAGTTTCGCCAGAGGAAAAAGAAGTCATCGCGCGCGTCGCTGATTGGGTGCTCCACCGGCAAGACCGATTGCCGGATGGAACCCTATGGCGTCCGGAGGTCATGGGCGGCACCGTCTGGCCCGACGATATCTATATGGGCGGTTTCTTCCAGATCCAGTACGGCACCTACACCCACGACCAAAAATTGATCGATGACACTGCCGAACAGATCATCCATCAGGCCGCGCTTGAGCAGGACAACGACGGCATCTGGTATCACGGATATTTTATGTCCCGAAAACAACACGCGCCTTTCAAATGGGGCCGCGGAAACGGCTGGGTCATGGTCACCACGGTAGATACCCTCTCCGCCATGTCTTCGGATGACCCGCTCCGGGCGCCATTGATGGACATCCTGAAAAAACAGATCAGCGGACTCGAAAAACTCCAGGCGCCCGATGGCATGTGGCGCCAGGTTCTGGACCATCCCGAGCTTTGGGAGGAAACCAGTTGCACCGCCATGTTCGCTTACGGCATCGCCCGGGCAGTCAACCGCGGCTGGATCGCGCCGGAGAACATGCTTGTGGCCCGCAAGGCCTTTGCCGGTATTGCCAAAAATGTGGGCGCGGATGGCGCGGTCCACGGAACCTGCGAAGGCACCAGCATAGGCAACACCCTTGATTTTTACATCAATCGCCACCGCCCCGTGGACGACCTCCATGGTCGCGGCCCCGTCATGCTTGCCGGCGTTGAGATCCTCTCCGCTAAAAACTAGCAGTCCGCAGCCATTTCAAATCAGCCCTTCAGCGTCGCTGCACGTCACGATGGCGAGATTCCGCTTGTCACGCCCCATCCCATCCTATCCCCCAGTTTTTGGGGGGTAGGCAGATTCCATCAACTTGGGTAAAGTAAGCTCCGAAATACCCTTTTAGCAGATAAGTGTTAGCGCTCAAAAGAATTACAGATATGAAAATCAAAAAACTGGTGGGCGGATTCAGCGTACTGGCATTGGCCATTTGCGCGGCATCAGGACAAACTATAAATCAGTCCGGCGGCCCCGGAACGACTTTTACCGATGTGCTCGGCGACGGGCAAGGCAGTGGCAACCTGTTGCGCGATGTCTCCTTTCTAACCATCAACAATACCGCGACTAGTTTCATCTTCACTCTCGGCATCAATCCAGGAGGTAACCTGGCAACGGGTGGTCAATTTAATTATATCATCGGCATCACGACCGGCGCCGGCGCCGGTGGCGATTCCACTCAAACCACCGCCGGCAACCCCTACGGCCGCGACATCGACTTTAGCAGTACTTTCGGCGGAATGACCGATTTCATCGGAATCTTCGGAGCGCCAAGTGGTGGAGGATCTGCCGGCACTCCCTACACCAGTTACGGATATAACGATTATGTCTACGGAACGCCGGGCTCCACCGGTGTCACGCTCGGTTCCTGGTTGAAAATTGGGAACGTGGCTAGCGGCGAGCCGCTGTCCGACCAACCCTCGACCAGCATCCCGAATGAGATCACCGTCACTGTCCCGTTTTCAGATTTCTCGGATAATCTATCTATCACATCCGGAACAGTCATTGATTTCGACCTTATGAGCACGGGTACCGGCACTTCCACTGCCTACGACTCACTGGCAGATCAATCACCCGTTCAGAGTGGCACCTTCAGCAATACGTACCAGGACAATGAAACCGTTCTTGATCAATATACCGTACCCGAACCGGGAATTCTCGCTTTTGCCGGTTTGGGCGCCACTGCCCTGCTCGGTCTGCGCCGTCGCAAATAAATATTCCTTTTCCATCAAACCGCCGCACCCTTTGCGGCGGTTTTTTTGTTCCGATTTTTGCCAATAATCTTTGACAGAAATTCGCAACTCCTCTTCCATAGGCCGCGCGTCTTATATCAAAAAACTGCACAGCTTGATTCTCAACGCCAGGCATCTATGAAAACCATTTACAATGATTTATTGACGGCTTTTGAAATCCATTCGGTGGAACGGATCCGGTCAATCCTGAACACCGGGTTCGATGCGCGCTCCAAAGTGAATGGGAAAACCCCGGTGAACTCCCTGACCGAGATGTATTCCAGATCGGACCGTTTTCCTGATTGCCTTCGGCTTCTGCTGGAACACGGCGCGGAACTCGACGACCCTAAAATCGGCCCGGTCCTTCTGGACAATCCGGATGCGATTGAGGCAGCAGTCAAAAAGGACCGTGCCCTGCTGACGCATCGAACAACCATGGTTTGCGCGTTCACGCCCCTAGTTGGCGCCTCCCTCCTGCATGTAGCCGCGGAATATGGCCACGTCAGGGCGGCTCGCAAGTTGCTCGAACTGGGCGCGGAAGTAGATGCGACGGCTGCCGTCGATGCGGATGGAATGAACGGGCACACGGCGCTGTTTCACACCGTCAACTCAAACGCGAATCGTTCTGAGCCGCTGATGCGGCTTCTCCTGGAAGCAGGCGCGGATACAAATATTCTTTTGCCGGGCATAACCTGGGGCAAGGGATTCGAATGGGAAACAATTTGTTTTGACGTCACCCCGATCACCTATGCGCAATTCGGGCTGTTGCGGCAGATGCAACGGACCGAGGAGGATTCTTATGCAACCATCAGGACGTTGCTAAAGGCGGCAGGCAGAAAAATCCCACCGTTCGAAAACATCCCCAACCGTTACCTTCAAAACGCGTGATGCCGCGGAACAAGGGTTCGGATGTTTGATACGAATCTCTCCGACGACTCTGCATTCAATCCCAAATTCGGGTCCACCTGTCCCGCCATAGCCTCCGGCGACGGCGGGTCCGTGGTTGAAAGCCGCCCTACGGAATTTTCAGGATGTAGAACGACTGGTTGTTGGTCGCCGCGCCATTCGTCAGCGAGAAACTCCCGTTGGCGTTGAAACTGCCGCTCAACACCACCGTCCAACTGGCCAACGGCAGCGCGACATTCGTTGAACTGAGCAGATGATATGTGCCGTCGGACCCGGCATTGTTCGTGCCGCTCATCACGATCTGCCCGCCGCTGATGGACAGCTTGCTGATGGTCGGCGAAACGATTGGCGCGGTATTGATGCTCAAATCAATGCTGCCCGCGTTATCCACCAGGCTGCCCGAATACCCCAATGGCAATGGCGCCAGGGAAAGACCCGCGTACGGATCGCTCCCCGTGTAATTGATGAGATGGATCGTTGCCGGCCCGGTGATATTGGCAACCGAATCGATTGCGATCGTCGCCCCACTGGCAGAAATGGCGGCCACGTTGACGGTCGCGGCGGGCGCGTTCCCGTTCACGTCCACATCCAGCGCGGCATTAGTCAGAGTCAAGGCGGCCAGGCGCGCCGCTGTCGTTCCCACAAAATTGGACACGATCAACGTGCCGCCATTGAGGTTCACTGAGCTGTTGCCACCGCCGGCGGAGATGTTGCCCTGCACGATGCCACTGTTATTGATATTAATTGTGCCGTTCACGAGAGTTGCATTTCCGCCCGAAACCATTTGGGCCAGGATAATATTGGTGCTGATGAGCGTCGCGGTGCCGTTGACGTTCACCGTGCCGGTTTCCGTGGCTGTGTTTACGGCGCGTTGCAGGCCGTTCGTCAGGTTATTCACCACCATCGTTCCTCCGCTGAAAGTCAGCGTCCCCTGCTGATAACCGGAATCGCTGGCGGAAGTCTCGCCCCTGCCCAGGGCCATACCGTTGACCAGCGCATCCACCTTGCCGCCGCTGAAATCTACGTTCGCCTGCGCATAATCCGGCACCGTCGCCTCCGTATCGGCATCGCCGATGGACCACAAGGTCACCGTGCTGGAAGGACCGTTGGTGCCACGGATCAAAATTGCCGGAGTTGTGATGTTCGTGAACGACGGATTGAAGCAGATCAGGTTGTTCGTCGCCTTCTGTTTGCCGAACCGGATGCTGTCTGTGTAGATGGAATTGGTTATGCCGAAATACAGTGCGCTGCCTGGCAGCGTGAACGCGCCGCCGCTGCTATCAGCCACCTCAAATGTCCCCGAGTTGGCCGGTCGGATGCAATAGATGATGTTGGTCCGCGCCAGGAACGCACAGCCGCTGACATTCGTCTGGTTGGCGCCCGAACCACCCTGGGCCACATAGAATTTGCCGACCACAGCATTCAAAGTGCCGAGGCCGGACATATCCAAAGTTACTAATCGGGGCGGGCAACTCGCGGCATCCTGCCGCACCTGAATATTGAGTGAATTGGTCAGTCCGGTGCCCAACTGGTTGCCTTCGATCAGAAGCGTTCCATTGAGGCCAGTTATGGTATTGGTGACAAACTTGCCGAACTGATTATCAGTACCATTCCCGGCGCCGCCCACCTGTAACGCCTGAGTGCCGGTGGCGCTCGTATTATTGGAGACAACGAGCGTTACCCCATCCTGGATCCAGGTCGTATGATAGCCGCTGTTGTTCGTCTCATAGTTCAACTGCAAAATGGTCACATTTTGCGACACGATATTGTTGGTTGTGAGGGTTGTCGTTGCGCCCGCGCTGGTAAAGGATGCGTTGAATCCCGGTCCGGGCGTCGCGCCGGTCCAATTGATGGCATCGGACCAATACATGTCATTCGCTCCGCCGCCGCCCGACCAAACACCGCTACCAAGCGCACCCCCGCTGGTGCCGGTGATAAAGCTCCATGTATTCGTCACGCTCGTGCTGCTGCTATCGGTGAAAATCAGCGTAACGGTGTTGGTGTAACTGGCCGGCAGATTGTTCGTCGGCGTCCACGTGATCGTCGCGCCCGCCGCATTGCTGCTCAGCAACAGGCGGCTGGTCACATTGGTCGTGTTCACGAACATCTGGATCGTGTTTGTGATAATGGACGTCTGCCGGTTGGCGATAGACAACGAAATCCCGCTGTTCAATCCCACCTCGGTTGCGTTGGGCGAGGGCGAACCCGTCGCGATATATGGACGCAACGTGGTTGAACCCGGAATGGCCACAATCGAAAAATATTCCAGGTTATATATTCGGCTGGCCAGAGATGTCTCGCGCAACGTGTTTGTCCCCGATAACGGAACCACCACCGTATTGCCGTAAAAATCCGCGACCGGTGTCAATTGCCCGTTATAAACCAGGCTCCCCCCTGTGTTCTGCACATTCACCCGTCCCAGCGCAATCAATGGCTGATTCGTTGTTGTGGCCGTGGGATTTGCCAGCCTTTCCACCTCGAACTGTCCCCCCGACGTGCTGGACGCCCGCGCATAAATGCTGTAATTCGTCGCCGGAAACACGCGCGTGTAATCCTCCCAATTGCCCGGGTCCGTGTACCCGATATTGTAAGCCGTATAGCCGTTGGCCCGCAGGTTGGCATGGTCCACCGGATCGCCCGTTGCATCCGTGGGCAGCGACAGGATTTCAACCAGGTCTCCCGGACGGTACCCGGCCGTGTTGTTGGTTCCCGTCAGGTCTGCGATTTGATAGTCAATGGTATTGGACCCAACCAGGCCGGAATACGCATTGATGGGTGTGTTCGTGTTGATGAATTGGCCGCTGGTGTAATTGTAATCGTAGGCGTCAATGTAGATATCCGTGGGCAGGAAAGTGTTGAACGTATAAACATTGCTCGCGATATTCCCGTTGGCATCCGTCGCAATAATGATATTGGTATAAAAGGTGTCCGGCAAAATCGTCGGCGAATAACTCACCAGAAGCTGGTTCGTCGGTGAAGCGGTATTGAACGTCAAACCGCCCTGTTGAACGCCATTCAGATACACCGCTACCGCGCTGCTGGAAACGGTCGAATTGAATGAATCAACCTCGAACGAAGGGCTGACGGTGTTAGCCGTCAGATAGAGCGAACCATCCGGAGGTTGAAGATTCGAAATCGTCGGCGGAATGTTGGTTGAAGCGGCGATTTGCATCCGGTTATACACCTGGTCGCCGGTGGTCTCATAACAGAACAACGCCGCGCTGTTGATGGGCTGGCCGGAACTGATGAAAATACTGTTCGTTTCAAACAACACCTCATTCTCGACACAATCCTTCAATACCAAATGATAAGAAATCCCGTCAGGACTTGGGGTGATCTCCGCTTCGATGGCGTTGGTGATGTTGTTT
>Ga0206869_1023_pt1 | contig 32136 bp, 31 predicted proteins | sample Alteio_BWOrgCont_35_FD_152618 | JGI IMG/M metagenome (GOLD analysis project Ga0206869, IMG submission 152618) | Enriched cells from forest soil in Barre Woods Harvard Forest LTER site, Petersham, Massachusetts, United States -... | ecosystem: Environmental > Terrestrial > Soil > Temperate forest >... | reverse complement strand
GGTCAGCCATCTGGGCGCAATGATTTCAGTGGTGAACGGGGTTTTGTTTGCGCGCCGTTTTAAAGGGATTTCGGGGACAGTCGGCGCGACCTGCATCGGGGACGGGGCGACTTCCACCGGCTCTTTCCATGAGGCTCTCAACCAGGCCGCCGTCGAAAAACTGCCGCTCGTGTTGGTCGTGGCCGATAACCAGTACGCCTACTCCACGCCCACCTCGCGCCAATTCGCGTGCGACAGCCTGGCGGACAAGGCCGCCGGGTACGGCGTTGAAGTCCAAACGGTTGACGGCACGGATTTGGCCGCCTGCATGAAAGTGCTGGGCGAGGCGGTTTCCCGCGCGCGCAAAGGCGGCGGCCCGCAACTGGTCGTCGCCGATCTGCTCCGGCTCTGCGGCCACGGCGAACACGACCCGTCGGATTACATCGATCCCAAATTGAAAGAGTCCCCGCTGGGCCGCGATTGCATCAAAGTGGCCGAGGAATTTTTGCTGCGCCAGAAATGGATGGCTCCGTCGCGGATCGCCATGTTGCGCAATGAACTCATCCATAATATCGAAGAAGCCGTGGCCCAGGTGCAGCGCGAACCGGCGCCCGACCCCTTTACCGAAGAATGGAAAACGATTTCCACGAAACATTTGAGCGAGTACGAGGGAAGTTGAGACGCGGGGTTTTTTTACGTTTTTGACATGAGCCTGACATATTTGGAAGCCATCCGAGAAGCCCAGGCGCACGCCTTGCGCGACGACCCGCGCGTCTTCATCTATGGGCAGGACGTCGGCTCGTTCGGCGGCGCGTTCAAGGCCACAAAAAATCTGGCGCAGGAATTTCCCGGGCGCGTGCTGGACTCGCCGATCTCGGAAGATGCCATGATCGGCATGGCGGTCGGCGCGGCGATCGAGGGGATGCGGCCGATCATCGAGATGCAGTTCGCCGATTTTTCCACCGTCGGTTTCAACCAGATCGTCAACCAGGCGGCCACGCTCTTTTGGCGCACAAAGATCCCCTGCCCCATCACGGTCCGTCTTCCGTTCGGCGGCACGTCCGGCAGCGGGCCTTTTCACAGCCAATGCATCGAGGCCATTTACGCGCATTACCCCGGTCTCATCGTGTTGACACCCGCCACGGTGGAGGACGCTTATGCGATGTTGCTGGAGGCGGTCGCCATCGACGATCCGGTCATTTTCTGCGAGCACAAATTTCTCTATTACCATCTCAAGGCGGAGAAGTTGCCGAGTGAAGCCCTGCCGATCGGCAAGGCGCGCATCGCCCGCGAAGGCCGCGACCTGACGGTCGTTGCCTACAGCGCGATGGTCCACGAGGCTCTTGAAGCAGCCAAGGAACTGTCCACCGAGGGATGGGAGATTGAAGTGGTGGATCTGCGCTCCGTCAAACCGCTGGACACAGACACGATCGTGGCCAGCGTATCGCGCACGGGAAAATTGCTGTGCGTGGGTGAAGCGTGGCCCTGGGGCGGGGTCACCGCCGAAATCATCTCCCGCGTGACGAGCGAAGGGTTCGGCCTGCTCGATGCGCCACCGCAACGGCTCAATGCCAAGGACACGCCCGTGCCGTATCATCCCAATCTCTGGGCCGCGCACCGGCCCACCGCCCGGAGCGTCGCCGCGGCAGCGCGTAATTTATTACGTTCGTAAAATGAAAAAACACTATCCTCCATCCTCGCTTTAAAAGACATGCCACAAATCCCCATCATCATGCCGCAGCTTGGCGAATCCATCGCCGAGGCGAACATCGTGGCGTTTCTGGTCAAATCCGGCGACATCGTCGGCGCTGATCAAAATCTCATCGAGGTGGAAACGAACAAGGCCACGATGACGGTGACTTCGCCGTGCGGGGGTAAGATCGAAAAATTTGCCGCGCAATTGAACGAGAGTTACGCCGTCGGCACCGTACTCGGTTACATTGAAGCGACCAAAGAAGAGGCGGCGCGCCTCGGATTGGATACTCCTCCAGCAAAGAGTTCCGATACCGATCGCATTCCCAAAGTGGATGCCGATGGCCATGGCACGCGCGTGCAGCCAACCATACGCGGATTGCCCGTGCCGGCCAATGCCGCCGGCGCAAGTTATCTGTCGCCGCGGCTCAAGGCGCGCATGACGGATCTGGGCCTGAGCGCGGCGGATTTGGCCGGCGTGGCCGGCAGTGGCGCGGCCGGGCGAGTGACCATCGAAGATTTCGAGAAATTTATCTCGAACCTCGAGAAGCATAAGATGACCGACGCCTCGTCCATGCGCGTGTCCGTGGCGGACGCGATGCGCCGCAGTTGGACGCGGCCTCTCGCCAACGTGGGCATGCCCGTGAGCCTGGACCCGCTTTTTGCCTACCGCAAAGTGGCCAAGCCAAAGCCCGGTCCGGCCCTCTGCGCTTTGCGCGCGCTGGCTGTGGCGCTCGCCGAGGACCGCAAGCCCGCCGGCCGTCTCGTCGGCACCAAGATCGTTCATCCGTCGTCCATCGACATCGGTTTCGCGGTCGAGGCCGAGGACGGGGTGCTCGTTCCCGTCATCCGCGATGCGGACAAAAAATTGCTGAAAGATCTAATCGAACCGTACAATGAACTCGTCGAGCTGGCCCGCCAGCGCAAATTGCCCGTCAATGCCACCGGCGCGTCCATCGCCACCGTCACCAATTTCGGGACGTTCGGATTGGAATGGGCGACGCCGATTCCGCTGCCGGAACAGACCCTTGTGATGGGCCTGGGCGCCGCGCGGCACAAACCGCATTGGGATTCCGTCAAAGGCCAGTTCGTGCCGGTGATGGAGGCGAACTTGACGTTGGGCTTCGATCATCGCGTGCTCGACGGCGGCGCGGCCGGACGTTTGCTCCAGCGCGTATCCGAATTGATGAGGCAACCTGAAAAACTATGATTTGGTGGGGCGAGACTCTGTCGAGCCCTATATTCATCCAATGCTCAAAGCTGTTAAAACCAAAACCATCCGCAGTGGCGGGACCTTCGCCATTGTCGCTTCGCGTTACAACGGCGAATACGTGGACGCCATGTTGCACGCGGCGCGGGAGGAGTTGCTCAAAGCGGGCGCGCATATCCGCATCGTGCGCGTGCCCGGCGCGTTTGAGATTCCCGCGGCGGCCTCCAAACTGGCGCAACGCCCGTCCGGCACGCGCTATTCCGCCATCATTTGTTTTGGCGTCATTTTCCAGGGCCAGACCAGCCATGCGCAGCACATCGGCTGGGGCGTCACCCATGCGCTCGCTGACATCCAGGTGCTCCACAAAATTCCCGTCATCCATGCCGTCTTCGTGTTCGATAAGATCAAACACGCGAAAGTCCGTTGCCTCGGGAAAAAACATAATCGCGGGACCGAAGCCGCGCACACCGCCCTCGAAATGGCGCGGGTGATGAAGGGGTTGTAAACTCGGTTGATTCTCGACCAGGTAGGGACGGCGTGCTGCGCCGTCCGCGGATATCGCAGCGCGGTGTCCCTGCCAGGAAACCAAAAGCGCCAGGAGACTGGCGCACTCCAAAAGCTGGCGCAAAATTTGGTTCTGGCCATCGTGAACGCTTGCGTCTTGGACTGCGGCAGTCCTCTGCCGCTTTCAATAACATGGCCAATGAGCGTCTAATTAAAGGCGACCTCAACTTTTATTAAACCGCTATAACTTATTACCGTCAAGCGGGACTGCCGGGATTCAGGGTCGCCGCATAAGCCCGCGTCAAAGCCGAAAGTTCATCGCACACAGATTTGCATTTCGGGTCGTTCACCAAATTTTTCATCTCCAGCGGATCGGCATGGGGATCCAGCAACATCGCTCCGTTGGCGCCGTCTTTGCCGTACTCGGCATAGCGCCATTGCTCCGTGCGCACCGCCGTGCCGTGGATGGTTTGGCCGTCCTCGCTCCAGATGCTGTAGGCCGGTTTGTCCCAGGCGGCCGATGGGTTGGATAGCAGCGAGGCAAAGCTCGTCCCTTCCAATTCCGATGATTTGGGCAAGCCGCAAAGTTCCACGAGAGTCGGATAAATATCGAGCGATTCCACGATGCGCGGGGAAGCCTGGCCGTTCCCGGTCATGCCGGGCGCGGAAACGATCAACGGCACGCGCGTGCCCATCTCGAATAACGACCCTGCTTTTGACCATTTTCCTTTTTCGCCGAGTTGATAGCCGTGGTCGGCCAGGAAAACCACGATGGTATTATCGCGCAGGCCGAGCCGGTCGAGTTCCGCCAGCACGCGTCCGACATTCCAGTCCATCCAGGAGATGGAGGCGATGTAGGCGCGGATGACTTCGCGCGCCTCGGCATCGCTCGCGCCGCGCCCGATGAACAAGTCGGCGTTATGCGGGCGGATGGCTGCCGCGGGAAAGCCCGGCGGCACCGTGGGCCACGCCGCAAAATCCGGCGTCAGCTTGAACTTCGCCGGATCGTACATGTCAAAAAAATTTTCCGGCGCGGTCGGCGGGCTGTGCGGCTTCACAAATCCGCACGCGATGAAGAACGGCTGGTCCTTGTATTTCTGCAGGTTGGCGATGGTCTGGTCGGCTGTGTGATAATCCCCATGGCCTTCGCCGTTGCCGTCAAGCAGCACGATGCGATCGGAGTAAAACGCGCGCTTCGGGCCATCCGCTGAATCCGGCGTGACTCCCGCCAGTTTGGGCGATTTCAGGTCGCGCTCCGTGCGCTCGGCGATTTTGGATGTGTCAAAGACGTGTCCCACGCCGTTGGATTGCATCCCGCCTTCGTCATCCACCGTCCAAGCCGTCGAAGAGTCCCACGCTTTCGGGTCATCGATGCCACCGTGAAAGATTTTCCCCGCGCGGATCGACACGTAGCCGTTTTGCCGGAACAATTGCGGCAGGCTCGTCCAATCCGGGTGGGCCGTGCGAAAATCCGTGCGGTTCCCCAACACGCTTGTCTTCGTCGGATTGCGCCCGGTCAGCAGGGAGGCGCGCGAGGGATTGCACAGCGGAAACTGGCAGTAATTGCGGTCGAACCGCACGCCCGATTTCGCCAACCCATCCAGGTTCGGCGTCTTTGCCTGGAACATACTGCCGTAACATCCCAGCTCCACGCGGCAATCGTCCGACATCAGAAACAGCACGTTGGGCTTACGCGACGAAGTTTTTTGCGCGCGAATAATATTGGGAAACGTCAACGCCACCGCCGCGCCCATCGCGGTGCGTCCGATGAATTTCCTGCGCGTGATCGTGCTCATTGTTGGTTGGACGCAAATAAACTAACTGCGGTTTCACTTCTATGGAATCGCCAATTATGTGGAGGCTGTGTTTTCCTCAACGCGCGTATGATTGGATTCATCGTCAAGGAGTTTTAGGGTGGGCGCGAGATGGATTCAAGTCCCTATTTCATTCTCACCCTCACCTTTAATTCCTCTCCCCGTTGAGGGGAGAGGATACCGGGTGGACGGTGCGATATTATGCATTCGCAGAAGTAAATTGAATTACTCGTCTAATAAATTGTCACTTTGAGAATCCCGTTCTTTTAATTTTTTAGTGATAATTTCATCACTTACCCAAACTTCCGGCAGGGGTATTTCGCCAACAATTTCGTCTTTTATCCATCTGACTCGTTGGGGAGAAAATGGTGAATCAAAAAGCCAGTGCCCAACCCAGCAATACGCCTTGTGAATTGAACCATCCGGACCGAAATAAACCACTCGAAATGGCACGTCATAATACGGCGCCCACCAAGCAAAAACAATCCACCAGATATATTTCGGCTTGCAACCGCGTTGCCTTAAATCTCGTTTGACTGCTTCGCGCCGGAACATTGCCGCGAGAAACCACAGCAGCACGAAAATGCCGAGAACGGCTGCAATGCGTAGATAATTCCTCAAATCAATACTGTCGGCAAAAATTGCCACGAAACTATTCACTGGATATGTGACTTTCATGCGAATCTGCAAAGAGACTTGCCATCTTCAGCGCCGTCGGCGCAATATCTTTTATAACCAAACCCAAACCAAATCAAGCTCCGTAGGAGAGGCATATTCAGGTCATTTGCGCTAAGTACATACTCCCGACATTATTTGCTGGAGCGACGTGATTTAACGAATTCAAAAATTTCGCAATCAAAACATGATTGCGATAAAATGACGTGATGTCGGAAACTGTTTTGACCGCGAGAAACTTTCACGTGCTGACCAAACCGGTCGGCCCGATCTGCAATCTCGATTGCAAATACTGTTTCTATCTCGAGAAAGAGAAGCTTTATCCCGGCGAAAACCAGTGGCGTATGAGCGATGAAGTGTTGGCGGAATACGTCCGGCAATACATCCAAAGCCAGCCCTCGCCGGGGATTTATTTTGCCTGGCAGGGCGGCGAACCGACCCTGCTCGGTGTCGATTTTTTCCGCAAAGCCCTCGCACTCCAGAAAAAGTTCGCCGATGGCAAAGCCGTTTTCAATGCCATCCAGACCAACGGCACGCTGCTCGATGACGAATGGTGCCAGTTTCTTGCCGCGAACAAATTCCTCGTCGGTCTCTCAATCGACGGCCCGCGCGAACTTCACGACCGCTACCGCGTGGACAAACGCCAGCAACCAACTTTCGATAAAGTCATGCACGGGCTGAAGTTGTTGAAGAAGCACAAGGTTGACTTCAACACGCTCACTGTTGTCAATCGTGAGAACTCCCAACAGCCCCTGGAGGTCTATCAATTCCTCAAAAGCATTGGCAGCGAGTTTTTGCAATTCATCCCGCTCGTTGAGCGGGCTTCATCGCCTTCTTCTGGTGTGTTCTCCGAACCGCCGTTGCCGGGCGATGCCGGCAGTTCCTCTGCCGTCACGCCCTGGAGTGTCGAAGCGGAACAATACGGAAATTTTCTTTGCGCGATTTTCGACGAATGGGTGCGCCGCGATGTCGGGAAAGTTTTTGTGCAGTTGTTCGATGTCGCCCTCGGCAACTGGATGGGTCTGGGATCGTCGCTTTGTGTCTTCGCGGAAAAATGCGGCGCGGCCGTGGCCATCGAGCACAACGGCGACCTCTATAGCTGTGACCATTACGTCTATCCGCGCTGGAAACTCGGTAATGTCATGGACCAAAACCTGGGCGCGATGGTCAACTCACCCCAACAGGTCAAATTTGGCAACGACAAATCCGACAGGCTCCCGCAGTATTGCCGCCAGTGCGAAGTGCGTTTCGCCTGCAACGGCGAGTGCCCAAAGCATCGTTTCATCCAAACGCCCGATGGTGAATGGGGGCTGAACTATCTCTGCGCCGGCTACAAAAAATTCTTCAACCACGTTGATCCCCACATGAAAACCATGGCGTCGTTGCTCCGAAATGACGAAGCCCCGGCGCGAATCATGGAGAGGCTATTGCAATAACCTCGTAGCGAGCAATCATTGGTTGGCACACACGGATGCGGAACGTCTGGACTGCGCCGATTCATCGGCGCTCTTGAATTGCGCGCAAAAGCGGCGCTAAAGACGCCACAGTCCAAACGCTTCGCGAATGGCGATATCATTTTGGCGTTTGTTCAAGGCAGAAAGGGGTGGAAATCCTCCGCATTTCCTTTTTCCTGTCGCTTTATTCGTCGCCTTCGCGCGACTACTTTCTAATTCTTATTTCAGTGCTTGTGAAAAATTTCACAAATGTCTTGACCCCCTCTTTTCCGATGCTAAATTTTCAAGCCTGTTTATGAAAATTCGTTTATTTGTTTACCTGGTTTTGGCTCTGACGGCTTCAATGGCTCTACGCGCGGCAGATATTATCGGCACCATCACGCTGCAGGGCACGCCGCCGGCGGAGATCCCCATCACGCCGATCATGAATGATACGACCTGCGGCCAGTTGTATCAAACGCCGCCGACCACCCATTTCTATGTCGTGGGAGCAAATGGCGCTTTTGCGGATGTCATCGTTTCGCTCAAAGACGGCACCGGTAATGCCCTCACCGGCAAATCCACCGGCGCCAGCCAGCCGCCGGTCGTTCTGGACCAAAAAGGCTGCCTGTACGCGCCGCAAATCATGGCGTTCCAGACCGGCCAGCAATTGATCGTGAAAAATTCCGACAATTGCATCCATAATGTCCATACGACCTCCAAAGCCGGCAACCCCGAGCACAACGACGCCCAGATGCCCGGCGGCGCGGATTTGACCTACACGTTTCCCAATGCGGAGATGTTCATGAAATTCCAATGCGACGTGCATCCCTGGATGTTCGCCTGGGCCTGCATTTTAGATAGTCCGTATTATGCCATCAGCGGCCAGGACGGCAAATTTGTCATCAAAAACGTGCCGCCCGGCAAATACACCGTCGCCGCCGATCACCGTAAACTCGGCGAACAGACCCAGGTGGTGGATGTCGCGGACAAAGACGTGACCGTCAATTTTACGTTTCAAGTGAAGTAGTTTTAACCTGTTGGATGCCGCCTGCGGCAGTGTTTGCCTTTTTATTTTGCGAATGAACAACGGAAGTATGGAAAACAACAATTGCTGGTTGCACCGTTTTGCGATGCTCGCGGCGATTTCCACCTTCCTGCTCCTGGGCGCTGGCGGCCTAGTCACCAGCCATGAGGCCGGCATGTCCGTGCCCGATTGGCCGAATAGTTATGGGTATAGTATGTTCGCTTTTCCGCCTTCGAAATGGGTCGGCGGCATTTTTTACGAGCACACCCATCGCCTGTGGGCCTCAGTCGTCGGCATGATGACCACCATCCTCGCCGTGTGGCTCTGGCGCAAAGATTCGCGCCGGTGGATGAAATGGCTCGGGGTCGGGGCGTTTCTGCTTGTTGTCGCGCAGGGAGTTCTCGGCGGATTGCGCGTGGTGTTGAACAATGACCATCTTGGCGGCGTCCACGGCGTTGTCGGACAATCCTATTTTGTGCTGATGTGTTCCATTGCCCTGTTCACTAGCGGTTTATGGCTGAAAATCTCCGAACAAAAACCCAATGTCCCGCGCCATCTGCGGGTGCTCGTTTTGGTGACGACCCTGCTGATTTTCTGCCAGCTCATCCTCGGCGCGACGATGCGCGCCCAGCACGCCGGCCTCTCCATCTCTGATTTCCCGCTCGCGCACGGCCAGCTCTGGCCGGACACCAGCCCTGCCGCCATCCAGCATTACAACGCCGAACGCATGGAGATCACCAACATCAACTCCATCACCGCTTTCGATGTGATCTTACAGATGATCCATCGCATCGGCGCGTTGATGATCTTCATTTGCGTCGCCACCTGCGCCGTGCTGGCCCTGCGCGAGTTGGGCAAGCGCGATCCCCTCGCAAAATTTGCGCTGTTTTGGCTGGGCCTCATCACCGCGCAAATCGGACTGGGCATCTGGACGGTGTTGTCGAACAAAGCCGCGGATATCGCGACGTTGCACCTGCTCGTCGGGGCGCTTTCGCTGGTGACCGGCGCGTTCTGGTGCATCATCGCTTTTCGCCGCTCTGCGTGTGTGCCGGTGACCCAACATGAAACCTTTGGCGCCTTTGGAAATTTGGCCAAATAAATGATGAAAGACTTTTCCGCTGAAATCGCAAGTAACGCCGTGGCTGAAAAAAGCCTGGTGGCGGTCTTTGCCGACCTGGTCAAGGCGCGCCTGACCACCCTCGTCCTGCTCACGACCGCCGTCGGGTTTTATATCGGATGGCAGAGCGCGATGGATTATTTCCTGTTCTTCAACACGCTCGCCGGCACGGCGCTCGTCGCCGGAGGCGCTGCCGCCCTGAACCAGTTGTTGGAGCGTGAATACGACGCAAAGATGCGCCGCACCCAGGACCGTCCCCTGCCCTCGGGACGTTTGCAACCTGCGACGGTTGCCATTTTCGGCGGAGTCAGTTCGGTCGCCGGCCTGGTCTATCTCGCCGTCGCGGTGAATCTGCTCACCAGTGTTCTCGGGGCGATCACCCTCATCAGCTATGTTTTCATTTATACGCCGCTCAAGCGCGTGACCTGGCTCAACACCGCCATCGGCGCGATTCCCGGCGCGTTGCCGCCGTTGATGGGCTGGACGGCGGCGCGCAACGGCCTGGGCGGCGAAGGCTGGGCGCTCTTTGCCATTCTGGCGTTCTGGCAAATCCCCCATTTCTTTGCCATCGCCTGGATGTATCGCGACGAATACGCCAAGGCAGGGTTCGTGATGCTGCCGAATATCGAAGCCGGCGGCCGGCGTACCGCCCAGCAGACCGTCAGCCACACGCTCGCGTTGTTCATCGTCAGCCTCGTTCCTTTTCTTTTCAATATGGCCGGGGTTGTGTATCTTGCCGGCGCGATTGTTTTGGGAGCGGCGTTTTTGCTGTGCGCCATCCAATTTTCCAGGCAGTTGAATCTGATGCGCGCGCGGCAATTGTTCCTGGCCTCGATCCTTTATTTGCCGCTGTTGTTGTCGATCCTGTGCCTGGATAAAACGAAATAAATTATGGACGCGAACGTAAACCAATTTCCGCCATACCGTGAGGCAGAAGCCCACGGCCACCATGGCCATGACGACCATGATCACGGCCACGAACACCATGAGCCCAGCTTTTGGCACCGCTACGTTTTTTCGAGCGACCACAAGATCATCGGCATCCAATACGGTTTCACGGCGTTGTGCTTCATGTTGTTCGGATTTTTCCTGATGCTGTTGATGCGCTGGCAGATCGCGCATCCCAGCCAACCGGTGCCCCTGGGCATCGGCTGGATCCTTGAGAAGATCCTCGGCACTCCCGCCGCGGGCGGAATCATTTCTCCCGAACTTTACAACTCCTTCGGTGCCATGCACGGGACCATCATGGTCTTCCTGGCCATCGTGCCGCTCGCGTTCGCAGCCTTCGGCAATTACGTTGTGCCGCTGATGATCGGCGCGCCGGACATGGCGTTTCCGCGGGTCAACATGGCCAGCTATCAGGCGTATTTTCTGGGCGGCACCGTCATGTTTGTCAGTTTTTTCATTCCCGGCGGCGCGGCGCAGGCGGGTTGGACCTCCTATTCGCCGCTGGCGACTTCCGTCCCCACGCACGGGCAATTATTTTGGATCCTGGGCATGGTGTTATTGATCAATTCGTCCCTGCTGGGCGCGGTGAATTTTATCGCCACCATCATCCAATTGCGCGCGCCGGGCATGACCTGGATGCGGATGCCGTTCTTTGTCTGGGCACAATTTGTGACGGCTTTCCTGCTGTTGCTGGCCTTCCCGCCGCTCGAAGCCGCGAGCGTCATGCAATTAATGGACAACGTCGCCCATACCAGCTTCTTTTTGCCCACCGGCCTGGCCACCGGCGGAAACCTGGCGCATATCAGCGGTGGCGGCAGCCCGTTGCTCTGGCAGCATTTATTCTGGTTCCTCGGTCATCCGGAAGTGTACGTTCTGATCCTGCCCGCCATGGGTATTGTCTGCGAGATCATCGCCTGCAACTCCCGCAGGCCCATCTGGGGCTATAAATCCCTCGTCTATTCGGTGCTGCTCATCGGTTTCCTGTCCTTCATCGTTTGGGCGCATCACATGTATCTGACCGGCATGGGCACAACGATTTCCGAGTTTTTCCAGGCCACCACGATGATCATCTCCATCCCCTCGGTCATCATCCTGACGTGCCTGTTCATCTCGCTTTGGGGCGGCTCCATCCGCATCAACACGCCGATGCTCTTTGCGCTCGCCTTCCTGCCCATGTTCGGCATCGGCGGGCTTACCGGCTTGCCGCTCGGCTTCAATGCCAGCGACCTCTTCCTGCATGACACCTATTACGTCATCGCGCACTTTCATTATGTCGTCGCGCCGGGAACTATTTTCGGTCTCTTCGCCGGCATTTATTTCTGGTATCCCAAGATGACCGGCCGCCGGATGAACGAATTCTGGGGAAGCGTGCATTTCTGGACATCGCTCATTTTTATGAACCTCGTGTTCATGCCCATGTTCGTGCAGGGCATGAAAGGCATGTTGCGGCGCATGGCCGACGGCGGCGCGAATTATTCCGCCGCGCGCGTGCCCGGAGCCATTGATGCGCTGCCCGCCTACGTCATGGATTTGCACCATTGGATCTTCATCGCGGCCGTTTGCCTGGGCATCGCCCAGATTCCATTCATCATCAATATTTTTTGGAGCATGAAACACGGCGAAAAGGTGGGTGACAATCCCTGGGAAGCCACCACCATCGATTGGCAGACGCCCACGCCGCCGCCCCATGGCAACTTCACCAGCCCGATCCAGGTTTACCGCGGCCCCTATGAATATAGCGTGCCCGGCCACGCCACGGATTTCACTCCCCAGAATGAACCGGAGGTCACCACGACCGTTCCACGAACTGTTCCATCGCACGCGCACTAACATCTCATGGATATACCTTATACAGTCGAAGCCAGGCCGGATACCGGCATCTACAACGCCAAAGTCGGCATCTGGCTCTTTCTCGCCTCCGAAGTCATGCTCTTCGGCGGTTTGTTCTCCGCCTATGTGCTTCTGCGTGTCGGCGCCGACACGGGTTACTGGCCGCACGGCTGGCTCAACGTCTATCTCGGCACTGCCAACACCATCATCCTCGCGCTCTCGGCCATCACCACCCTTCTCGCGTGGGCGGCCTGCAAAGTCGGGGACTTCAAAAAATTCAAGATCTTCCATGCCTGCACGCTCCTGCTGGCCTTGTGCTTCCTCGGTATCAAATCCTATGAATACCATGACAAATGGATTCACTATGAGATCAAATTGAAGGACGGCACCTTCGCCGACGGCCATCTGGTCGAGAAATCTCCCGACTTTAATCTGGCCAAAGCAACCGGCACCTTCACGATCCATGGCCGGGTCGTCCAGGACGAGACCTTGCTCTACGATCTGCGTTCGCAAAAAGACATCCAATTGAAGGAAATCACCATCAATGCCTCCGATATCGCCTCCATGGAGAATTACGGTCCCTGGCACAACACCTATCTCGCGCTCTATTTCACCATGACCGGCCTGCACGCCCTTCACATCATCGGCGGCAGCATCGTCATCGGCTTTTTGTGGGGACCGGGAAGCAAAATGTGGAAAACCGACCGGGAACGGTACACGAACCGTATCGAAGTCTCCGGCCTGTTCTGGCATTTCGTCGATCTGGTCTGGATTTTCCTGTTCCCGGTTTTATATTTGACTTGAACTATGAGCGATACACAAAAGATCTCAAACCCGGCGCCGCATAAGGCGGATGACGGCCATACGGTGGATTTCAACGCCTATGTCCGCCGCTGTCTCTACATTTTCATCGCCATCCTGGCAGCCGTGTCGCTGATGATCTGGATCTCGTTCCTGCCCGCGCAATACTCCTGGGCGTTCAAGGCCGGTTTTATCCTGCTGGTTGCGGCCTGCAATGCCTTTCTTGTGGCCGGGTACCTCATGCATCTTATCTCCGAGAAAAAGATGATTTATACCATCCTCGCGTTCACCGTGTTTTTCGTCATCGGCCTGTTTGGATTGACCATGTGGGCCATGAACAATTTTCCGAGAGGCACCACGATGCATTGATATGTCGCTCAAAGCCTTCCATCTTATTTTTGTCACGATGTTCACGACCCTGTCGTTCGGCTTCGCCGCGTGGGGCTTTCTGTCCGGCCACATTCTTGCCGGCCTGGTGGGGATTGTGATGGGCATCCTGATCATCGTTTACGGCGTGTACTTTTTGAAAAAATTGAAAAAGATCAGCTATTTATGAAAACCGCACGAAAAATCATGATCGGAGCGCTCGCGCTCGCGCCCACACCGCTGTTTGCCTGTGCCGCGTGCTACGGCAAGTCCGACTCCCCACTGGCCCAGGGCGTGAACTGGGGCATCTTTACCCTGCTCGGCGTCGTCACCCCCGTGCTGGGCACTTTCGCGTTCTGCTTCATCCGCATGATCAATAAAGAGGAAGCCGCGCTCAAAAAAAATAACGCCCCAAAAAATATCACCGAACTATGACTGAATGGCTGGCCACTCATCTCCTGCTAATGCCCAAACTCGCCTCGTCCACCGGCGAGAGGGTCGATGCGCTGATCGTTTGGGTCCATTTGCTGATGATTGCGCTTTTCGTCGGCTGGGTGGCTTATTTCTTGTATGCCGTCTGGCGCTTTAACCAAAAGCGCAGCCCCAAAGCCGACTATGAAGGCGTGAAAAACCACGTCTCCAATTACATCGAACTCATCGTCGCCGGCGTGGAAGCCGTACTGCTCCTCGGTGTGGCCATCCCCATCTGGGCGGATGCCGTGGACCATTTTCCCGACGCTAAAAATGCCACCGTCATCTACGTCATGGGCCAGCAATACGCCTGGAACGTCCGTTATGCCGGGCCTGACGGCGTTTTTGGCCGCCAGGACATGAAATACGTCTCCGATGGCAACGTCTTCGGCGTCGATCCGAACGACCCCGCCGGCAAGGATGACATCCAACTCCTCAACGACATCCATGTGCCGGTCAACAAACCGGTCATCGTGTATGTCAGTTCCAAGGACGTCATCCATTCCTTCAAGATTTCCGCGATGCGCGTCTGCCAGGATGCCATCCCCGGTTTGCGCATTCCGCTCTGGTTCATTCCCACCCAGGTCGGTCGTTACCAGATCAATTGCGCGCAACTCTGCGGCTTCGGCCATTCCGCCATGACGCAGGGAATGGTCACGGTCGTAAGCCAGGCGGACTACGACAAATGGATCCAGTCTAAAAGCCCCGCCCCTGTCTCGACCAGCGGACATAGCATCTTCGAGTAGGACGATTCATGTCCTCATCCCGACTGCCTCCGTCTTTATGGTTGGGGGCAGTGTTTTTTGCGGGGTTTCTCGTGCTGGCCGCTTTGTTGTTTCTCCTTGAAGCCAAACAACGCGTACCCGTGTTGCCCGTCCTCGGCCAGGTCTCGGATTTCACTCTCACCAACCAGGATGGCCGCCTCACCACTCTCGCTGATCTCACCAACCACGTTTGGATCGCCGACATCATCTTCACCCGTTGCGCGGGCCAATGCCCCGGCATGATGGGACGGATGAAAGCCGTGCAGGACGTTCTGCCCGCCGACAACGACACAAAGTTCGTCACGCTCACGACCGACCCCGACTACGATTCGCCCGCGATCATGAAACGTTACGGCGGCCTTTTTGCCGCGGATTTCAGCCGGTGGACGCTTTTGACCGGGACCAAAGCCCAGATCGCCAACCTGGCCTCCAACAGTTTGAAATTGAGCGCGGTTCCCATTAAACCCGAAGACCAAAAAAGCTCCGTTGACCTCTTTATTCACACCACCATCTTCGTCATCGTGGACAAGCACGCGCAACTTCGCGGCACTTTCGAGACCGGTGGTGACGGCGTGGACTGGACCAATGTGGTGGAACCCCAATTGATTCGAACGATCCATCAGCTCGAACGCGAATCATGAGCATCTACGATTTGCCCGCCGTCAATGCCTCGCTCAATGGCCTCAGCGCCATCCTCTTGACCGCGGGATACATCTTTATCTGCCGCAAGAATATCATCGCGCATCGCAATTGCATGATTTCGGCCTTTTGCGTGTCCGTCATCTTCCTGTGCTGCTACCTGACGTATCACACCTATCTCGCCGTGGAACTCCATCGCGGCCCAACGCGCTTTGTGAATCCCCATTGGTTCCGGCACATCTATCTGGCCATCCTCATTTCACATACGATTCTTGCCATCGTCATTGTCCCGATGATTCTCATCACCATCAGCCGCGCCCTTCGCGAACGGTTCGATAAACATAAACAGATCGCCCGCTGGACCTGGCCCCTCTGGATGTATGTTTCCGTCACCGGCGTCATCGTTTATCTTTTGCTTTACCAAATTTTCCCGCAAAAGTGAAAACAGCGAACCTGTTGATCCACGAAAGCCAGTTCCCTGAAAACGTCAGGAGCGACCTGCTGGCCTCGTTGCGCTCCCGCGCCGTCAATCACAAGTTCCATTACGACAGCGTCAAACAAACGCACAAATGGCTCGCGCTCCATCAACAATTTTCTCCCGCGCGTTACGATAAAAACTGCCGCGCCATTTATGACCAAAGCTTCCGCGCCGTTGCCGCTGAACTGAAATCCAAAAACCTTTATCTCATCGGCCTGGGCTGCGGCGGCGGCCAAAAAGACACGCGACTGTTGAAATTGCTGAAAGACGCCGGTAAAAACATTTTTTATACCCCGTCCGATGTCAGCGCCGCCATGGTCCTCACCGCGCGCCGGACGGCCCTGAAGGTTTTGCCTGAAAAGAACTGTTTCCTCTTTGTCTGCGACCTCGCGACCGCCAAAAACATTGGCGATGCCTTCTCCTCGCGCCTTATGCCTCACGCCTCACGGCTTTTGACTTTCTTCGGTATGATCCCGAATTTCGAACCGCACGACATTCTCCCGAAGCTCGCTGCCCTGGTTCGTCCCGGTGACACATTGTTATTCAGCGCCAACCTCGCGCCGGGAAATGATTACGCCCTCGGCGTCAAAAAGATTCTGCCGCAATATGACAACCCTTTGACCCGCGACTGGCTCATGACCTTTCTCACCGATTTGGGAGTCGAACCATCCGACGGCCAATTGCGCTTCGAGATTGAAACCCGGAATGGCCTGAAACGCATCGTCGCAAATTTCTATTTCCGCCGCGCGCGAACCATAAGTGTTGAAAACGAAACCTTCTATTTCACGAAAGGCCAAAAAATCCGCCTGTTCTTCTCCTACCGCTATACACCGTCGCTCATCGCCAAAATCCTCGCCCGCTATAAGCTCGCGGTTGCCGGCCAATGGATTGCACGATCTGAAGAAGAAGCCGTCTTCCTCTGCCATCGCAAATAAATCGTCCTCAAAATCATAAATAAAAGCGGTAGAAGACTGCCGCACTCCAGGACGCAAGCGTTTGCCGGGGTGCAATGAAACTTTGCGCCAGCTTTTGGAGTGCGCCAGTCCTCTGGCGCTTTGCAGTTGATTCTCCAATCATCTGATGCGTGTGCAATCTTTGATCGAAGGCCAGTCTCACCTTTTCGTGTGTTTTGTGTATTTCGTGGTAAAAACAGTCTCGAATCGTAAATCGCAAACCATAAATTCCTTAATACAATTTCAACGTTTCCAGCACCGCCCTCACCTTCGGTACCTCATGCGTCCGGAAAAGATCCGTTTTCCCCAATGCCGCCAGCACCGCAAAAAACGGCTCCGCGGACCGCACCTCATCCTGGAAAAATTCGAACGCATGAGGCAACGCGTGGCAGACGGGAAATCCCAACTCGCGCAGCCGGAATGTGTTCAGGAAAACATTCATCTGATGCCGCACGCGCACCGCGCTGTCCTGCAGGTTGCGATAATAAAATCCCAGACCCGGATCCAAAAAGATTCCCTTTACCCCCCCGCGCTCCGCGATCTCAATCTGCTTCGAAAAATATTCGCGCATCATCCCGATCGGGTCCGCCCCAAAATCAAAATCCCCCACCTCCCGGACATTACGTCCCTGCACATAGCAAATGATGACCGCGGCGTCATGGGCAGCGGCCATCTTGAAGATTTCTTTTGAATTGGTGTTCCCCGTCAGGTTCAAAACATTGGCCCCGGCTTCGAGCGCCGCCCTAGCCACCTTTGGCGAATATGTCTCCGCCGAAACCAGGATTTTCCCCGCGCGCAACGCTTTTATGACCGGCACCAATTTTGATTTTTGTGCCGCGTCATCCTGGCGCGCGGCATGGGCCAGGGTCGATTCCGCGCCGATATCCACGATAGCCGCCCCCTGCCCCGCCAAAATGCGTCCCCGTTCGATGGCTGCGTCCCTTGAGAGGCAGACGCTTTCCCGATACCACGAATCTGCCGACAGATTGATGACACCCATCACCGCCGGTTGCGAATTGAAATCGAATTTCCTCCCACCAATCGCGAAAGTCTTCACCCGCGCGGACGCGGCGGCGCGATTTCGTTCCAGAAGTTCGGCCAGATGTTCCAGCTTGAGCATTCGCGCCAATGTAGCGAAAAGACCGTCCCCGTAAATCAAAAGTAAACAAAATCCGCCATAGCTTTGACAAAGACAGGTGAGACGAAATTCCGTCACATCATAGCCCGTCTCGGAATTCTTTTTTATGGAGCAACTTGGCGATGTTTGCCAGCGTGTGCAAATGCTTCTGAAATTGATCCTGCGGCACCAGGAACAGCATCACCAGGTTGACGGGTTTGCCGTCCAACGCGTCGAATTGAATCCCCTTGCGTGAACGTCCAATCACTCCGACAACTTCAGAAATCAAATCGGTCGAAGCGTGCGGCAATCCGATGCCGAACCCAACTCCAGTGCTCATTGAAGATTCGCGTTTTTTAACTTTCTCCGCGATAGTTTCCCTGTGCTCGATCTTAATCTTGTGATTGGCCACAAGATGGTCGATCAACTCGTCAATGGCCTCCCAACGGTTGTCTGCCTGTAATTCAATAACGTCCGGGTTCGGACCTAAAAAATCGTTTAAATCCATTATTTGATGGTTCACGGATGTTAGCTTCCCCCATTCCCCAGACGCAATCATCATTCTGCCTGTTGTTGAAATCTGCGTCCTTCTGCGTAATCTGCGGATTTATTCTCCTTCGTTTCTTGGTTTCTTCGTTGTTATTCCCGAGGACTTGTCACTTTATTGTTTCTGGGCAACATTACGTTCCTTCTTCTTTATGATTCAATCGCGCCATGAGAAGTGCGCAGACATTTTTGAGCATTGGCCGGGACCAGAGACTGGGGACCGTGGACTCTGGACTGGTTACTGTTTTTACCAAACGAACCCACCATCCCCTTGATTTTATTGGGGATCGTGAAAAAAACGAACCCAAAACGAACCCCAATCCGGGCATTTCATGCCGGAAAAAGCCGGTGAAAAGGCGAAATGACCGCATCTTTTTGCCTAGCGAACCCAAATTTGTAACGCGTTTTAACGCGAAATTACGCGAATTAACGTTTAACGAAGCCCCCGAAAACTTATATGGCAAAAACCCGCCGTTGGATTACTATAACAGCGTAATGGCTGACCAAATTGCTTACCTGGACTTGCCGGCGCAGATTCGCGGTCTCCGAAAAGAACTCGACGCAGCGCTGGCACGAACCCTTGATAATTGCTCATTCTGCCTCGGCCCCGACGTGGCGCAGTTTGAAAAGGATTTCGCCGCTTATTGCGGCGCAAAACATTGCGCTGGCTTTAACAGCGGCACCTCCGCCCTCCATGTCGCGCTGCTGGCGCTCGGCGTGGGCCAGGGCGATGAGGTGATCACCACGCCCTTCACCTTTGTCGCCACGAGTTGGGCGATCTCCTATGTGGGCGCCAAACCGGTCTTCGTGGACATTGACGACGCCACCTTCAACATCAACCCGGCGCTCATCGAACGCGCCATCACGCCGCGCACCAAAGCCGTCCTACCCGTCCATCTTTACGGCCAGCCGTTCGATGTGGATGCGGTCCTGGCCATTTGCCGCAAGCATAAGCTGCCCATGGTCGAGGACGCCTGCCAGTCCCACGGCGCAAAATACAAAGGCAAAACCATCGGGGCGTTTGGCGAGATTTCCTGCTACAGCTTTTATCCCGGCAAAAACCTCGGCTCCTGCGGCGAAGGCGGCGCGTTTGTGACCAACAACGACCAGTATGCCGCGCGCGCCAAATCCTTGCGCGAGCACGGTTCCACCCAGCGCTATTATCATGATGAGATCGGTTTCAATTACCGCATGGAGGGCTTTCAGGGCGCCGTGCTGGGCGTCAAACTGAAGCATCTTAATAAATGGACCGCCGAACGCCAGCGCGTTGCCCGGCGCTACACCGAATTGCTTGCCGGCACGCCGCTGCAACTGCCCCACGAAGCGGACTTTGCGGAAAGCGTCTGGCACCTCTACGCCGTTCGCCATCCGCGCCGTGATGAACTGAAAAAATTCCTGGAAGACAATAAAGTCGGCTGCGCTATCCATTATCCCATCCCGTTGCACTTGCAGAAAGCCTACGCGTATCTCGGCCATAAGCCCGGCGATTTCCCGGTCGCCGAAAAGGCCGCACGCGAATGTTTGAGCCTGCCGATTTATCCGGAACTGACGGACGCGCAAATCCAGCGCGTGGTCGAGGTGGTCAAAAATTTCTTCAAATGAGCGTAAGATTCTCCATCTGATTTATCCCGGGCCACATGGACAATCATAGCGAGTTGGAAAATACTATCGGCACGAGATGAAAAAATCCCTGCTTGAAGCCTTGCGCGAACGCCGACTGGTCTGTGACGGAGCCATGGGCACGCAACTCATGCTCGCAGGCCTGGCCAACGGCGATTGCGGCGAGGCCTGGAACCTGACCCATCCTGAGCGCGTTCTCAAGATTCAACGCAACTATGTGGATGCCGGCGCGGATTGTCTCATCACCAACACTTTTGGCGGCAGCCGATTGATGCTAAAGCGCCACGGCCAGATTGATAACTTGAGCGAAATCAACCAGGCCGGCGCGCGCATCGCGCGTGAGGCGTTCGGCGGCCGGGAAGGTTTCGTTCTCGGCGACCTCGGCCCGCTCGGCGCGATCCTCGAGCCTTACGGCGACCTGCCGGCGGATCAGGCGCAGGCGGCCTATGAGGAACAGGCGCGCGCGCTCGTCGAAGCCGGGGCGGACGCCATCATCATCGAAACACAAACTTCGTTGGAGGAAATCGGCGTGGCAATCGACGCGGCGAAAGCTGCGGGCGCGCCCTGCGTGATCGCTTCGCTCGCTTACGATCTTTCTCAGGACAAATCCTTTTATGTCACCATGATGGGGGTGACGCCGGAAAAGGCGGCGGAATTCGTCTCCGAACGCGGCGCCGACATCATCGCGTTGAATTGCGGCACGGGCATGGACATGAACGGCGCGGCTATGGTGGCGAAACAATATCGCGCGAGTTGCCAATTACCGGTGATGGTCCAGCCAAACGCCGGTCTGCCGGTGCTGGAAAATTTGAAGGCCGTTTACAAACAGCTTCCGGCCGACATGGCCAGTTATGTTCCTGACGCGCTTGATGCGGGGGCGAACATCATCGGCTCCTGCTGCGGCAGCACGCCGGACCATACGCGCGCCATCCGTCAGGTCGTGGAAAAATTCAACCTGACCGGCCAGCCGCGGTAAGCAAGTTAAACCTCGTTCACAGTTCCCCAATAAACATCCAGCCGGTTGGTGAGATAGCTTTTGACGGCTTTCAGCAGGACTTTGGCTTCAAGTTTCTGGCCGGTTTCAACGAGTTGCGGCAGCGACATGCCGGGCCGGATGGGAAAACTTCCTTGCGCGATGATCGGGCCTTCGTCGAGATGCATGTTGACGAAATGCGCCGTGCAGCCCGCGATCTTGACCCCGCGCTCATACGCCTGCCGGTAGGCCTGCGGCCCCGGGAAACTCGGCAGCAATGACGGATGGATGTTGATGATCTTGTTTTTGTAGCGCCACACAAAGTTGGGCGACAGAATCTTCATGAACCGCGCCAGGACCACGAAATCCACCTCATACTCGTCCAACAACTTCAGCGCCTTCGTCTCGGCGCCGGCCCGGTCTTCCCAGGGCACATGAACAAAGGGCAAACGATATTTCTTCGCCAGCGACTCGAAGCTGGCGTGATTCCCGACGACCAGGGCCGGATCGGCGTTCAGTGATTTTTTGGCAACAGCCAGCGCGATGGTCTCAAAGCAACGCGGTTCCCTGGTCACAAAGATCGCGAATCGCTGCCGGCGTCCAATTTCCGAGAAACGGACCTTGATCTCCATGCCCAATTGCGCCGCCAGTTGGTTCAAGCCGGCGCGCAATGCGGCGGAATCAAAATTCTTTTTCGGCCACGAGGCCTGCATCGTCATGCTGAACTGGCCGCGCGTGACTTGCTCTTCGAGCGCCTCGATATTGGCATGTCGTTCGAAAAGAAAACTCGTGACCCCGGCGACGACTCCCGTTTTGTCACGCCCGATGACAGTGATGGTGGCAAATTGTTTCATGCTGATTTTTCAATATGGTGCTCCCGCCCGGAATTGAACCGGGATCAGCGGATTAGAAATCCGCCGCTCTATCCATTTGAGCTACGGGGGCAGCCGCGCATAAAATAACACCCGCCACTATTTTCAAAAGCGAAAAGGTATGGACAAAATTCTCTTGTCAGCGCGTGGCAAGGGGTTTATCACAGCTCTCAGTGAAACCACGGGCATCGAATAATCAGAACATGGCGATGACGTTGCTTGATGTGGTGGCAACGGTTGGGGTCATCGCATTATTGGTGTTAATAATGCTGCCAATGCTTGCAAGCCGTTTAGCGCATCATTCCCGTACCAATTGCGTCAATAATCTCAAAGAGGTTTATCTTGGCTCCTTGATTTGGGCAGGAGATCATAATAATATTTATTACTTCGCAATCTTCGTCCCTGCAAAATGGCAGGAGGCGAAAACGTCCTTCTTCACTTCGCGGAGCGCAGGAAATTCATCTTTGCACTTCGGCAATTGCGCGATGGGACAACGCGGATGGAACGGACAGCCGCTCGGCGGATGGATGGGCGAAGGAACGTCGCCCGGCAAAATAATGCGCTTGCGCTTCGTCTCCGGGTCAATTTCCGGTATGGCGGAGATCAGGGCCTGCGTGTAAGGATGCTGCGGATCTCCGATGAGCGCTTTGGCCTCGGAGGCTTCCACAATCTTCCCGAGATACATCACCAGCACGCGATGGCTGATGTGCTCCACCACCGCCAAATCATGCGCGATGAACAGATACGCGAGGCCGTGCTGTTGTTGCAGGTCGCGGAGCAGGTTGATGATCTGTGCCTGCACCGATACGTCCAGCGCGCTCACCGGTTCGTCGCAGATGATGAGCTCCGGCTCGACCGCCAACGCGCGCGCGATGCCGATGCGCTGCCGCTGGCCGCCGCTGAATTCGTGCGGATACCGTTGCGCATAGACCGAGTCCAGGCCCACCGCCTGCAGCAGCTCCGTGATGCGTTTCCGCCGCGCCGATTTGCTGTCGGTCAATTTATGGATATCCAGCGCTTCTCCGACAATCTGCTCCACCGTCATGCGGGGATTGAGCGAGCCGTAAGGGTCCTGGAATATCATTTGGAACTTCCGCCGCCGCGCGCGCAGCGTCGAACCGCCCATGCGCGTGATGTCCTCGCCGTTCAAGAGGATGCTGCCCGAAGTGGGGTCCACCAGCCGGACGATGGCGCGGCCCAACGTCGTCTTGCCGCAACCGCTTTCACCTACCAGCCCCACCGTCTCGCCCGGCGCGATGCTGAAACTGACATCATCCACCGCCTTCACCGATTCACGGGCACGGCTGAACATCCCGTGTTTCACGGGAAAATGCACTTTCAAATTATTGACTTCGAGCAGGTTCATTGTCCGCCGAGAGTTTGATGCAAGTCCCGCGCACCATGCAAGACCCGCCAGGTCTGAATTTTACTCGGGAGTTCGCGATAGAAAATCAGATAACGCCCAAAACCTTCAATACGCCACGAGCGGATTTCGGGAAATCCCAAATCATTACGCGGGCGTCCAACGCCCGGATTGCGGGCGAGAAATTCAAATGTATCATAAGCAGCTTCCAAAAAAAGTCGTGCTGCAAAAGGATTGTCGTGATGAATAAACCGGGCCACTGTCTGCAAGTCGCCGAAGACAAACTCACTTTCGTCCCAGCATGGGTTCATTTCAGCGTGGACAGAATTTTGGAAATGTTCCCGCGGTCGCCTGGTGAAAATTTTCCGCTTGCAGCTTCAGCCAATTTTTCACGGATGTTTGGCGGCGTTTCATTTTGCAGCTGTTTCGCATCATCCTGCCACTCGCTCAAACAACGGGCGACCTCCGCGCGCTCCTCCAGTGTCAACTTGGGGATTGCAGCCTTGATTTCAGCAACCGTACTCATATTCAAAAGCTAAGCGCAACTCGAATCGGCGTCAATGAGGCAAAAATGACGTTTTACGATTTCCAAAACGGACACCGCACAAACCGTCCCGGCTCAACCTGAACCAATTCGGGATTTTTATCGGAGCATTCCGGTTTGGCGATGGGACAGCGCGGCGCGAACCGGCAACCCGTCGGGAAATTGCCGATGCGCGGCACATTGCCCGGGATGGCCGAGAGCCGTTCCGCGCCTCCATGCAATTTCGGCACGCTGGCCATCAACGCTTTGGTGTACGGATGCAGCGGACGCCGCAACAATTCCCTGGCCGGCGCCAATTCCACCACTTGCCCGGCGTACATCACCGCCACACGGTCGGCCATGTCGCCGACGATGCCCAGGTTGTGCGTGATGAGCAGAATAGCCATGCCCAGGCGCTGTTTCAGCTCGCTGAGCAGCTCGAGGATTTGCGCCTGGATGGTCACATCGAGCGCGGTCGTGGGTTCATCGGCCACCAGCAATTTCGGCTCGCTCGCCAGCGCCATGGCGATCATCACCCGCTGCTGCATCCCGCCCGACATCTCGAATGGATAATTGCGGATGCGCGATTCTGGCGCGGGAATCCCCACCAGCTTGAGCAGGCGGATGACCTCGTCTTTCGTCGCTTTCTCGGGCCGGTGCAGCTTCAGCGATTCCATGATCTGGTTGCCCACGCGGAAAACCGGGTTCAGGGCCGCGCCCGGCTCCTGGAAAACATAACTGACCACCCCGCCGCGGATCTGAAGCAACTCGCGCTGCGACATTTTCAGGACATCCTTCCCGTTCAACAGAATTTCCCCGTCCACGTAATGGGCCGGCGGCGTCGGAACCAACCGGGCGATCGAGAGGGCGGTCACCGTCTTGCCGCATCCGCTCTCGCCGACCAGGCAAACCGTTTCGCCCTCGCCGATGCCGATGGACACGCCATCGATGGCGCGCGCGGCTTCGGCATTTTTGCCGAAATCCATTTTCAGATTTTTGATCTCAAGCAGGTTCATAACGACTTCGTGTCTGCCGCGTCTCTTAATCCATCACCGAGAAAGTTGAAAGCCAGAACCGTGACAAAGATCGCCGCTCCCGGCGCCAGCAGCCACGGGTATCGTTGCAAAAAGTTTGGGTCTTGCGCTTCCGTCAGCATGTTGCCCCAGCTCGCAAATGGCTCCTGGATGCCCACGCCGAGAAAGCTCAGCACCACTTCGCCCAGGATGTAATACGGCACGCTCAACGTCGCCGCCACGATGACATACGAGAACGTATTCGGCAAAATATGGCGCACGATGACCCGCAGATGCGATTGGCCGATGGAGCGCGCCGCCAGCACGTATTGCTGCTCGCGCAACGAAAGCGTCATCCCGCGAATCACCCGCGCCATGCTCGCCCAGCCGATGAAACTCAGGATGATGATGATCATGGCATACACCTTCGCCGAGCTCATGTCGGGAGGAAACGCGTTGCGCAGCGAAATAATGAGGTACAGCGCCGGGATGGACATGATCAACTCGCAAAAACGCATGATGACCGTGTCCGTTGCCCCGCTGAAATAACCGGAAATCCCGCCGATCATCAGCCCGAAAACGAACGACAACACGATGCCGACAATCCCGATGGAGAGGGAGATTTGCGAACCGTAAAGCAGGCGCGTGAAGATGTCGCGCCCGTATTGGTCCGCTCCAAACAGATAGGTTGGATATTGGTCATCGCCCGTGCCGAACAGATGGATGGAGCAAGGAATGAACCCAAACAAAGTAAAATTATCCCCGTGGACAAAAAAACGCAGCGGCTTGGTATCATTCGCGACGGCCTGGTAATGAAAATCATTGTCGGACCCATAGCGCGCCACGACCAGGTGAAATTGGTGCAGACGCGGCCAGTTAGGCGGGTGAAACGAATTATCGGTGTCGTTATGGTCGTAACGGTATGGCGCGATGAACCCGGCGAACAACGCAATGGTGTAGAGAATAATCAGGATCACGCCGCCGGTCATCGCGATTCTCTTCCGTCTGAGCCTTTGCCAGAACAATCGCCAGGGAGAAAGGATCACGCGCGACTCGACGAGTTGATTTGGCGCGGTACTTGTCTCGACGGGTTGAATTGGCGGGGCACTTTCCATTTAATCGAGATAGTTTAACCGGAAAAAAACCCGCCTTCAATTTTGTTTTGTGCATAAGCCGGCCCTGGGTCGTGTGTGATTACTTTGTGAAATCAGCGTGGCTCTGGCGAGAGCGTGTTCATTCCTGAACTGCTTGTCTGGATAAAACCTCATACTCCGGGCGGCATGTTATAACCACCTCATTACTACGACTACGAACCCAAAACTCCCACTCATAATGACCTGGAAACGCCTTTCGAAGGCGGTCGGCTATTTGGGCGCGTTGCACATAATTTGTCGGCACATTTGCGACCATAATCGTAACGTTTGTCAAATAGCCAGACGCAACCAAGGCATCACCTAGCCTCCCGTGCTCATCTATATACTTCTGGTCGAGCTCCGAAAGATGGAATGGCCGGACGAGACTCTGCGGAAGGCGTCTCTCACACCAATTCACCCGCCCAATTAGGCGACTCGTCTGCTTCCATCTTTCGTATCTTGCAGCGTCGGTTTTGGGAACGCCAACAGGGAGGAACAACCAAATTACAACAATCGTCAACAGGCAGGCGATCACGATTATCAGTGAATTGCGTTTGCTCATAAGTTTAGCCGTCTAACGAAAAATCTGAGCCACACTGCTTAAGCTGTCAACCGTGAAAAGACAAAAGCACAATCTAAGGTCGTGGTGTCGCGGATTGTTGATGCAACCACTATTTCCCCTCAGTGAGGAACGCAAGGGCTTGTGAGATCGGAGAAAAGTGTATTCCTATTGTTAAATACAATATTCTCCGGCATTTTATACCTTTCCTGCTGCCCTAGTGGAACTGACTCGCTAAAATGTTTGATTGCGCCAACCACATCCCTTGCAAGTGGCTCAATTTCCAGTTTAACCGCTTCGCATCCGATCTTCTTTACATCGAGTTTAATTTTGTGAATGCGCTTACTGTTGACACCAATCTCTAATTCGATGGGAGAGCCGTCATCGGGTTTTTGGATGCAAGTTTCCTCGTCCATGAGATATTGAAATTCAATGATGAAAAATCCTGTTTTCGGGTCTCGATAGCCGCGATACTTGCGCGGCACGTCGTAGGGCGAAAATGAGACCTTTACCTCAACACCAAAGAGGTCTTTTTTGACCGCTTTATTGAGCTCGTTCGCATCAATTTGAATCCATTCGTTCATACCTAATTATCCCCAAAATAACAAACTGAAATCAAGCCCTGTCGGTGTATCACCACCAACAGGGCACAACCAAAGGCCAAAGACCAACGGTTGCGTATCGGTAAGATACACGCACATGTTAAGTCTTTGGCCGCAGAAAGTCGAGCCAAAAATGACAACGTGCCTGTGCTGCGGTGGAGAGCCGACAGAATCAGCACGTCATACATTGAACGCGCTAACCTGTCTGTGAGGCATTTTAACAAGCGGTTTGCCCGTCTTGGCTTGGGGTATTCCCGCAAGCTTACAAATCATCGCTACGCGATTGCGCTATTCGTGACGGCGTATAATTTTTGCAAAATCCATTCGACATTAGGATGCACCCCAGCCGTAGGCTTGAAATTGGCTAATGAAACATGGACAATCGAAAGGCTAATTGATGAAATCACAAAGTAATCACACACGACCCGGCCCTGAAATTCTGTTGATTCCGTCTTTTTGCCAGCCATTCGTAACATTCCCTTTCTTGACCCGCGCGTTCGACCTGACGAAACTGATTTGTCTGGATGAAAAAATCATTCTCTGAAATTTTTGGAACCTTTGCCCTCGTTTTCGCGGGCACCGGTGCCATTGTCATCAACGATGCCACCGGCGGCGCCATTACCCACGTGGGCATCGCCCTGACCTTTGGTTTGATCGTTCTGGCCATGATTTACACCGTCGGCGATGTTTCCGGTGCCCATCTGAATCCAGCCGTGACCTTTGGCTTTTGGGCCGCGCGGCGGATGCCCGGTCGCGAAGTGCCCATGTACCTCGCCAGCCAGATAGCCGGGGCCCTTCTCGCCAGCGCCCTGTTGAGGGTCCTGTTTCCGAGAGATAAGCTGCTCGGCGCCACCCTGCCCGCCGGGCCGGATATGCAATCATTCATTCTCGAGGCCGTGCTCACTTTTATCCTGATGCTCGTCATCTTGAACGTCTCGACCGGCGCAAAAGAAAAGGGCAACACGGCGGGCATTGCCGTCGGCGCGGTGATTGCGCTGGAAGCGATGTTTGCCGGGCCGATCTGCGGCGCTTCAATGAATCCCGCGCGTTCCCTCGCGCCTGCGCTGGTGTCCGGCCATTTCGAGCATTTATGGATCTATCTCACCGCGCCGCCGCTGGGCGCGTGCGCCGCGATGTTCGCCTGCCGCTGTATCCGTGATAAAGATTGCTGTTCAAAACTGAAACCTGAAGCCGTTTCCTGAAATGAAACAAAAAATTCTCTTCGTCTGCATCCACAACAGCGCCCGCAGCCAGATGGCCGAGGCGTTTCTCGATCAGATTTGCGGCGACATCTTTGAAGCGCACAGCGCGGGGATTGAGCCGGGCAAACTGAACCCCATCGTCGTCGAGGCAATGCAGGAGGCTGGCATTGATATTTCCGGCAACCGGACCAAATCAGTCGCGGATTACCTCTCGCAACCGTTCGCCTATGTCATCACCGTTTGCGATGAGACCAGCGCCGAACGCTGCCCCATTTTTCCAGGTGTTACGAAGCGATTGCATTGGGGCTTTCCTGATCCCTCGGGTTTTCAGGGCACTCACGATGAAAAACTCACTCGCACCCGCGAAATCCGCGACCAGATCAAAGCCAGGGTCGAGGCATGGTGTGAAGAAATTTGCCCGGCTTGCGCTTGAGGCGTTTTGGATTCACCACTTCAATTCTTCGCCAATCCTGTGCTTTGCACAGATGTCTCCCATCCGCCGCCAAGCGATTTGTAGAGCGAGACAAGATCGACGGACACCGTTCGGTCGCTTTGTGCCAGCGCGTCCTGCGCCTGGTACAGCGAGCGTTCTGCATCCAGCACATGGAGAAAGTCCGTCAATCCATTGGCATAAAGTTTGTTCGCCAGGTCCAATGAGCTTCGGCTGGCCGTCACTGCGTCCTCCAACGAATTACGGCGCGTCTGTTCATTCGCGTAGGCGACGAGTCCATTCTCCACATCTTCAAAGGCTCCAAGCATGGTCTTTTCGTATTCAGCCAGCACCTCTTGCTGGCGGGCATCCTGTATCCTGATATTGTTGCGGATCTGTCCCGCATCAAAGATCCGCCATTGCACCGTCGGGCCTGCCGACCAAAAGCGGCTCCCCGCGCTGAACCAATCGCTCGCGCTAATGCTTTCAAATCCCGCAGCGCCGTTCAGATAAAATTTCGGGAACAAGTCCGCTTTGGCGACGCCGATGTTCGCGGTCGAGGCGGCCAATTCCCGCTCCGCGCGTTGCACATCCGGACGCCGTTCCAATAGTTGCGAGGGCAACCCGACCGGCACTTGCGGCGGTGTGGTGGGGATGGGAGCAGTCGTTGACAACTCCGCGACCAACGCTTCAGGCTGCCGGCCCAACAGTACGCTCAACCGAAAGATGGAGGCCTGGATCGCTGTCTGTAGCGACGGGACCTCGGCTTTAGTAGTTGCCAATAGCGAGGCCGCCTGTTGCACGTCGAGGTCGTTGCTCAGTCCTTTTTTAAACCGGTCCTGGGTGATGGCCCACGCCTGGCTTTGCGCCTGGATATTTTCTTCTGTGATCGCCAGGCGACTTTGGAAACCGCGCAAATCGATGTAATTGTGCGCAACATCACCCAGCAAAGTAACCAACACGTCGCGTTGGCTGAATTCGGAAGCCGACACCTGCGCCCGGGCCGATTCCCTCGCGCGCCGTTCGCCTCCGAACACGTCGATCTCCCACGAAGCGTCAAAACCGGCTTGATAGAGATTGTTATCGAAGGGGATATTCGGCGGAAGCGGGATCGAGCCGAGCACCGGTTGATGATGGCTGGTCTCCGTCCGCGCATAAGAACCGGAGGCATCAACCGTCGGCAAAAGGTTGGCGTCGGCGATGGCATATTGCGCCCGCGCCTCACGCACGCGCGCTTGCGCCACCTGCAGGTCGAGATTCGACTGCACCGCGCGCGCGATCAATGAATCCAGTTCGGGGTCGTTGAAATTTTTCCACCACGCCGCCAAAGAAGCGGGCGAATTGGTTTCGCCGCCGGCCATTGGCGCGGCCCATTGCGACGGCGCGCTCGTGGCGGGGCGTTGGTAATTGGGGCCGACGGCGCAACCGGCGGCGACCAGGACCAGGAGAGCTGCCAATGTGAGATGATTCGTTTTCATATTTTTCCTTTTAATGCGCCGCGATGGGGCGACTGGCTTTTACGTTCTTCAATAACAAAGCTCCGATGAGGCAGACGAGGCAGAGGCCCGCGAACAACCGGAAGTCATCCAGGTTGGCCAGGAAATTCGCCTGCGTCACCAGGGTATGATACATCGAGCCGATGGCCTGCTGTTGGCCGGTCACCGGGTCGCTGTTGGAGGCAAACGTCGACGACATGGTTTGCAGGTTCGATCGGTAAGCCGCGTCATAAGGCGTCAGGTCCGCCACCAGATTGTTTTGATGGAACTGGGCGCGGCGCGCGGTAATCGTCGTGACCATGGAAATGCCCACGCTGCCGCCGACATTGCGCATCAGGTTGAAGATGCCGCTGGCATTGCCAATCTGCTCAGGCTTCAACGAGCCGAGCGCCAGCGTATTGAGCGGCACGAACATGAACGCGATGGAGACGCCGGAGAAGAACAACGGCCAGAACAACACCCAGGGATTGATATCCAGGGTGATCTGGCTTAACACATACGAGGCCGCGCCGAACGATAAAAACCCAAACGCGACCAAATGGCGCGATTGGAACTTGCCGATCAACCGTCCCACGAGCGGCATCGCGATCAGCGCCCCGACGCCGCGGGGAATCATTGCCAGTCCGCTTTGCAACGCCGTATAACCCATCAACGATTGCAGGTAGAGCGGGATGAGCGCCGTCATGCTGTAGAGGGTGACGCCGGCAAAAAACATGAGCACCGCGCCGAGCGAGAAGTTGTAGTTCTTCATCACCCGCAGGTCCACGAAGGGCCTTTCCGCCGAAAGCTCGCGCGCCACAAAGATGAACAATCCGATGATCGCCAGCCCGGCCATCAAAATAATGAAATGCGAGCCGAACCAGTCGTCTTCCTGGCCTTTATCGAACATCACTTCCTGGCAGCCGAGCCAGAGCGACATGAAACTGAAGCCGATCATGTCCAGGCGCGGGGGTTTGGCGTTGCGGATCCAATGCGGGTCATGGATAAAACGTTGGATGAGCCAATACGCGAGGAAGCCGGCGGGAAGCTTGATGAAGAAGATCCAGCGCCAGCTATAATTATCCGTGATCCAGCCGCCGAGCACAGGTCCCAGGATTGGGGCCGTCACCACGCCGATGCCATAGATACCCATCGCCATGCCTTGTTTCTCTTTCGGAAAACTTTCCATCATGATGGATTGCGCGATGGGCTGGAAGGCCCCGCCGCCCGCGCCCTGGAGAATGCGCATGGCCAGCAACATCGGCAGACTCGTCGCCAACCCGCATAAGAACGATGCCGCGGTGAAGATAACCACACAGGCGAGCAGAAAATTTTTCCGCCCGAAACGCTGGCCGAGCCATGCACTGCAGGGAATCACGATGGCATTGGAGATGAGATAGCTCGTCAACACCCAGGTGGCTTCATCCGTGGAGACCGAAAGGCTGCCCGCGATGTGCGTCAGCGAAACGTTGGCAATGGTGGTGTCCAACACTTCCATAAAGGCCGGCAACATCACCGCCAGGGTGATCAGCCACGGATTCACTTTGGGTTCGTTGTTGTTCATGACCTGCGATATTTGTGGGTTATTTCACACGCACGTCGGGTTCCACCGACATTCCCGGCCCGAGCACATAACTCGGGTCGTTGTCGTTATCGAGCACGATCTTGACCGGCACGCGTTGCACCACCTTCACGTAATTGCCCGAGGCATTTTCCGGCGGCAACAGGCTGAAACGCGGGCCAGTGCCGGATTGGATGCTGTCCACGTGGCCTTTGAATTTGATCTGGGGATAGGCGTCCACCCGTATCTCCACCGGTTGCCCGGCACGCATGTGGGTCAATTGTGTCTCTTTGAAATTGGCCACGATCCAGACCTGTTGCGGCACGATGGCCAGCAACGGCTGACCGGTCTGGAGGTAGGCGCCCGATTCAACCGTCCGGTGCGTCACATAACCCCCCTCTGGCGCTTTGACCTGTGTGTAAGAGAGATTCAATTGCGCCTGGTGC
>Ga0206869_1022_pt1 | contig 32265 bp, 33 predicted proteins | sample Alteio_BWOrgCont_35_FD_152618 | JGI IMG/M metagenome (GOLD analysis project Ga0206869, IMG submission 152618) | Enriched cells from forest soil in Barre Woods Harvard Forest LTER site, Petersham, Massachusetts, United States -... | ecosystem: Environmental > Terrestrial > Soil > Temperate forest >... | reverse complement strand
ATCCCGAAAAATACCACTGGTGTGTCACCCGAAAAATAGCCCGCCTAAACGGATTAAATCAATTTTTTGAGTTACAAAAGGTTGAAAAACTTAATGCGTGTTCTTCCTCTCATAAGCGTGTAATTCAAGAAGAGAATCTGCAGTTACATACGCAGAAGCGGGTTAAGTATGCGTGAATGTCATTAGTTATTTAAACTGGATTGCTTCGTCGCAAAAAGCGCTCCTCGCAACGACGATCATACGAGTTACTCCTGATACCTACCTCACCTGAGCTGTTACTAAAATCATTCTTTCACTATCGCAAAAACCCAGACCCCGAATAAATACCCGAACAAGTTCATTTTTTCATATCACTTACTGAGGCGGGGTATTTTTCGGGGTGACACGCTTGTTACCCACGACTAATCTCTATCTCCACATCCGCCCCAATACCCGGCAGTAAATTTAATCTACCACTAGCATGAGCTTGGTTTTGACCGACACTGCCAGTCAATGTGCCGTAATTGGTAAGGATGTCGATATTGCCATTTTTACACGAACCTAAAAGTCGCTCTTCTTTATGCGAAGGGCATACGAAGCTACCGCTATCTTTATCAACATTCACGTCAAAAAAGAAATGTGTTTCATCAGCCATCGTAATTATTGCAATGCCATGATAATTACAATCTACCATCCAATTTGATGCATGACCTTTGCCATTCCACTTACCAGCTAATTGTGCACAAGAACCATCAAATGTTTTTAATTGAAAATCTGCATAACTAAAAGTGCTTGCGATGATTGAAACAAAACCTATCGCAAGTGCAGTTATTTTTTTCATACTCACTCCTTTGATCGTTTGCGATGTTGATATCAAACTCCCGATTGTTTAAGCCCTCGGGAGTAGTAATGTTATTTAGGTGATTTTGGATCAGCTTGAATAATGAAACCTTGACCTTTAAGGATGTAGTTTGGATTTTCGTTGGTTACGCTAACGATACCTGTAGTGGTATTTAATACAACGGTACCAACTTTTGGCCCTGAACAATCGAGCGTCATGTAAATATCAGCTGTGCAATCAGATGAATGACCAATACACGCCATTCCTAAAATCATTTCAGGAATTTCTTTTCTGCTATGCGGTGGGGTGACGCCATAGCCAAAAGGTAAAGCACTTGAACATTTGCCGTGATTAAGAGTTGAGGTTGAAGATTTATCAGTATTATTAATGATTAAAAGTGGCGCAGCAAAGCTGAGTGTCGTGCTAACTAAACCAACAATTAATAAACCTGATGATAAAATATTTCTAACTTTCATAACGATACTCCATATATATTAATTTTATCCGCGATAATGTGTGGGTATAATAATCTCTTCACCTTCACTCAGTAAATCATTATCTATCAGATTTGATATTCGAATTTTAGACGCGGTGATCTTAAATTTTTTGGCAATTTTTTCTATCGTGTCACCATGACGCACCATATAAACCGTATCACCAGGAGTGATGTTAGGTGTAGTTGAACCAATATTAGAAGCAGTGTGTACGGGTTGGTGAGTAGGAATAACAATTTGTTTACCTGGCGTCAGTTTATTACTCGTAAATTGATTAGCTTCGCGTAATGCTGCGAGTGTGACATGATATCGTTTTGCAATTTTGTCTACTGTATCAGATTTTCTTACCATATAAATCGTATCACCTGGAACGATTTCATATTTTTTCTTTGGTTTTAACACAGAATAAATTGGTATCGCTAATTCCTTAGTAGCCTTGATGCGACGTTTAAGAGCAGCATATTTGTTGGATTTGGCATGAGTGACAACCGGCGTTTTAATGTGTAATAACTCACGTTCAAATTGTGCGTCTTCCAATTCTTCTGCCGATGGAGTGTGTTGTTGACTTGGAATTAAAAGAGTTGTTCCTGGTTTTAATTTGAGACTAGCAAGATGATTCATTCGACGAATGTTTGTGACGTTAGCACGATATTTTTTTGAGATCGATGCAAGCGTGTCACCAGATTTGACGCGATAATGCAACCAATTTGCTGGTTGTATGATTGCAGAGCGTGCTAAATTTTCGGTGAATTGTTCGACTTTTTCAATTGGCAAAATAATTTTATACGGCGCTTTAGATGATGTCGTGTTGCTATTATAACCTGGATTAAGCGTTAACAATCGTTGATAACCAATGCCCGCATATTTTGCAGCATACTTTAAATTAATTTGTTGGCCGACATTCACTTGTGCTAAGTAGGGTGCGTTGCGAATGGGTGGGAGATACACTGGATATTTATCAGGTCGACTAATAATAACAGCAAGTGCGAGTATGCTAGGAACATAATCACGTGTTTCTGATGCGAGAGGTAGTGACCAAAAATCAGTATCTTTACCATCTCGAATATTGCGTTTGATTGCAGCGAGGACATTACCTTCACCGGTGTTGTATGCAGCGATTGCGAGTAACCAATTTCCTTCGAAAAAACTTTGTAAGTAAGCGAGGTAACTTAAAGCAGCTTGAGTGGACGCAATCACATCACGGCGACCATCATAGGCCCAGTCATGTTTCACACCTAAACCCGTCGCAGTATCAGGCATTAACTGCCAAAGTCCAGATGCACCCATACTTGAAACTGAAAACGGATTATAACCACTTTCAACGATTGGTAATAAAGCGAGTTCTGCAGGCAGTCGACGTTTACGAACTTGTTGTGAAATATAATATAAGTAAGGAGCTGCACGTGACGCAACGCGTAAAAGATAATCTTGATTGTTCATGTACCATTCTATTTTAACTTGAACCGCATAACTTTCTTCGTGATGTGGTAGAGAAAATTCATCGCGTAAAACATCCCATAAATTATCTGCATTGCGATAACGCGTAATGTCATCTGCTAACTTTTGTTTATGTAAAGGGAGTAAGTGGACATTTTTTTCATATTCTCGCATGCCATCATGAGTGTAAGCAGCATGACTGACAGTAGATAAACAAATTATGATGATGCAGCCGAATGCTGCAAGAAGTGATTTGGAGACGACTGAAATCTGCATTATCCTATTACCCGTGCGATGCTCACTTTTATCTATCCTTTATGTTCCATGACTACGGGCTGTTGACAATTCGACGACTTGGTTCAACAATCCTAATTTACTGCAGCTTCTTTACGCATTTTAATTTCAATGAACATTCACCCTAATGGTACCGATTAATCACTATACGTCAAGTTTTGGTATGTTATATTAGCAGAATTGTTTCTAAAAGGAAAAAACATTGCCTCGGACTTATCGCAAACTACAACACTGGGATAATTGGCTGAGTCAGCATACATTCGGTCAATTCTTGTTAGATATTGAAAGTGAAACAATCACCGAATTGACGAAACAACATTTTGGAAAACATGTTGCAATTATCGGTTCACCACATCAATCTATTTTGTTTAATGCGATTTCACTTCCTTGTCATTGCATGATGTCACCTATCATGGCAAAATCCGCGATTACTGGTTTAATAGAAACAAGTTTGCATGAGTTACCCATATCAGGTGGTAGCGTCGATCTCGTTGTTATTCCACACACTTTAGAATTTATTGATAATCCAAGACAATTATTGTCAGAAGCTTGTCGTATTGTTAAACCTGAAGGTTTAATCATTGTGATTGGATTTAATCCATATAGTTTATTAGGACTGTCGCACTTATTTTTAAATAAAAAAAAACAACAAATACCTTGGAATCATCATCGCATTAATGCATATGCCATAAAAACTTGGTTGCAGCTGGCTGATTTTCATGTTGAAACACATCTGACAAAATTATTTATTCCATCGATGCGTTCGTCTAGCATTTATAAAAAATTACATTTTCTTGAATCCATCAGTCATTTCTGTTTGCCTAAAATGGGTGGTATTTATATAGTGATGGCGCGCGCAAAAGTGATACCGCTGATTCCAATCAAACTCAAGTGGAAACAACAATTAGGTGGATTACGTTTGCCAAATTCAATGACAGGACATATAGCAAGGCATCAAAAATGAAACATGTTCAAATTTATACTGACGGCGCTTGTCGTGGTAATCCTGGTCCAGGTGGTTGGGGCGCTTTATTACGTTATGGCAGTCATGAAAAAATTCTTTCAGGTGCTGTCATTGACACAACGAATAATCGTATGGAACTATTAGCAGCGATAGAAGCCTTGTCTGCATTATCTGCTACTTGTAAGGTTGAATTACATACCGATTCCCAATACCTTAGGAAGGGAATGACGGAATGGATTGTTGGTTGGAAAAAACGTCATTGGATTAAGCCGGATAAAAAACCAGTGAAGAATGCCGATCTTTGGCAACGACTTGATCATGAATCATCCCGTCACCAAATCACCTGGCATTGGGTGAAAGGTCATAGTGGTCATCCAGAAAATGATCTTGTAGATAAAATTGCCAACGAAGCGATTGATCATTTACTTGCTCAGCAAGGAAATTAAAGTGTTAAGACAAATTATATTAGATACTGAAACGACAGGTTTGCGTGTTGAAGACGGACATAAAATTATTGAAATTGGTTGTTTAGAATTAATTAATCGCAGACTCACTGAAAAAAAATTTCATGTTTATCTCAATCCTGAACGAGAGATTGATACTGGTGCTCAAGCAGTTCACGGTATGACTAACGATTTTTTGCGTGATAAACCACTTTTTCGTTCTGTTGCAAATGAATTCATTGCTTTCATTCAAGATGCAGAATTAATTATTCATAATGCACCTTTCGATATTGGTTTTTTAAATTACGAATTATCGATATTAGGAAAAGGTTATCAAACGATTACAGACTATTGCACAGTCATTGATACTTTACCTATCGCAAGACGACGTCATGCAGGTCAGCGAAATAGTTTAGATGCACTTTGTAAACGTTACGGTGTTGATAATTCCAAGCGCGAATATCACGGCGCATTACTCGATGCATTTTTGCTAACACAAGTTTATTTAGCAATGACGGGTGGTCAAGGACACTTCTTTGATGCGCTCACTGAAATGGTTAATAACAATAATCAAGCAAATACAAGCGATCAATCGGAAGTCATTGTTAATCAAGATTGCGCAGTGTTATTTGCAGATGTTCAAGAACAATTAACACATCAACAGTATCTCGATTCACTCGATAAACAAGGAAAATGTTTATGGCGTGCAATAAATAAACCAAGTGATGTCATTGTCTCGTAATTTCTTTATATTTTTAATGATAAAGATAGACGTTTTAAAAAAATCACGCTAATATTCAGTGCTTGCGAATTGGTCAATCTGTACGCATAACACACTCTGGAGAGATGGCTGAGCGGTCGATAGCGGCGGTCTTGAAAACCGTTGTGCCTCGCGGCACCGGGGGTTCGAATCCCTCTCTCTCCGCCAAATCGTTAGAATTTTTAGGGGATAACCTTGATTAAAGTTCTGTTAGTTGATGATCATGAACTTGTGCGCATGGGTATCAAGCGACTTTTACAAGATGTACAAGGTGTAAAAGTCATCGGTGAAGCAGGAGCAGGGGAAGAAGCTGTTCTTTTAGCCAAGGAGTTGGTGCCTGATGTTGTCGTGATGGATGTACACATGCCTGGTATTGGTGGATTAGAAGCAACACGTAAAATGGTTCGCCACAATCCAGACATTAAAATACTTGCATTAACCATTTACGAAGATGAACCCTATCCCTCTCGTTTATTACAAGCGGGTGCAAGTGGTTATATCACAAAAGGCTGTGATCCAGCTGAAATGGTACGTGCGATACGGACAATTTACACAGGACAACGATATATCAGTCCTAGTATCGCGCAACAAATCGCAATTAAACGCTTTACAAAAGGTGAAGATTCTCCACTTGATTTGTTATCTGAACGCGAATTACAAATCATGTTAATGATTACGCAAGGGCAAAAAGTTCAAGATATTTCTAAAAAATTATGTTTGAGCCCTAAAACCGTAAACAGTTATCGTTACCGTATATTTGACAAACTAAATATACAAAGCGATGTTGAATTAACTTTGCTTGCTGTACGTTTGGGAATGATAGAAGGTGCAAAAGCAGAAACAGAATAAATGCAAAATATCAAAACATTCCTAGCGCAAGTCACCCAGCATCCAGGCGTTTATCAAATGCTGGATAAAGACGGAATTGTTTTGTATGTCGGTAAGGCAAAAAATTTAAAAAAACGTTTAACAAGTTATTTTAATAACACAGCAAAAGATTTAAAAACTCTTTCTCTTATTGATCAAGTTCATGATATTGCGATTACGGTCACGAACTCAGATAAGGAAGCCGTATTATTAGAATGTAATTTAATTAAAAAAAATAGACCACGATATAACGTTTTGTTACGCGATGACAAAAGCTTTCCCTATATTATGCTTTCTCATCATCGTCATCCTCAAATCGCACTTTATCGAGGAAAGCGTAATAAACGTGCAGATTATTATGGTCCTTATCCAAGCGCGCTTGCAGCGCGTGAAGCAATTCAGCTGATACAAAAATTATTTAAATTACGCACTTGTCGCGATTATTTTTATGAAACAAGAGTGCGCCCTTGTTTGTTATATCAAATCAATCGCTGCACAGCACCTTGCGTCAATTTTGTCAGCAAAGAAGATTATGCCGATCAAGTGAAAATGGCTCAGTTATTTTTTGCTGGCCAAAATCAAGAAATCCTACAACTTTTAGAAACACGAATGCAGCAAGCTTCAAATGAACTACACTTCGAACAAGCAGCGCAATTTCGCGATCAAATCGGCCGTTTGCGTCAATTGCAAAGTAAACAATATATCAATGTAGGTCATGGTAATGCTGATGTGATTGGTTTAGAGATAAAAGCAGGTATTGCTTGCATACATTTATTATGTTTTCGCCAAGGTGAATTATCTGCTAGTCATTCTTATTTCCCGACAGTGCCCGCTCACACATCAGAACCTGATATTATTTCTTCTTTCATAGGACAACATTATTTTAACGATGTCACTCATACTGAAGCGATTCCTAAAACAATCGTGACTTCTCATGACGTTGCTGATTTAGATTCGCTACAGCAAGCATTGAATGAAGCCACGCATCGTAAAGTTGAATTTTTGTGTCCACAACGCGGTGAAAAGAAAAAATGGTTGGATATGGCATTAACAAGTGCGCGCCAAGCGTTATCTGCAAGACTCAATCATGTTGCACATATTAGTGAACGTCTTAAAGCATTAAAAACTGAATTAGCGTTTACAGGTCCACTCAATCGCATGGAATGTTATGACATCAGTCATACGATGGGTGAAGCAACCGTTGCTGCGTGTGTGGTGTTTAATGAAGAAGGCCCATTAAACAGTGCTTATCGACAATTCAACATTAAAGATATCACACCGGGTGATGATCTTTCTGCAATGCGACAAGTTTTAAACCGTAGATTCAAAAGTATGACTGCAGAAGGTCAAGTTCCTAATTTGGTTCTCATCGATGGTGGTAAAACACAGCTTGCTGTTGCACATGAAGTGCTGCAAGCATACGGATTGACAAATATTATATTAGTGAGTGTGTCGAAAGGAATAGGACGAAAACCAGGTTACGAATCACTACATCGCTTAGGACAACCAGTCATTCATCTTGCATCAGATTCCCTCGCACTTCATCTCATTCAACATATGCGTGATGAGGCGCACCGCTTTGCAATTACACGACACAGACAATCACGCAGTCGCACACGACAACAATCACCACTCGAGCAAATACCAGGTATTGGTGCAAAAAGACGCCGAGATTTATTACGTTATTTTGGTGGTATTCAAGGTGTAGCTCATGCTAGTCTTGACGAATTAATGAAAGTTCCTGGAATAAATCGCTCACTTGCCGAGCGAATTTTTGCGATTTTTCACGATGCGGCCAATTAATCAACTTTATAGTTTACCTAACATTCTAACCATTGTTCGCATCGGTTTTATTCCCCTTTTAGTTTTATTTTATTATTTACCGACACCTTGGGCACACATGGTAGCTGCAATTCTTTTTGCTGTTGCATCCGTTACAGATTGGCTAGACGGTTATTTAGCGCGCTATCTCAAACAATCAACGCAGTTAGGTGCGTTTCTAGATCCAGTCGCTGATAAGCTGATGGTTTCCATCGCTTTAATTTTAATTGTGGCAGAACCTACTTTTCAATTTATCAATTTACGTTCTGCTGTGATAACAATTCCTACTTTCGCTATCACAATTCCTGCAGGAATTATTGTTGCTAGAGAAATAATTGTATCAGCTTTGCGTGAATGGATGGCTGAAGTTGGTAAACGTGCGAGCGTTGCAGTTTCTAATTTAGGTAAAATTAAAACAGCAATTCAAATGCTTGCGTTAATTGTTTTGTTGTATTGTCACAATACAACGTCAGCTTCGATCGTGATTGCTGGTTATATTTTGTTGTATATTTCTGCAGTACTGACGATTTGGTCGATGTTGATTTATTTGAAGGCGGCGTGGAAACATTTGAATGGTGAGTAAGTATTCTAATTTTTAAAAATATTAGTTTTTCGTGCCCGTGTGCGTGCCCGCGCCCGGCTTTCAATTTTTTATAGAGAAAAAACCGGGCACGGGCACGCACACGGGTACGGGCACGATGATATGTTTTAATGACAATGCAAATAATTTTTCTCAATAAAACGCTTGACATACAACCGTACCCCGATAGAATGACACGCAATTTAGAGCATCAATCAGATTCAATAATTGATGAAAATGTTGCGGGAATAGCTCAGTTGGTAGAGCACAACCTTGCCAAGGTTGGGGTCGCGAGTTCGAGTCTCGTTTCCCGCTCCAAGCTTTAAAACCTCAGAGATGAGCTCACGATATCTGCACTAAGATCTTCACTAGAAGATGTTCACAGATGACGAAGAAGAGCTCACTAGAACGATCTGTGGTTTTTTATTTTAGGCTGGGTGGCAGAGTGGTTATGCAGCGGCCTGCAAAGCCGTGGACGCCGGTTCGATTCCGACCCCAGCCTGTTTTTAGTTTAGGACTTGTTCATAGTGTGAGATGATATTCGCTAGCCCGGGTGGCGGAACAGGTAGACGCAAGGGACTTAAAATCCCTCGGGATCTAATCCCGTGCCGGTTCGATTCCGGCCCCGGGCAAGTTTACTCAAATGCGTGTTGCGTTCACGACCAAATCCTGAGCACTGAATAGACTTCTTTCGAAACCAAGTATTTTGTTTCAGTTCAAGGCGTATTGGTTTCGAGCAGCGGAGTTTACATATCGTAAATGAGCAGCGGAGAAACTAATGCAACGCAGAAATGAAACAAAAGACGATGGTTTCGAAAGAAGTCTAATATGACATTTGTCGTTACAGAAAACTGCATACGCTGTAAATACACTGACTGTGTTGAAGTTTGCCCAGTTGATTGCTTTTATGAAGGCCCTAATTTCCTCGTCATTAATCCAGATGAATGTATTGATTGTGCTTTATGCGAACCTGAATGTCCGGTAGATGCGATATTTTCAGAAGATGACCTCCCAGAATCACAAAAAGAATTTTTAGCAATTAATATTGAGCTTGCAAAAGAATGGCCCAATATTAACCGTAAAAAAGCAGCGCCAGCAGATGCAGACGACTGGACTAAAGTCGAAAATAAAAGAACGTTACTCGAAAAAGAATGGCCGAAATAGTGGTTGTCACGGCAGAGCCGTTGCGAGCGAAGCGAGTTCGTGCCCGCGCCCGATTGCGTGCCCGTGCCCGTTTTTTTCTAAATGAGTTAAATGAAATATGATGGGAAAAAGCCGGGCGCGGGCACGAACTCGCTTTGCTCGCAATAACAGCCCCATAATCAAACGAGGTGATTCCTGAAAATTCTTGCTCTCGATACATCCTCACAAGCATGTTCTGTTGCAATCACCGACGGTCAGCGAGTCTATCATTCTCACCAAATCGCACCTATGCAACATGCGCAATTAATTTTAGGTGTCATTCAGCTTCTATTGAAAGAATCTCAATTAGCTCTTTCTGATCTAGATGTCATTGCTTATGGCTGCGGACCCGGTAGTTTTACTGGCGTAAGAATTGCAAATAGCGTTGCACAAGGTTTAGGGTTTGCTCATCAGAAACCACTTATCCCAATTTCCTCCATGGCGGCACTCGCACAAACGCTATTTATGCGCGAAGCATGTCTTGAAATGTTGGTGGCAATCGATGCGCGGATGCAACAAGTGTACTGGTCTAGGTATCGTGTTTCCAATGGTCTAACAGTGGAATGTCAACTACCAGAACAACTACTATACCTATCTGAAGTGCCTGATTGTGATCGTGTCAACTCACACGTCGCTGTTGGAGATGGCTGGGGAAAGTATTCGTCAGAGTTATCGGCAACATTAAAAGCAACCCCATCGCTACATTATCCCGATGAACTCGTGCATGCGACAGCTCTATTACCACTTGCACAACAATACTACAAAGAAGGCAAAATGGTGACACCCGATCAAGCCCTCCCAGTTTATCTACGATGATGATATATCTAAATGAGAAAGCAATTGTCAACCGGCACTAGTAGGCATAAAATTTGGACTGCTAATATTTCAAGAAACTTGTGGAGTGTATATGGCTGGTATAATGAATGGCGAATATGAAAACTTTATCAATGAATTAACCACTTATATCAGAACTCATACACGTGGTCATGAAAGCATTTTACTCCAGGCATTTGCTAGACAATATTTTTCAACTGTCTCTCTATACGATCTTAAAGCTTATAACATTGAAAATTTATACGCTATTGTGCGCTCGCATTGGAAACTCATCAATTCTAGAGCACCAGGCGAATTAATTGTACGCGTCTTTAATACCGATTTAAAAACAGATGGTTGGAAATCACCACACACAGTCATTCAAATCGTACAAGATGATATGCCATTTTTAGTTGATTCTACACGAATGGCGATCAATCACTTTGATTTGCAAATTCATTTTATAAGTCATTTTGCTGGATTAAAAGTGGTGAGTCATGGCGATCACGTTACTGAAATCGTCACTTCAACAAATAATAATAATAATAAAAATGTCTTGGCAGTCGCACCAATTTATATTGAAGTCGATGCTATGCATGATCAAGCTGCGATGGACAAATTGAAGCAGAATATTATTGATGCCTTGCAAGATGTTAAACTTGCAGTAAGTGATTGGCGCAAAATGGTGGCGCGTGTTGAAACTTGTTTAACAGAACTCGAAAATAATCCACCACCCGTTGTTGCCCAAGATGAATTAATTGAATCAAGAGATTTTTTAAGATGGCTAATCAATAATAATTTTACTTTTCTAGGTGCGAGAGATTATAAACTCATTGGTAATGGTACGAGTCGAGCATTGCAAATCATTCCTGGTTCTGGTCTCGGTGTATTAAGAGATGCATCGTTTAGCACAACTGCAAAAATGTATGCAGAATTGCCTCCACAAGCACGTAAAATGGCATTATCAAAAAACATTTTGATTATCGCTAAAACCAATACCACCTCCACTGTGCATCGCCAAACTTACACTGATTACGTCGGCGTAAAAATGTTTAACAAAGAAGGCGAGTTGATTGGTGAGCGCCGATTTATTGGTTTATATACTTCAACAGCTTATCATTCCAGTCCAAGACAAATCCCATTTTTGCGACATAAAGTAGATCAAGTACTTGAGCAGCTGAGTTATCCACCAGATAGTCATGATGGTAAAGAGGCAGTGCACATTCTTGAAACCTTACCCCGTGATGATTTGTTTCAAGCAACTGTCGATGAATTGCTTAACTTAACAATTAATATTTTACAATTAAAAGAACGTAAAAAAATTCGTTTATTAGTTCGCCGCGATGCTTATTATCGATATTTCTCATGTTTAGTGTATGTTCCAAGAGACATCTTTACGACTGAGCTTGCTCGCAGCATGCAAAGTATTTTAATGCAAGAGTTGAAAGGCCAAGAGTGTACCTTCACCACTTATTTTTCCGACTCATTATTAGCGCGAATACATTTCTTGATTCGTGTTAATCCTAAATCTCCAATTGATTTTGATGTTGCGGAACTTGAAAAGAAGTTAATTCATATTGCGCGTTCATGGTTTGATGAATTTAAAGATGAATTAATTAGCCATTTCGGTGAAGCAATTGGCATTCCATTATTTAAAAAATATAATAAAGCGATACCAGCAAGTTATAGTGAAGATTATTCAGAAGTTATGGCGATCGCTGATATTCAAAAAATTGAAGGTCTATCTAGTGATAAATCGTTAGATATGCTGTTATTGCAACCTAACGAAAATAATCAATTACATTTAAAATTATTTCATGCAGAAGAACCAGTTATTCTCTCAGATGTTTTGCCCATTCTAGAAAACATGGGTCTAAAAATAATTGGAGAATTTCCTCACGAATTTAAATTTAGTAATGGTTCTAGAGTCTGGATTCATGACTTTAGTATGAATTATGTGGTCAATAAAAAAATTGACATTAATGATGTAAAAGATATTTTTCAAGAAGCATTTACCAAGATTTGGTATGGTGAAATTGAAAGTGACGGCTTCAACCGCTTAGTCTTGGAAGCGAATCTCACTTACAAAGAAACGAGTGTCTTGCGCGCTTATACAAAATTTTCAAAACAAATTGGTTTTACTTTTAGTCAAAGTTATATTGAAACCGCTCTTATAAAAAACCCAGAATTAGCAAAAGCGTTAACTCAACTATTTGCTTTACGTTTCGACCCAGTGTATTCCGAAGCTGAACGCACTGATGTAAGTGAAATCATTAAATACATCGAGCAATCATTAGATGCCGTAACGAGCTTGGATGAAGATAGAATTATTCGTCGATTATTAGAACTCATTATGGCGACGACTCGTACTAACTATTATCAAGTGCAATCCGACGCGACTTATAAACCTTATCTCTCATTTAAATTTGAACCAGAACTCATTTCAGATATTCCTTTGCCTCGTCCCAAGTATGAAATTTTCGTGTATTCACCGCGCGTAGAAGGCGTGCATTTGCGAGCAGGCAAAGTTGCACGAGGTGGTTTGCGATGGTCTGACCGTTTCGAAGACTTTAGAACGGAAGTACTTGGTCTTATGAAGGCGCAGCAAGTTAAAAATACGGTGATTGTTCCTGAAGGTGCGAAAGGCGGTTTTGTTGTTAAAAAAGCTTGGTCACCAGATTTGAATCGTGATGAATACATGAAAGAAGTCATTCATTGCTATTCAACTTTCATTCAAGGTTTACTCGATATCACAGATAATATTATAGAAGGTGAAGTCGTTCCTCCTAAAAATGTCGTTCGTCATGATGAAGATGATCCTTATCTTGTCGTTGCTGCAGATAAAGGGACGTCTACTTTTTCTGATATTGCTAATGGTATCGCGATTCGTTACGGCTTTTGGTTAGGTGATGCTTTCGCATCAGGTGGTTCTGCTGGTTACGATCATAAAAAAATGGGTATTACTTCACGAGGTGTCTGGGTTTGTGTGAAACGCAACTTTCGTGAATTAGAAATCAATCCTGATACCGATGATTTTACTGTGATTGGGATTGGTGACATGAGTGGTGATGTGTTTGGAAATGGAATGTTGTTATCAAGGCACACCAAACTCATCGCAGCATTCAATCATTTGCATATTTTCATCGATCCAAATCCAAATCCAGAAATTTCTTATGAAGAACGCAAACGTTTATTTAACTTACCGCGTTCAACATGGCGTGATTACAATCCTGAGCTTATTTCACAAGGCGGCGGTGTATTTGACCGCTCAGCAAAATCAATTAAATTGACGCCAGAAATCAGGCAAGCGCTTAACATCAAAAGAGAGTCGGTCATTCCTAACGAATTAATACGTGCCATCTTAAAAGCACCAGTCGATCTGATATGGAATGGTGGTATCGGCACATTTGTTAAATCCACATTAGAATCTCACTTAGATGTAGGTGATCGTACCAATGATTTAATTAGAGTAGATGCGAGTGAATTAACAGCCAAGATGATTGCAGAAGGTGGCAATCTTGGAATGACGCAACCTGCGCGCGTTGAGTATGCTTTACAAGGCGGTATCGTGAATACCGATTTTATTGATAATTCTGCTGGTGTTGATTGTTCTGATCATGAAGTCAACATCAAAATCTTACTGAATCAAACAATCGCCGATGGTCAATTAACTTTAGAGCAGCGCAATAAATTATTAGAAAAAATGACTGATGAAGTCGCAGATCTCGTCTTATTAGATAATTACGACCAAACATTAATGTTGAGTTTGGAAAATTCAGTTGCTTTGCAAACCCAGGATTTATTCCGACAATACATGAATGATTTAGAAAAGAATGGCAGATTAGATCGAAAACTTGAACATTTGCCTACTGATATAGAGATGCTAGAACGCAAAGCAAATAACAAACCATTAACGCGCCCAGAACTGGCCATTTTGCTTGCTTACTCAAAGATGTATTTGAAGCGTGATTTGTTAAAGAATGATTTACTCAACGATGAATATTTTAATAAATATTTATTATCAGCGTTCCCAAAAATTTTGTGTCAGAATTATCTCGATCGCGTTAATAACCATAGTTTGCGTCGTGAAATTATTTCAACACAACTCACTAAAAGCATTACGGATCGTATGGGTGTCAACTTTGTTGAGCGATTACATCGCGAAACCGGTGCATCTATTTCATTTATTGTGAAAGCCTACATTATTGCTGAGCATTTATTTCATGTTGATGCGATATGGGCGCAAATCAAAGCACTCGATTATAAAGTCAGTCAGACTGCTCAATTTCGTATGATCTTGCAAGTTTATTACTTAGTAAGACGATCGACACGTTGGTTTTTGCGTAATCGCAAACCGTCTATTGATATTCAGACGATCATTGATGAGTTCTCACCAAGCATTGATAAACTCATCAAACATCTGACTTCTATATTAGATGGTGCAGATTTAGAAACATTTAACACGGCAACACAATATCTCATTGATCAAGGTGTGCCTGATAAATTAGCTCATAAAGTGGCGGCGTGTAATGCTTTATTTACTGGACTTGATATTGCAGAATCAGCACGTAAATATAATCTCGACTTACTACATGTTGCTTCAACTTATTATCAGTTGGGAAATAAACTAGAATTAAATTGGTTAAGAGATGTGATGGGTAATTGTGCTGTGGAGAATCAATGGGATGAGTTAGCGCGCGCTGGATTCCGTGATGATCTTGATCGTGTTCAAAGAAAGTTGAGCGCAAGAGTGCTAGGATTAAAATCGAAAGATTCTAAAGAAAAAAGCTTACAAGAACGTATTAACACATGGATCAATAAACATCAATTTCTTTTAACGCGTTGGAATAAGCTCATTGCTGACATCAAATCTAGCGATAATGTAGACTTTGTAACTTATTCCGTGGTATTGCGTGAACTATTTGAATTTGCACAAGCTTCATAAGGAATGAATATGACGCCAAAAAGTCAATCAATCGATATTGCAGGCACGACATTGCATTATCTTGAACAAGGAGAAGGTGATCCCATTTTGTTTTTACATAGTATTCCAATGTCGTCATACATTTGGAGAAATATTATTCCTTACGTGTCATGGTTAGGTCGATGTATTGCTTTAGATTTTGTAGGCTTTGGAAAATCTGATCACCCAAATATTCAATATCGCATTGATGATCACATTCATTATCTACAAGCGTTTATTGATAAACTCAATCTCAAACATATCACTTTAGTGATGCATGGCTTTGGTTCAATTATTGGATTTCATTATGCCCAACATCATAAAGCAAATTGTAAAGGTTTAGTATTTTATGAATCTTTCTTACGATCTATTAAACCAGAAGTATTGTCATTACCTTTACAAGAACAAATTATTACTTTAGAAGATGTGACATCTTTACCTGATTTTAGTCACAATGGCCTAACCTATATCGACAAAATGCTTCCGCAATTTATCATGAATGAATTATCTCACCAACTCATGGATTACTACCGTTCGCCATTCTTAGAAGATCGCTCTTACACGCAAATCAGCAGTTATTTACAATTGTTTCGTGATGGGGCAATGCGCCAGCAAGCGAACCAAATGATTGAATCGTATTCGCAATGGTTAACGAAAACAAACTTACCCAAATTATTACTTTATTCTATTCCAGGATTTATCACGACTGTGGCAACTGTGATGTGGGCTAAAGACAATTTACCAGAACTAGAAATTATTGACTTCGGCGAAGAATTGCATTTAGGGCAAGAAACTTACCCTGAGATGATAGGGGAATCGATTAGTGTTTGGCTGCAAGGCATTGAACAAAATGCATTAATGAATGGAGATCGCAATGACGGAATATAATTCAATCGCAATTGTTGGTGCGACAGGATTAGTAGGCTCAACACTATTATCCCTATTAGAAGAAAAAAGAATTGCTTGTAAAAATATTTTTTTACTTGCAAGCCAGCAATCAACTCATAAAGCAATCTCATTTAATGGCAAATCATTACCTATCCATGATTTAGCGAATTTCGATTTTTCTCAAACCACCATCGCTTTTTTTTGTGTTGGTAATGAATTAGCTGGAACTTACATTCCAAAGGCCGTGGCTGCTGGCAATATTGTGATTGATAAAAGTTATTTTTATCGCAACCATCCTGATGTACCATTGATCGTGCCTGAAGTGAATTTGCATGCGCTGTCACAATATAAAAAAATGAATATCATTGCTAATCCAAATTGCAATACCATTCCGATTGCTGTTGCCTTAAAGCCAATTTATGATGCGGTGGGCATCACAAGAATCAACATCGCAACTTATCAATCAGTGTCAGGTACTGGAAAAGATGCCATCACTGAATTGGCTGAGCAATCTCAACAACTCTTAAACCAACAAACGATTACGCCTCGCATTTATTCTCAACAAATTGCTTTTAATGTCTTGCCGCATTGCGATGATTTTGAAGAAAACGGTTATACCCGAGAAGAAATGAAAATTGTTTGGGAACTTCGAAAACTTTTTGAGAATCCACATTTAGCGATTAATCCAACTACGGTGCGTGTACCTGTTTATATCGGTCATTCTGCGGCAGTCCATATTGAAACAGAAGATAAACTAAGTGTTGCGCAAGCGATTGCTTTGCTTGAAAATGCGCCTAGTATTAAAACTTATACCGGCTCATTCCCTTATCCAACTCCTAAAGATGCTGCCGGTAATGATTTTGTGCATGTTGGACGTCTGCGCCAAGATATTTCACATGAGCACGGTTTAAATTTATGGATCGTTGCAGATAATCTACGAAAAGGCGCTGCTTTGAATGCCATTCAAATTACTGATCACTTACTAAAACATGAGCATGCCGTATGCTAATATTATTTCTTAAAAGTTATTATTCAATTATTTTAACGATCTTCGTTTCAGGGTTCGCGATTTTTACACTCGGCACATATTGTCTGTTACGACGTTTTTGGATTCGCAGTAACCACCCTATAGTTATACAACGAAATATTATTCAAAAAGAAATTGCAAGCTTTGATCTGCCACAAGATGTCTCTGCTATTGCGGGTGATAATGTGATCGCGACGCAATTAGACTTAGCTCGTGCTTACATTGAAACCAATCAAAAACATCAAGCGATGATCATACTTGATATGATTGTGCAGCAAGGTAGTATCACGCAACAAGAAGAAGCAAAAGAATTAATGAATTTCTTGTGATTGATGATGCGTATCGCACTTGGCATTGAATACAACGGATTAAATTATTATGGATGGCAAGCACAGAAAGGCTTGATCACTATTCAAGGAACACTTGAACAAGCACTCTCTATTGTTGCGAATGAATCAATTGCAGTATTTTGTGCCGGAAGAACTGACGCACAAGTTCACGCAACTGGACAAGTCATCCATTTTGATACGCACGCCAAACGTCATATTGATGCTTGGATTTGGGGTACGAATACTCACTTGCCATCTTCTATTGTTGTGAAGTGGGCTAAAGCTGTTGATTACCAATTTCATGCACGTTTTTCTGCGAAAGCAAGGCGTTATCGTTATCTCATTTATAATCATCCGATACGCTCAGCTGTGATGGAAGGTAAAGCGACTTGGTATTATTATCCTTTAGAGATTCAACGTATGCAGCAAGCCTCCCAATGTTTGTTGGGAGAACATGATTTTAGTTCCTTTCGATCATCACAATGCAATTCATCTACAGCGATGCGTAACATTTCTGAAATTGTGATTAGTCGTCAAGGTCATTACATTGTAGTGGAAATTGCAGCGAATGCTTTTTTGCACCACATGGTGAGAAATATTGTTGGTTCGCTTGTGAAAGTAGGTTCAGGAATGCGTGATCCGGAATGGTTAGCAAGTGTGTTGCAAGCAAAAAATAGGCGTGCAGCAGCAGAAACGGCACCTGCGGAAGGCTTGTATTTAATTCACGTAGACTATCCAAAAGCTTATGATTTTCCGCAAAATAATGAAAATTTATTATTTTAATACAAACGTTTATAAAGGTTAGTTCAAGTTGCCATATAGTTCACGTATAATGCGCCTAATCTTTAACATAAAGGATGGACCATGAACTGGTTTAAAAAATTATTACCATCACGAATTTTAACAGGCACGAGTAGCAAAAAAGTACCTGAAGGAGTTTGGTCTAAATGTAATAGCTGCAGTGCTGTTTTATATCGCACTGAGCTTGAGCGTAATTTAGAAGTTTGTCCTAAATGCGATTACCACATGCGAATTTCTGCACGCAAACGCTTAAAATATTTTTTAGATGATCTTGATAATAGTACCGAAATTGGTGCGCATGTGTTGCCTGAAGATCGTTTAAAATTTAAAGATCTTAAAAAATATAAAGACCGACTCTCAGCAGCTAAAGAAGAAACGGGTGAGACAGAAGCATTGATCGCGATGCAAGGTCATTTGCTGGGACTGAATATTGTTGCAGCCGCATTTGAATACGGCTTTATCGGTGGTTCAATGGGAGCTGTTGTTGGAGAACGTTTTGTGCAAGCTGTCAACTTGTGTATCGAATCGCACACGCCCCTCGTGTGTTTTTCTGCGAGTGGTGGTGCGCGTATGCAAGAAGCTTTAATTTCTCTCATGCAAATGGCTAAAGTGAGTGCTGCCTTAGCCATGCTCTCAGAACATCGCATTCCTTTTATTTCTGTTCTCACTGATCCCACAATGGGTGGCGTATCAGCAAGTTTAGCGATGTTAGGTGATGTGATTCTCGCTGAACCAAATGCTCTGATTGGATTTGCAGGTCCGAGAGTGATAGAACAAATTGTTAAAGAAAAATTACCAGAAGGATTTCAACGTAGTGAATTTTTATTGAAAAAAGGCGCGATCGATGCTATTTATCATCGCAGTGATTTACGTCATGGGATTGCAAACTTACTCAGTAAGTTAACAAATCAAAAAATCATTTCTACAAGTAGAAACGATTTATAATACAATATGTGTTGTATTTCATTTACTACGAGGGAGCCTTCATGGCAAGCCAAACTAAACATAGGATACTGGGGCTTTTGGTGATTTTGGGTTTAATAGTCATCTTGTTTCCATTATTCGAAAACAATAAAGATTCAAAATCAGAAGTTGCAATGGTGAATTCACCACCGTTTCCTGATCAAGCTGTGACTTTAGATAATAGTGATATCCAGCAACCCATTGTGTTGCAAAATGCTTCTGCACAAGACACTAGCATTCCACTCGTAGAAATAAACCAAGCGCCGCAACCAGATGATGATATTCCGCCAGCTGCAACGGGCGCATCTGCAAGCGCTTCACAAAGTAATGTAGCGCTTACTGACGTTGCAATTTCTGAACTGCCAGTCATCGATACTTCTAAATCCAATGATGTTGCGGAAAAAGTTATCACTAAGTCTGATGCGACACCTGTTACAACGAAAGCTGCAGTAAAAATTAAAACTGCTAAAGCAAAAACAACTAAACTGATACATCCTAAAACGGGTGAACAAGCAACCATTAAAAAATCGGTCGCTTTGATTGATCAACTCAGTAAATTGAAACAAGCAGCTTGGGTTATACAAATTGGTAGTTATAAAAATAAAGCGAATGCATTACGTTTAGTCAATCAATTACGCTCGAATGGTTACGCTGCATTTATTCAAGATGTGTCAACGGAAGAAGGACATCATACTCGTGTGTACGTTGGTCCTGAACATAAACAAAATTCAGCATCAGCTGTAGCAGAACAAATCCATAAAGAAATGAATCTGCATGGTATTGTCATTAGCTATCAACCATTAGCATTATGATGATACAGATTCCATTAACGATCACGACGAAAGGGCGGGGTTTTTACGAACTCAATAAAGAATTTTCAGCGTGTATCGAAAAAGCGGGATTAACAACGGGTTTGTGTCACGTTTTTTTGCAACATACCAGTGCATCACTTTGTATCTGTGAAAATGCAGATCCACTGGTGCAGCGTGACTTAGAAGCGTTTATGTCACGCTTAATCCCGGATGGCGATTCGATTTGCCAGCACATTGCGGAAGGCCCAGATGATATGCCGTCTCATGTAAGAACGATGCTGACACAAAGTTTTTTAACGCTACCCGTGATGAATGCGCGGCTTGCATTAGGTCGTTGGCAGAGTGTTTATTTGTGGGAGCATAGGCTGGATGGGCATAAGAGGAATATGGTTGTGACGTTGTATAGTTGACTTGATGTATCCGCTCTAACTCATTGATTAGTGGTTATTTGAGCCGATTAACGACGCTAATCGGCTCAAGTTCATGTGCATTTTGAGCCGATTATAGTTTATAATTGGCTCATGACGACCTACAACTGGCAAAAATCTGATTGGCCTCACTTCACATATGATTTAACAAATCTATTCGAAGCGCTAATGACTATTTCCGAAAAAATGGGTCGGGTATCAGGTAAAATCGCACATTTATCTGAAACGCTAAGAACAGATGCCATTATTGATTTGTTAGTAGAAGAAGCGATTAACACTTCGAAAATTGAGGGTGAACAACTACAAGTTGAAGATGTTAGATCTTCAATTAAAAATAAATTAGGAATAGATAAAGCTGAAACGCCAGTACGTGACAAGCGTGCGCAAGGCATAGCAGCGTTAATGATTGATGCGCGCAAAACTTTTAAAAAATCATTAACACAAGATCAATTATTTGATTGGCATATCATGCTCATGTCGTTTAATCCTCATATTAGAATTGGTACTTGGCGTGTCGATGATGAACCGATGCAAATTATTTCTGGTTTTCATGGAAAATCGCAAGTTCATTTCGAAGCGCCACCATCTAAACTCGTGCCTAAAGAAATGCAGCAATTTATTGAGTGGTTTAACACAACAGCGCCAGGGCATGCGAATACTATTACATTTGCACCTGTCAGAGCTGCAATAGCACATTTATATTTTGAAAGTATCCATCCATTTGAAGATGGTAATGGCAGAATCGGTCGAGTGCTTGCTGAAAAAGCTTTATCACAAGGATTTGATTATCCAGTGATGTTAAGCTTGTCTCAAACAATAGAAGCAAATAAAAAAGCTTATTATGATGCATTAAAAATCGCATCGCGTTCTAACGAAATCACCGCATGGATTGAATATTTTGTAAATGTGATTTCACAAGCGCAAACTTCAATAGAATTGCAAATTGATTTTATTCTAAAAAAAGCGGCTTTTTTTAAAAAATATGAAACCGTGTTAAATGAGAGACAAATGAAAGTAGTGAAGCGCATGATGCAAGCTGGTGTAAAAGGTTTCGAAGGCGGTATGAGTGCAAAAAAATATATGACCATTGCCGATGTTTCCAAAGCGACTGCGACGCGAGATTTGCATGACATGGTGGAGTTGAATGTTCTGAAGCAAATGGGAAGTGGAAGAAGTGTTAGGTATGAGTTGAATTTATAAGGATTTTACACTGTTCAAATTAATTAAGAGTGTTCGACTTCCATGTCGATCACATGATTTTTATCAGCAACTACATTTTATTTGATATCACTTTATCTCGCGTAAAAACTTCAGAAACTTTTTTTTCACGAATTGTTTCATCCTCAGGATCAGCATCAAAAAATCCCTTCAGTCCAATACTGGTGACGCAAGTTTTTACTTTATTCTTTTTAGCATCAAGATAGATATTCTCAGGTAGCTCTACTTTATTTTTCAGATCTTTAAAAAGTTGAGTTAATAGTCGTCCATTTTGTTTTTCCAAGAAGACATACAAAGGATCGTGCGATTGAGATAAACATCGCAATAACAATGCTTCTTGATTTTCTAGAGGAAGTGTTTGGATGGCATTGAAGAGTGTTTTAGGGTTGAGTTGGTTGGGATCTAGCGTTTGATTAATATCACTCAATACAATCATCAGATTTTTTTGAGTAACGCTATTCTTTGGGTCTTTTTCTAATGAAATCGCATAATCATTCATTGCTGCATGATGATTATTTAGTTTCAAATAAACCATCGCTCGATTGTTATATATTTGTGCACAGGTTGAATCTAATTCTATGGCTTTATTAAAATCCTCAAGCGCAAGCGCAAGTTGATTTAACTGATAATAAGCCATACCTCGTTTGTTTAGAGAGGATAGCTGACATTTACCAAATCTAAGGAGTGTTGTGAGATCAGTAATTGCCTGTTGATACTTTTGCATTTGATAATAAGTCTTTGCACGTGAATATAAAGCACTAGCAGATGCATCTGCGCGGTAGGCTTCGTTGAAGTGCTCGAGAGCTTTTTCATAGTTTTGCTCAAGAAAATGCTCGTTACCTTTTTTTTCCAGAGCCATGCTTTTTCTGACATGATGTGTAGAGGATGGCAACACTGCAGGAAAATAATGACGTGAGGAGCGTGACATGATAGGAAACCTCGTTATAGATTATTTTAGACGGCATTCTAGCACATCGAGGGTTTCTTTGGTAACAGATTAGAAATGCTAAATTTGTTCTAAAAATCAATTTGTTCCGGCTTTAAATACTGTTTTGCAAACTCTAAATATATTTTATTTTTAATAAACAGATCAAATAATTGAGCATCAATATGACCGGTATCTTTCATCTTAGTCATGATAGCTACTACTTCCGATAATGGTTTAGGTGTTTTATAGGGGCGGTCAGGTGCTGTAAGTGCTTCGAATATATCGGCGATTGCCAAAATCCTTGCTTGTATTGGAAGATCATGTGCTGTTTTACCTTGAGGATAACCGGTACCATCCATGCGCTCATGATGGGCCCCAGCAATATCGGGAACATTTTTCAAATGATCAGGGTAGGGTAATGTTTTTAGCATTTCATATGTGATTTTCGCGTGGTTTTGAATGATTTCACGTTCTTGCTGATTGAGTGTGCCTCTAGCAATACTTAAATTATCAATTTCATTTTCTGTTAAGAGTTGTATTAGTTCGTGGCCATTGTGATATCTCATATTCACACCCAAACTTCTAATTCTTTGTATGTCACTCTCAGATAAAAATTCACCGCCAATGTTGACGTGATTGAGGAATGATTTTATTTTTTCTAAATTCTCAATTTCAGCGAGATACTCTTCCTCGCTCATTTTATTTTCTAAACAAGCGATTCGCGCATCACGTTTTAATACTTCTATCTTCACATTGATCATTTCTATGCTATCCATGATCGTTTCAAGTTTAGTCGATTTATTCACGACATGATCTGGTATAATAATTTTGCCGCTATCATGTAACCATGCTGAAATCATCAATTCCTCAAGTTCATCCTGTGTGAGGTGCTTATCTTTTAAAGGACCATGGTCTGTTTCATTCAATGCGACTGCAATCATATTAGTGATGATTGGTACGCGAGTACAATGAGTGCTTGTGTGATGGCTTTTCGCATCGATGGCATTAGCAATGAGTTGCAATAAGGCTTCAAATAGTTTTTTTTGAGCGAGTATTAATTCGAATTTTGTTAGTGTGATGGCAGCTTGTGAAGCTAAAGATTTTGCGAATAAAACGCGAGATTCATCAAATGTCACAATTTCATTATGGTCATTTAAAGCATTGATCAACTGTAAAATGCCAATGACTTTGCCTTCATGATTATGCAGTGGAATACATAAAAATGACTTAGAAAGATAATGCAGTTGCGCATCTGCTAACTTCGTGCCAGAGAAATCATAGCGTTGATCTTTATATGCATCGGGTATATTGATTGCATCATTTTGATGATAACAACACGTTGCAACATTAGAGAGATTATGTTGATTGTTAATGAATAATGGAATTGATTTTATTTCGAATAATGTGTCTTTAATTTCAGAAGGTTTAATGCCTTGTGATTCATTCGCAATAAGCGAAAATTCTAAGTAGTCTCCTTGAACTAAATATAAAGTACCTGCATCACAATGTGTGATTTGTAGTGCGCCAGTCAGAATGGTTTTGAGTAACTGTGTTCTATCTTTTTCTGTTGATAAAGCAATACCAATACGATTGAGTGTATCAATTGATTTTTTGTAATATTCAGTTATATTGACAGCCATCACGAGCCTCACTAACTTAACTAATTCTATTATACTGCAAATAATTCTCTTACGAATGAATGTTCATTATATCAATAAGTTCGACGTGCTGGTTTTGGTCCCACACTAGTATGATGGCATGATCGTGCCAGGCACCGAGAACCCATCGTTGTTTTGGTTGTTGTAACATGAATTGATGCAGGCTTGGTTGGTGCGTATGACCATGAATTAAATAATTGACTTGATGAGCGGAAATTTTTTCTTCTACTGTTTCTTGGACCACATCCATTGTAGCTAGTGTTGTTGTTTGGGTATATTGTTTGCTTTTTTCTCTCAAACGATTTGCAATTTTCATTCTTAGTGAAAGTGGCAATTGCAAAAAAAACCATTTCGAAAATGGATTTCTTAAGATGCATCTCGCTCGCATATAAGCATGATCATTCGAACACAAAGTATCGCCATGCATCAATAAAACCTGTTGTCCGTAAAGATTAATAACACTTTCTTCTGCAAGCAGATGGCAGCCAGATTCACGTAAAAAATAATCACTAATTAGGAAATCACGATTACCATGCATATAATAAATATTAATGCCGCGAGCACAAGCTTCTTTTAATGATTTAATAACAGTGGTTTGTAAATGGTTTCTATCATCGTCACCAATATAAACTTCGAATAAATCACCAAGAATATAAATACAATCAGTTGTATGGTCGCATTGTGCGAGAAAACGAGTGAATAAGTTAATGGTTTTTGGATGATTTTGATCAAGATGAAGGTCTGAGATGAAATAAGTTTTTCGGGTGTTCATGATAAGTGTCTTTCAACTAGTTGTAATATAATAACATAAATATAAGCGCATTTCAGCCTACGTTAAGACCCTCATTTTATAATAAAATAGTAGGTATAAAGCGATGGAGGTTCAATCATGCAGATTCTTAGAGGTGATTCTCCGAAAACATTGTGGCAAGCTGTAGTGCAAGAAGCAGAAACGAGTTGTGCGATCAAATTAAATGATGAATTAGAAGCGTATCTCATTACATTATTAATTCGTTATGTTGATCAACCGGAACTTGCACATCAATTATTTGCTAAACGATTTTTAGAAGCGAGCCAGGCTGCATCTTATGAACGTTCTATCATGCTCAAAAAAATTGGGGATGAATGTTTGTTATACGCAGGATTATTTCCAAAATCTGCTGAAGCAAAAGCTGTTAAATTAAATTATTTTGTTGATCTTGGACAATCTGCATATGCAGGCATTTCATTATCAGCACACGATTTATATGGCGCGTTAGCTTATCAGTTCATTCGTCTGATGGATGTTCTACAATCAATTCGTTCTGATCATGATTTACTACCATTAGAAGCATATGAAAGATGGCAGGAGTTTGGCAGTGAACGTGCTTTACGAATGTTAGAATCTTACACATGTGCAAGTGATCAAACGATACATTCACGATTACCCGTCAGGCATAAATAGGGCTTGTTGACAATCTCCATTCTCAATACAATAGCACTTCCCTTTCTTAACCTTGGAGTGCGAGGAAGTGCGCATTATATTACTCGGCAGCCCCGGTGCAGGTAAAGGCACACAGGCAAAATTGATTACAAAAACCTACAATATTCCACAAATTTCTACTGGCGATATTTTGCGAGCTGCCATTCAAGGCGGAACGGAATTAGGAAAACGCGTTACATCAATCGTTGAAAACGGTCAATTAGTACCAGATGACGTCATGATTGATTTGGTTAAAGAACGTCTTTCACACCCAGATTGTAAACCAGGTTTTTTGCTTGATGGCTTTCCACGTACAGTTGCACAAGCAGAAGCATTAACAACTTTTACAGATATCGATCTTGTGATCGATATCGATGTTGAAGACGATGAAATCGTGAAGAGACTGAGCGGTCGTCGCATCCACCCAAGTTCAGGCCGTATTTATCATGTAGAAAATCAGCCACCGAAACGACCAGGAATCGATGATGAGACTGGTGAGCTGCTGGTACAACGATCCGATGATAGCGAAGCAACAGTTAGACTTCGTCTTCAAATCTATCATGCACAAACCGACGCATTACGTGAATATTATGAGAAAATGAATTCAAGTGATGCAAACTCAACCTTGTACTACAAAATTAATGGAATGGCATCTATGAATACCATCAGTCATGCCATAGGAAAAATCTTGTCTCATTATAAGGAAATTAAAGTATGAAATTGGTTTCTTTTTTATTTAGCTTACTCATCAGTTTGTCTTTTTCCGCCTTCGCAGCAGAAACATCATCAGTTCATCTAACCCCAGAGGGTTTTTGGAAAACAATTGACGACATCACTGGGAAACCGAGATCTATCTTAGAAATACGTGAAGAGAAGGGTGAGCTTTCTGGCAAAGTTATAAAAGTTTTTACAAAACCTGACGAAGAACAAATTAAAGTGTGTAAAGCTTGTGACGGTAGTCGTCATAATCAACCCATAATCGGCATGGTAATCATGCAAGGTTTAAAGGCAAATCTTAAAAATCCGAACGAATGGGGAGCTGGTGAAATTCTTGATCCAAAGACTGGTAAAATTTATCATTGTTCTATGCAGCTTATGGATAAGGGGCAGACATTGAAGGTTAGAGGGTATCTTGGCATCTCCTTATTCGGGCGTACGCAAACCTGGGTAAGGGTTGACCCTGAGTAATCGTCGACAATGCTCATGATCCTTAGCTAACAGCCAACGCCCTGAATGGAGTCTGAGCATACGATGAAACACGACGCCAATGTCAGTTATGATCGAAAGTCTAATCAAATCCTTTGTGAGGGTGATTGGACTATTTCTCAGATCTCGCACTTGCAATCTTTGGCCAAAACCAAAGCTTGGGCTCAATACCCGAATCTAGTCATTAACGGCGCCAAAATACGTCATCTCGACAGCGCGGGCGCTTGGCTTATCTCGAATCTCACCCAAACACTGACGAAACGCGGTGTAAAAGTAGAATTAAGTGAATTCAATCCAGAAGCCACCAAATTACTAGAGATGGTTGCTGGAAATATTAAACAAGAAAAACACATTGAACCTACGAACAAGATCTCTAATATTGCATGGTTAGGTAAGCAAACTGTAGATAAACTCAAGGAGCTCAATAGTTATCTCGCATTTGTTGGGCAATTGAGCGTCGAGTTCTTACAGTTAACAAAAGAGCCGAAATCGTGGCGATGGAAGTCATTAAGTAGCATTATCTATTCCGCAGGTTACCAAGGCCTTCCCATTATTGCACTACTCTCTTTTCTCGTTGGCGTTGTTTTAGCTTATCAAATGGGCTTACAGCTTGAAAAATATGGCGCCAATGTATATATCGTCGATTTGCTGGGTTTGTCGATTCTTAGAGAATTTGCACCTTTAATGACGGCTATCATGGTCTCAGGACGCACGGGATCCGCGTTTACTGCTTCGCTTGGCATGATGAAATTGAATCAAGAAATTGATGCCCTGAACACCCTTGGCGTCACACCAGGTGAACTACTTCTCATTCCAAGAATTATCGGCCTCATGATTGTTTTGCCTTTACTCACGATGTGGGCTGACATCTTCGCAATACTTGGCGGCATGGTGATGTCTAACAATATGCTCGATATTTCATGGGTCGATTTTTTACAGCGTTTTCCTCAGGTGATCCCACTAAAAACTTTTATTATCGGTATGGGCCGGACCCCTGTTTATGCTCTGATTATTGCAACGATTGGTTGTTACGAAGGGATGCAGGTAAAAAACAGTGCTGATAGTGTGGGTCGCAATACCACGAAGAGTGTCGTGCTTGCTATCTTTTTTATTATTGTGGCTGATGCACTTTTTTCGATCATTTTTAGTAAGATGAAATTATGACTAAAGACGAAAAAAACGATCAGAGCAAAACGCCAAATAAGCAGCAAGAATCTTTGGTTGAAGTCTCTCATCTAGCGGTGACGTTAGGTGGCACAGAAGTTTTGAAAGACGTTAATTTGACCGTTAATCGCGGTGAGATTCTTGGGATTGTGGGCGGCAGTGGTTCAGGTAAAACGACTCTCTTGCGGGAAATATTAGGCTTAACTGAACCGACTTCTGGTAGTATCCGCGTTTTTGGTAAGGATATTTCAACGGCCTCACCGGCAACACTGCTATCACTACAAAAGCGTTGGGGTGTCTTATTTCAACAAAATGCTTTATTCAGCTCGCTCACACTATTAGATAATGTGATTTTCCCTTTGAAAGAACATACTAACCTTGGAGAAGAAACTCGCCGCGAACTTGCTCTATTAAAGATTATGATGGCAGGCTTACCCGAAGAAGCCGCTTTCAAATACCCTGCAGAATTGAGTGGTGGTATGCAAAAAAGAGCAGGCGTTGCACGAGCGATTGTGCTTGATCCAGAGTTGATTTTTTTAGATGAACCGACTTCAGGTTTAGACCCAGCGACCGCTGCTCAGTTCGATGAACTCATACAAAATTTGCAGGAAACGATGGATTTGACTATTGTTATGGTAACACATGATTTAGATAGCTTATGGACCATCACTGACCGAGTTGCTTTTTTAGGAGAAGGAAAAGTATTGAGTGCGGAGCCAATTACAACACTAGTTAAAAATCCTCACCCCTTGATAAAGTCATTCTTTTCAGGGCCTAGAGGCCGGATGGCACAACTGCAATATCAACAAGAGAAATGACATTATGGATAATGAAGTCAATTACACGATTGTTGGGGCATTTGTAATAACGCTCACTATTGCAATGGTTATTACCATCATTTGGTTATCCTCAGGATTAAAGTTCACACAATATTCAAACTATCTCGTTTATAGCAAAGAATCTGTTTCAGGTTTGAATGTCGATTCAACTGTAGAATATAACGGTGTGAATGTTGGAACAGTTAAAAAGATTTCACTTGATCCTCGTGATCCCCGCGTCGTTATACTACTTATTAGTCTTGATAGTAATACCAAAGTGACTCGTGGCACAGTTGCGACACTGACCACAAGAGGTATTACAGGCGTTGTGTTTCTCGCTCTAAAAGATACTGGACATGATTTACGTCCATTACTTGCGTCAGAAGGTGAGTCTTATCCTGTTATCCCGACGACACCGTCATTATTCACGAGACTAGATATTGCGTTGACACGTATCACAAATAATTTTGATACTCTCGCTAATGCTTTTAAATCACTACTGGATAAACATAACCTTGATTCCATCAGTCAATCTTTAGATAATATCGATCGCATTACGACAGGATTAGCAGGCAGCACAAATAAATTCAGTTCAATTATTAATAATACAGAAAGCGCTAGCCAACAATTTTTACCATTGATCAATAATACCAAGTCAACAATGAGATCGTTAGAAACGCAAACGTTGCCATCTATTTATAACACCATCAATACCATGAATGACTTAATGAAAAACTTGAATGATGTGTCACAAAAACTGAAACAAAATCCTGCCGTCATTATTCGTGGCACGGCACCATCGCCATTAGGTCCAGGAGAAAGGAGATAAATATGATCTATCGCGTGATGGTCTTGTTACTTACTGTTGCCACTTTAACATCGTGTTCAATGCTTTCACCTGTTAAGGTTATTCCTACAAATAAATTTGTGCTGTACCCGATGTCATCAGAGATATCAGAACACGCAAAACGAAAAGGCGTGATCGTTGTTGCCGTGCCAGAAATGCAGCCTGCTTTTAATACGACGCAAATAGCTTATACGAAAACACCATTTCAAATTGAATATTTTGCGCAAAATGAATGGGCTGAAAATCCACCGCAAATGATCCAATCGCTACTAGTCGCAGGACTAGAAAAATCAAGTCGTTTTCAAGCTGTGGTGACGCCACCGTTCTCTGCTCACTACGATTATCTTTTAGAAACACAAGTCGAGCGCTTCATTCAACGATTAAGTCCAGGCATACCTGCATTTGAAGTCGTCATGCGTTTACGTTTGATCAATGCCAATACAAACCGTGTTATCTTAACGCGATTATTATGTGCAACGATTGCGCATCGCTACACAACGCCGTATAGCTCTGTAATTGCTGCGAATCTCGCAATGGATGATATCGTGACTAAAGTGATTAATCTGACTTCTTACGATAAAAAACGCCGATCTTCCCGATAATTTGCACCACGTCAGCTTGGTTGTCTAAGCTGATTTGTTGGAACATCGCATTCTTTGCTTCTCTATCTTCTGTATGGATACGAATTTTAATTAATTCATGATCATGCAGCGCGCGATCAATTTCTTTATTAACAGCAGGCGTGAGTCCTTGTGCACCAATCAAAATAATAGGTTTTAAAGCATGTGCTTTTGCTTTGAGTGCTTGTTTGCTTTTGGGATTGAGGGACATAATGTTACTTTATAATAATTAAATTTATCGTAATCTAACAAAATACCATCTTGATTGCTACTATCATGTGGAAGTAGGGGAGTTGAAATGTCGATTACATCATTAACAATACGTGGTAAGAGTTTGCTTAAATAAATTAACTGTATATGGAACGTAGAAAGCGATAGTTAGTATGATCATAAGTGCCAAGATAGGTTTTACTTTAAAAAATTTCATGGCGCTTCTTTTGAGCGCACACTGATATAATGTGATCAATGACCAAGAGATCAGCAAGGTTAACAATCCTGCGGTAATAGCGATACTAAACGAAAAAGCGAATATAAGAGTTTTGCCGGTTGGACCTGCTGTGCTCTGTACTTCAGGCCAAACATACCAGAAAAATTTTAATAACAAAAAACCAAAGGTTAGAATAGCAGCTACAAAACTAGGCTCAATTGCTGAAACGGGTCGGTTTTTTTTACTGATACGAAATATCAAAATACTGAATAAAAAAACACAAAAGAAACCTAGTATAAGTTGAACAGTTGAATAGTCGGTAGAAAGCCTGATAATGCTAATATCAAATATAGCTTTAATAGTCATAATAGACATAAGCATAATTATAACACCTTATGATGTTTATCATCTGGATTGTATATTAGATTTTCTCAAGAATAAAACTGCGCAAAGCCATATAGTCTTACGCGCTGAATAATCCTATATATTTGCTCATGAAACTGATTCACTCTCATTTATTTGAATAAAGGGATATTGAGTCGGGTCTAATCTCTGATGTATGATACGCCGCCAGAAATACATACCTAGAAAAATTCGTAAGGACGTTAATGAATCTCTATATAAGAATCATGTTCAATTGCTTAGTCGTTATTTTATCTTCTCTTATCTTCCCATCTTATTCTGAAGCCCTCTCATTGACGGCACCTGATTCAACGACTAAAGGTCCTTATCAAATCAAATCTGTAGAATATCGTTTACCAGCAACTGTTGATCCAGATGTGCTGAGTGATACCAAGACAGAAGTTTGGGGAAAACTTTTTTATCCGAGTGATCCAAAATCCAATCAACTACCATTAGTTGTGATGTTACATGGCAATCATGGGACTTGTGGAATTGGGTCACATCCGCGTAACGACAGTAGTTGTGAATACACTTACAACGGAACATGTCCTAAAGGCTATGTGCCAACACCTAATCATGAAGGCTACAATTATCTTGCTGAAAATTTAGCATCGTGGGGATTTGTTGTTGCTTCTGTCAATGCAAATCGCGGCATTACCTGCGGCAGTGGTAACGATGATGATTGGGGCTTAAATTTAGCGCGCGGCAGATTAGTATTAAAACATTTAAGCTTGCTTCAACAATGGTCTACTTCAGGTAACGCACCTATTGTAAATTCACAAGATTTATTAAATAAAATTGATTTTGCGTCCGTTGGATTATTTGGACA
>Ga0206869_1020_pt1 | contig 34639 bp, 38 predicted proteins | sample Alteio_BWOrgCont_35_FD_152618 | JGI IMG/M metagenome (GOLD analysis project Ga0206869, IMG submission 152618) | Enriched cells from forest soil in Barre Woods Harvard Forest LTER site, Petersham, Massachusetts, United States -... | ecosystem: Environmental > Terrestrial > Soil > Temperate forest >... | reverse complement strand
TCGTCCCCTTCGCAGGCTCAGGGTCCTCAGAATGACTTATTTGGGTGTCGTGTCAATTCAGAGGCTTTTCCTATGGGCAATCTCAGTGAAGCAGTCAGATGAGCATCCGTGAGATGCGAACGAACCGAGCTGAGAACTTTATCTTCATTGAACTTCTACTAATTTGTCCGACGTTACAAAGGTGAACCGCTGTTTCAGACGCAGGAATGGTCTCTCGAAGCACTGATAAGAGATAGAAGCCGTCAGGACTGTCAGCCCGAGGGATATCAAATCAAGCAGCAAAAGTTGCCGTGCTGAGGGTCGATTCACTCGATAGACGAGAATGAGCAAAAAGAAGGTGTGATATACGTAAAGGCCGTACGAAATCCGCCCCAGATAGAGAAGAGCTCTCGGTATTCGAAGTGACATATTGAAGAAGCCGAGGAAAAGCATGATGCAGCTCAATAGCACCATGAAATATCCAAGACAAAGGCGAGAGGCTGAAGTGGGCGCGACTCCATGCAGGTGCCCAGCTATTTGTCCAGCAACGAGAATGACTGCACCGGCTGTCAAAAGGCCGAGGCGTTGCCACACGGCGATATTCCAGCCGCGCGTATGGAAGTAAAGGGCGAGCAGGATGCCAGCAGCGAAAAACTGAGACTGAACCAGACTGTTTACCCATACCTGAGGGTTGGGCGTGGCATGCGTGTGACCGAACCAAAGCAGCATTCCATAGGCGAGTGGAAAACAGCAAATCGCGAATTCGCGGAGTAGATGCCGGTGGTCGAATTTGATAATCCAAGGTATAGCGAGGTAGAACTGCTCTTCGACCGAGAGACTCCAGAGCGGCCCTAAGGCGCTAAGTTCCCACCCATAATGTGCAATGTAGAAGTTACTGCCGAATAACAATAACCAGGGAATGGATCGAGGTGAAACATGCAGGTAAGGCAGCACCTTGCCGACGGCCACACCCAATCCTATCGCCAGAAAGTACAGCGGCCAGATACGTAGGATTCGTCGCAAAAGATAGGCACGCGCGTGTACAGAATGGGTGTGGTCTCGTTCCTGCATGAGCAGTTCTGCAATGAGAAAGGCGCTCAACAAAAAGAAAAGACAGACACCGTTCCCACCTGCTTCCATTACCCAGCCGAGATGCTGGAAACGAGGAGTGTGCGCGACGAACACCATGAGAAAGGCCGTCAGACGAAGTAGATCCAGTTCGGGCCGATGGAAGTACTGTATCTCTGATCTGTTGGTCTGGAGCGGCCTTAGGGCGGACTTACAAACATCCATCAGCATCACCCAACGCACATCTTAGCTAGAGGCGGTCGAGTTGTCACCATCTTGTCACTTGTGAGAGTAGAGGCAATTCTTGAGGGATAGCGGACCAACCGTGCGACGGAGTGTCAGTTCAAGCTCGTTGTCACTGGAATCCATCTTCTCGGTGCGAGCCTCGGCATCCATGGCGAACAGATCGTCCATCCGCTTCACGATAGGTGTCGCCGGCACATCCTGCGGATGCAGCTTTAAGCGGGGCTAAAGCGGCTTCTTGACTACGAGGACATGCAGATTGCGTCTGATGGTGAAACCGGCTCTTTTGTAGACGCGGACGGCGGAGGAATTATCCAGTCGGACGCCGAGGATGGGCGTTTCGCCGCGCGCGAATATGCCTTGAGAGACTGTCGACACGAGGGCTTGTGCGTACCCGCGTCCCCTGTATTCGGGATAGGTGCAGACTGCGCTGACCTCCGTGAATCCCGGAACCCTGAGGCGCTGTCCGGTCATGGAGACGAGACGGCCGGCGTCGCGAATGCCTTGATAGCCGCCGAATTCGATGGTGCGGCTGCGAAAAGGGCCGGGTTCGGTGGCCTCGGCGAGCTGTCGCATTTCAAGAACGTCCGGGTTGCCAAGTGGTTCTATGACTGAGTCCGGAATCGATGTATGCGTTGGCGGCGTGTGGCAGATCATCTGGTGCATCTCCAAATTCTGGAGAATACGCCATTTCTCTGGAACTCTGGGAGGAGCGTCGAGAAAGAAAACTGCAATATCTTCCGGTCCAAGCAGCTCGGCGAGCGAAGCGTACGCCTGCGGGCTTTGTTCCCTGATTGCCGCGAGCGGAGATACATCGGCGGGATAGCGTTTGGCTAAGTCGTCGCCTTCTGCGAAGTGCGCGTGTACGGTCGAGAGTGCGTGCCAGATTGGATGATCGAGTGTGTGCATAGATTTGTTCGCGGCTATCGCACGCTGATAGGCAATAGATAGGAAATGTTCTCGAGAGGAGTCAAAAAAACCTTATCGCTTTTTAGAGATGCTATCGAGAAGCTTGTGCAAATGTTCGCGCGCAGCAGAAAGCGGTGCCCGGTCATTGGTGAGGCGCGACATCATTAAACTACCCTCAAGCGTTGCGATGATGATGGAGGCGACCCCTGCGGCGGATGTTTTTGGATCGATCTCGCCTTGCGCGATCCCTTCGATCACAAGGCCTTCGAGATCGTCCAGCCATTCGCGTAGAGCACTGCGGGCATGCGCACGCAACAGCGGATTTCCATCGTCTGCGTCGATGGCGGTATTCATGATGGCGCAGCCGCCGGGCACGGTTGACGGCTTCGCTGCAAAGCTGTCAATCATTCCACCCAATTTCCCCAAGGGATTCGGGATTGCGTCGAGAGTTTCACTGCGTCTGCGTTTGATCTCAGACCATGCGTAGTCAAAGGCAGCGGCTGCCAGATCTTCTTTGCTCTCGAAATGACGGTAGATGCCGCCTTTTTCAAGTCCTGTCTCTTCCATCAGTTCCGACAGGCTGGTGCCGGAATATCCATGCTGATTGAAGACAGCGGCAGCTTTGCGCACGATTCTCTGGCGCGTTCTCTCACCTTTGCTGACGACGGTGCTCACAGAATCAGTCTAAACCCGTCTCCCAAATTTTGCGACCGTTCGGTCTCTTCGTGAATCTACCTATCACACCGGATTTTCATGAGCACAGCGACACTCGCCCGACCACAAGTCCCTGTTGACGCCGCTGCGAAGCCTGCGATCAATCCCTGGGCGGTAGCCATTACCGTGACGCTGGCCACGTTCATGGAGCTGCTCGATACCTCCATCGCCAATGTCTCGCTGCCGCATATTGCCGGCGGTCTCGGGTCGAGCTTCGATGAAGCGACCTGGGTGCTGACTTCTTATCTTGTAGCGAACGCGGTCGTCCTGCCGCTGAGCGCGTGGCTGAGCCGCGTCTTTGGGCGCAAGCGCTACTACATGATGTGCGTGGGACTGTTCACGGTGACATCGTTTCTTTGCGGCATTGCGCCGACGCTTGGGCTTCTGCTGCTCTTTCGCGTGATGCAGGGAATCGGCGGCGGCGGGCTGGCGCCGGTCGAGCAGGCAATCCTGGTCGATACGTTTCCCGCGAACAAGCGAGCTGCGGCGTTTGCGCTCTACAGCATGGCGATTGTGACGGCGCCTGCGATCGGGCCTCCGCTGGGTGGATGGATTACGGACAGCTTCTCGTGGCGCTGGGTCTTCTTCATTAATGTGCCGATTGGATTTCTTTCGCTGATTCTCAGCAGCCGGCTGGTACACGATCCGCCGCAATTCAAAGAAGAGATTGCAAAGCTGCGTGCGAGCGGCAAACTGAAAATTGACGGATTAGGGATAGCGCTAATTGCTGTCGGCTTCGGATGCCTGGAAGTGGTGCTGGACCGCGGACAGATCGATGACTGGTTTGGCAGCAGCACGATCATCACGTTGCTGATTGCCGCCATTGTGACGCTGAGCTTTGCGATTTACTGGGAGTGGAATCACACCGATCCGGTGGTCGAAATTACGCTGTTGAAAGAGCGCAATTTTGCTGCGTCTACGATCTTCTATTTTCTTTTCGGCTTTGTGCTCTTCGGCAGCACGACGATGATCCCGGAGATTCTGCAGACGCTCTATGGATACACTGCAACCGATGCAGGGCTTGTGCTTGGGCCGGGCGCGCTGGTCATTACGGTTCTTGCGCCGTTTACGGCGCGGCTGGTGCAGTCAGGCAAAGTGAATCCCAAGCATCTGATCATCTTCAGCTATGCCGTCGTTGCCTGTTCGATGTGGTACTACGGCAGCTTTACTCTGCAGACGGATTATTTTCACTACGCCCTCGCTCGCGCGATTCAGGGTTTCGGCTATGCATTTCTTTTTGTGCCGGTGAGCGTGATGGCCTATTCCTATCTGCCCGCGAATAAGAACAATAAAGCTTCGAGTTTCACAAATCTTGCGCGCAATTGGGGCGGCAGCTTCGGTGTGGCGTTTATAACGACATTTCATGAGCGCCGTTCCGATCTGCATCAGTCGCGCCTGGGCGATGCAATGACGCACGGCGCTCCGCTGTATGACTCGACACGCGACGCGCTGACGCGCTCCTTTCAACATGTCGGCGGGATGTCGGCTGCGGACGCGGCGACTCACGCGAGCGGGCGCATCTATGACATGCTGCAACAGCAGGCCAGCCTGCTTGGGTTTACCGATTGCTTCCAACTGCTGGGATTGATCTCACTGGTCGGCATTCCAATCGCCTTTTTTACACGTAATTTCAAGCCTGGCGGAGGCTCATCGGCTGGGCATTGACCGGCTCCGGTTGTATTTCGTTTGCAGCCGGGTCGGCGCCATGTACTATCGAGATCATTTTGATGGCACATGGTTAAACGAGGCCTGGTTCGCAAACTTGGTGCTGGCGTTGTTTCGCTCGTCCTGCTGCTGATGACGGTATGGGCGACGGCAGCGCTTTGCTTCGACGTGCGTGTCGCGTGGCTGCGTGTACCGTGTGCGGTTGTTTATCTGCTGGCTGTGGCAGCGGCGGTGTTGATTCCGAAGCGATTCTGGTACCGCGTGGCGGGATGTGTTAGCTGCTTTCTGATCGTGCTCGTCTGGTGGCTTTCGCTTAAGCCATCGAATGATGGTAATTGGCAGGCGGATGTATCGCGTCTCGCATACGGGAAGGTCAATGGCGATCACGTCACGATCTATGACACGCGCAGCTGCGACTATCGCGCCGAATTTGATTACACCTGCGAGTGGCCGACGATGGAGGTCGACGTGTCGCAGATTCGCGGCATGGACCTCTTTGTCGATTACTGGGGCTCGCCGTGGATTGCGCACACGATTCTGAGCTTCGATCTTGGGCACAATCAGCACATCGCCTTTTCGATAGAGGCGCGTAAGCATGTGGGGGAGAGCTATTCGGCCATTCGCGGATTCTTCCGGCAGTTCACGCTGATTTCGATTGTGAGCGATGAGCGCGATGTGGTTCGCCTGCGCACGAACTATCGCAAGGGCGAAGACCTGTACCTCTTTCACACCACGGCGACGCCTGCGTTTGCGCGGTCGCTGTTTCTCGACTACATCCATTTCACGAACTTTCTGCACGATCATCCGAAGTGGTACAACGCGTTGACCAGCAACTGCACGACGGAGATTTTTACGCTAAAGACCATGAGCACCCTGCAGCGCAACTGGACGATCCTGCTCAATGGTAAAGGGGCTGCGGAGCAGTATCGGGAAGGCAACCTTGCCGGCGATGGTTTGCCGTTTGATCAGCTGATGAAGCGGGCCTACATCAATCCTGCGGCGAAGGTTGCGGATAAGGATTTGGAGTTCTCAGAAAAAATTCGGGTGGATAGGCCTGGGTTTCACTAGAGCTGGGATCGGCGAAGAGTATTCGGATAGCGAAGAAGAAGCAGATCCTTCGCTACGCTCAGGATGACAGATTTGTGGTTTGGCCAGCGATTCAAGCCTGGACGATCGCCCTCAGACCAGAGGCGCGCCGGCGATTTCTTCGAGGACCTTTAGCGGTGATGCTTCCGGTGCGACCAGGGCTTCGGGGCGGACGAGGAATGTCTGCTCGAGGGCGTATTGGCCGGCGAGGACGGCGTGGGGGACGGTGTCGGTGTAGACCATCCAACTGGAGCCGGGCGGGAAGTTGAAGCTGTATTTCGGGCAGTCGGACTGGAAGCGCGGATTTTCCTTGAGGAAGTTGTGGAAACGCATCATGAAGTCGTCGTATGGCGAGCGCTTGATGGAGGGGATGGCTGCGCCGAGTCCGACGCCGCGGCCGAGCGATTTCGCCGCGCGGCTGAAGGCGCCATCGACCTGCGGGGCGATTTCGCCGGGCGCGAACTGCTTTACCGTTTTCGCGAAGGGATCGCTGACGACCCAGTCGCGCGTGCGTGTGGGGTGAATGTTGTTGAAGAAGCGGAGAATGCGGGCGCCGTGTGTCGGCCTTGTCGGGAAGGCGTCGGTATGGAGCAGGTCGTTGCGGCGGCGCTGCGGCAGGTCGCGGCCCTCTTCTTCCTGCGGACGGAAGCTGGCGTAATCGAGCTGCCAGTTGGCCTTGTAAGGTGAGAGAAATCCGGTGAGGAATTCGGTCACGCTTTTTGAATACCAGCGCATGATGCTTTGCAGCCGGGCTACGGCCTGCGCGTCGGCGGTTTTGGTATCGACGCCGCTCAATTTATCGATGTTCGGCTTGTAGGCGATGTTCTTGTGCAGCGAGCTGTCGGTCTGCTGCTGGCCGAGGAGGAATTGCAGGTCGCTCTCGGGGATCGCCAGCGGTGTCTGCGGGAAGTAGAGGATGTCTCCGGTTTCGAGCTGGGCGCACCAGTGGCGCGCCTGTTCCTGAGAAGGCGATTGCAGAGCTTCGAGCGCGATGGGGATGACGGCCATACGAGTTAATTACCGCTGAGCTTGCGGCGGAGCCACTGGCCCAGAAGGGTGATGAGGCTGATGGCCAGAACCACGAGTCCAACGGGCAGCGCGACGTAGAGGTAGCTGTCCGCAAAATCGATGTTGTGGTGGCCTATGCCGTTGTAGAACAGGATGCTGAGAATTGCTACGAAGCACGTCGCGAAGAAGGAGAGAAATCCCAGAGACAGCGACAAGAGCAAGGTGGCGAAGAGGCCGAAATCGCCGATCTGGATCCCAAAAAACTTTCCCTGATTTGAATGGGTTGTAGCAACCATACTTAGAACCTGCTCCTCAGCTAGAATACAGGTTCATGGCTGATGCCGCCCAGATCGAGTTGTTGCCCGCGCAAAAAGTGGCGCAGGAAGTGCAAGTGCTACAGGCACAGAATGGCGTGTGCTACGCGCAATATGGCGACACGCACCTGACTGTGCAGGAGTTAGAACGTATCGTGCAGGCGGTACCCAACTCCATTGCGACGGCGTTGAAGAAGCGTGCCTATTACTTCGTTCCACTGACGATCAGCGAGAACGACGAGACGCTGGTTGCGCCTGAGTACACGATTGACTTCAGCGACCGGGCTATCTGCCATCGCAACGTGCAGTTCGGCGGCTCGGAGTGCATCTTTATTTCGACGCGATTGATGCAGGACCGCTTTGCGCTGGCCTTCGAATTCTTCATCAACGTGGGGCATCACTTTGTCGAGTCAGTCGGTGTGCCGCAGAGCTTCAGCGACCTGGCGTGGTCGCAGGCGGAGGCCGACGTGCGCGGCGAGACGAGCCAGGATGCTTATGAAAGCCGGCGCCGTGCGACCGAGCGTGGACGCGCGGATGAAAAGGCCAAGAACGCTTTCTTTGAAGCGTCCTTTTCGGACGCGATTGCGATTTATCTGCTCTCGTTGAGCATCGATTTCGATTACAGCGATCTGCGGGAGCGTGAGTATCCCTTGCTGGCGGCTCCATCGTTAGCCGAGCGGTTGCGGCATATTACGGAGCTTTTCCCGCCAAATGCGGGGTATGAGTTCGAGATTCGCTATCGCCGGCGTGGTTGACCCTCTTCCGGTTGTTTTCAGCTGCTTATAGGTCTTGCTTTCTCATCCTTCGCTGCGCGAAGAATGGGGCACCCTTTTTCGTGCCTGGGATAGAGAGAGGGTCTTGCTTTGCAAGACTTCGCACGAACTTTGTTCGTGCGGGTCCTTCGACTCCCCCTTCACTGCGTTCAGGGTCCGCTCAGGATGACGGCATTAAAGGAGCACGATCTTCACAGAGATCCTATTCTGTACTGAGTGAGGTTTTGGTTTTGGTTACAATCGCGGGATGATTGCGCATTTGCGGGGGCGTCTTTTTTCGAAACGGCCGGGGCAGGCCATTGTGGAAGCAGCGGGCGTGGGGTATGACGTCACGATCAGCGTGCCGACGTTTACGGCACTGCCGGCGGAGGGCGCCGAGGTGTCGCTGCACATCCATACGCAGGTGCGGGAAGACCTGCTAGCGCTCTTTGGCTTTCTTGAGCTGCAGGAGAAGCGGCTGTTTGAGCGGCTGATTACGGTTTCGGGCGTCGGGCCGAAGCTGGCGGTGACGATCCTGAGCGGGCTGAACCCGGAGCGGACGGTGGCGGCGATCCGCGCGCAGGACCACGCCACGCTGACGCGGATTCCGGGAGTGGGCAAGAAACTGGCTGAGAGATTAGTCGTCGAATTGAAGGACAAGCTCGAAGATATGGCGACCGTGCCTGCGGTTGCGTCGGCAGGCCCGGCGGCAGAGGATGTGCTGTCGGCGCTGGTGAACCTGGGCTATCAACGGCCTGCGGCGCAGAAGGCGATTGAGACGGCTGTCGGGAAGAACAAGGCAGCGGGGGAGAACTTCGACGAGCTGTTCCGCGCGGCGCTGCAGTTGATTCGGTAAAGCATTCATCCCAGGTCTCAAAATCGAGACCCTTCGGCTTCGCTCAGGGCAGGCTCCGGGGTACCTGGCTGCAGGTGATCCGGTAAAGAATTGCCAGCAAGCAGCTCACGCCGATGCGCGAACGACAGTCCTCGAAGGCTCATCAGAAGAAAGCTCACGATTTGTGAGCGTCCCGTTTTATACTGGTGACCCCCGCCAAAGTCCCTCCTCCTTAGAAGAGAAAACCCATGAAATCGAATCGCCTGACGATTGGCACACGACTTCCCGGGCTTTGCGGCTGGCGCATTCGCCTGTTACTGGTCTTTTTTTTGATCGCTTTTCCTTCCGCCTGCAAAGCCAAGTCCCACTATGTAGACCTGAACTGGAAAGCACCAAGCAGTTCACGGATCCCGATCATCGGATATAACATTTACCGCTCGGCAGATGGAGGCCTGTCCTACGTCCAGCTGAATGCATCCCCGATCAAAGAGACGAAATATCGGGACGGCCTGATTGAGACCGGCCGCAATTATCGCTATATCGTAAAAAGTGTCAGCGCCAAGGGCATCGAAAGCACCGCCTCCAACACGTTTGAGGCAGACTTTCCCGAGTAGCAGAGCCTTTCCTGACGGTAGGAGATATGGCCGCGTTGTGATGAAGCTATTCGGCCCGCTTGCTGGCGGCTCGCCGGGGCTTCGGCTTGGGCTTCAGTTGGTTTTTGCCCTTGAGATTGAGCGCCACTGCGGCGCAGATGAGATCCTTCAGGGCAGCCTCATCGATCTTCTCGCCTTCGTGGATGTCGATAGCGCGTCTGACATTGCCGTCGAGGCTGGAGTTGAATAGACCCGCGGGGTCGTTCAACGAGGCTCCCTTGGCAAATGTCATTTTGACGACGCTCTTGTAGGTCTCTCCGGTGCAGACGATGCCGCCGTGGGAGAAGACGGGAGTTCCCATCCACTTCCACTCTTCAACGATCTCAGGGTCCGCCTTGTGTATGATTTCGCGCACTTTCGCGAGGGTCTTCCCGCGCCAGTCTCCAAGTTGCTTGATCTTCTCGTCGATGAATACAGCAGCAGATTCCATGGGGACGATCCTTTCTTTGTATCGCTCGAACTGTCGCAATTAATGTAGATGCGCTCAGCGTATCGTGCAATCAGCGCAAGCCTCTTCGCATGGCTCAGGCATTCTTTCCGGCAGCGTTTTGTTGCGCTGAGCTTTTTGAAATCAGTCGTCGGAGGAGATGGCCCTTCCACATCCAAAGCCCCGAAAGGACAAGGACAGGAACGAAGACAAACCGGGTCGGAGCCGCATACTGCGGGATTTTTTCAAACGGACTATAGATGTAGCCGATGATCGGAATGGCAAAGAGGATGTGAATCCAGCGAAAAATCGAACGCTTGATGCCTTGGCTCATACTCTACCTCGATTCACGATTTTTGCGTGTTGGGTGTTTCAGCAGCGAACTGTTTCGCGTACTCGGCGGTTAATCGCTGCCAGCCGTTGAATTTCATGACGTCGGCGCCGGCGATGCGTCCAATCGGATTACCGGCAAGGAGACGATCAAGGACGTCAAAGCAGATGTGCCAGCCCGCGGCGCCCCAGGAGACGAAGCGGCGATCGATGCTGTGCCAGAGCGTGAGGCGCGTGCCGCTGCCGAGCGGATCGAGCTCCCATCGAAGGTCGTGGTACTCAAGCACGCGGGGGGCCTCGGCTCGCGTCACTCTTGCTGCGGAGACCTGCCCCGTTCCTGTCCAAGTGAGATTCGCGGTGGCTCCAACCGTAGCCAGGCTGCCATCGGTCTCAAAGGGCGCCCACTCGCGCAGATGCGCCGGCTCGGTGAGCGCCTGCCAGACTTTTTCCGGCGAGTGGCGCAGTTCGCGGACGAGGATGAGCGTCCACTTCTCTCCGTCCTTCAGTACACGTGCTCCGCTTGCCGGACCCGGTACGTACTGCTCAAGATCGCTCATCTAGTCTTCTCCTGGCTTCTCCTTGGATCGATCCTGCGGAACGTCCGCCCTACCACTTCTTCAGTTCTGTGACCTGAATGAGATTGCCACAGGTGTCGTTCAACATGGCGATTTTCGAGGCTGTCACGTCGGTGGGCGGCATGGTGAATTCGGCGCCGTTCGTTTTCATACGGTCATGGTCGGCCTGCACGTCGTCGGTAAAAAACATGGCCGCGGGCTGGTTTTGCTGGAACAGTGCCTGCTGGTAGGCCTTGGCCGCGGGGTTGTTGTTGAGCGCCAGCTGGAGCTCGGTGCCGTCGGGGTCTTCTGCTGAGGCCACCGTGAGCCAGCGATACGGCCCGTTGCTGAAGTCGGCTTTCTTCACAAAGCCCAGCACTTCGGTATAGAAGCGCAGGGCCTTCTCTTGATCGTCCACGAATACGCTGGTCAGTTTGATCTTCATTTGGTTTCTCCTTTGTTATGTTTGCGATTTGCGTTGTGTCGTCTGTTTTTTGTCTTCTTTTTCGCTGGTGTTGATCGACCCGTGTGTGGGTCCTCCATGCGGTCGAGGTAGCGTTCGAGAGCATCTACGTGAGCGGACCAGAACCGGCGGAACGGAGCCAACCACATATCCACTTCCTGAAGTGGTTCGGGTTTGAGCCGGTAGAGACGGCGCTGGGCGTCCACCGTGGATTCGACGAAACCGGCCTCCCGCAGCACACGCAGGTGCTTTGACACGGTCGGCTGCGGCATACGAAGTTGACGCTCAATCTCGCCAACCGACTGTTGCGACGAGACCAGGAGGCTCAATATCGCGCGGCGGTTCGGCTCCGCAATGATTTCGAATACAGATTCCACTCTTTCGATATACGCCGCGTGGCATATACGCGTCAAGGCATATAAAGAACTATTTTTCGGCGAGTCGCGGGCTAGTCGGAAACCGGCGTCCTATGTTTTGCCTGGTGGTTGCGCGTGTAGTCTAAGCCACGATGGATTGATATTGCGGATGCGTCTGCACGTAATCGGCGACGAAGGGGCACTGCGGAACGACGCGGAGCTTATTTTCTACTGCATAATCGAGGGCTGCTTTGGCCAGTGCGGTGCCGATGCCGCGTCCATTGAGGGACGATGGAACTTCGGTGTGGGTGAGGGTGATGACGCCGGATACGAGACGGTAATTCAGGAATGCGGTCTTTGCACCGATCTCGGTTTCGAAGCGGTGCTTGAGGGTGCTGTTCACGATGTTGAGCTTCATAGTATTTTCGATTCCTGGTGTTGAGAGGATACTCTACTCGTCGCTTTTTGCTTGGCAACCTTCGGATGACGGGTGAGCATGGTCGGGGCGCAAGCGAGACCGGATTCTGAAAAAAATAAGCAAAAAAAAATACGATCCGCGTGTCGATTTTGTTTTCTGCCGTTCGACGTATCAGTAGAGCCGGGTTTGGACGATAGAAGCCGGCTGATTTCTTAGATCACTTATTTCCGAGAGGAGTAGACCATGCAATTGCAACCATATCTTGAGTTCAACGGGCAGTGCGAGGCGGCGTTCAAGTTTTATGAACAGTGTCTCGGCGGGAAAATCGAAGCCTTGATCACCCATGAGAACATGCCGACCGAGATGCAGGTTCCGGCTGGATGGCGCGCGAAGATTATGCACGCCGCCATGCATGTGGGAGAGACGGTACTGATGGGGTCGGATCGCCCGGAAGATGACTACAAGGCGACCACCGGCTTCCATCTATCGCTCGCGTTCAAGGATCCGGCAGAGGCGGAGCGCATATTTCACCTATTGGCGGAGGGTGGAAAGATCATCATGCCGATCCAGCAGACCTTCTGGTCGCCGAAGTTTGGAATGCTGCACGACCAATTCGGCGTTCCGTGGATGGTGAACACTTTGCAACCGGCATGATGCGCGGTTCGAGATCATCCATGTCTCAAACTCGAGACCCTTCGACTTCGCTCAGGGCAGGCTATGGGGCACCCGGCGCTCGTTTCATCGCAAGTTTAGAACTTCAAAAAAAAATAATTTGCTGTGTCGATCTGGCTGGAGCTGGTTCGACGTGTAGGTAGAGGCGAGAGAAAAGCTTCTTAAATTTTGAAAACACTTTAAAAACATGGAGAGAATTCTGATGCGTTTTTTATGTATTTACAAACCGAGTAAGCAAGAAGGTGCTGCACCCACCGAGCAGGAAATCTGCACGATGGGGAAGCTGATTGAAGAAGGCATGAAGTCCGGCAAGCTGATTGCCACGGAAGGCTGCATGCCGAGCGCGTTAGGCGCGCGGGTGCGGCTTGCCGGAGAAAAATTCACCGTGACCGACGGGCCTTTCACTGAGTCGAAGGAGCTGATCGCGGGCTTTGCGCTGATTCAGGCGGCGTCGAAAGAAGAGGCGGTGGAATACGTCAAGGAGTTCCTCACAGTAGCGGGCGACGGTGAGACGGAGATTCGCCAGATATACGAGGCGCCGGAGTGCTTGGACACAGATACTTCGCGCGTGGCCTGAAGAACGTTACGGAAAACTGCACCCAACCGAGGAGAGATTGCGATGAAATTCATGATTCTGGTGAAAGCGACGAAGGACAGCGAGAGCGGCGCTCTGCCTGACGAGAAGCTGCTTACGGAGATGGGGAAATACAACGAAGAGCTGGTGAAGGCGGGCATCATGCTGGCAGGCGAAGGGCTGCATCCGAGCTCGAAGGGAGCGCGGGTGAAGTTTTCCGGAACGAAACGGACGGTGATGGACGGGCCGTTTGCGGAGACGAAGGAGCTGGTGGCGGGGTTCTGGCTGTGGCAGGTGAAGTCGAAGGAAGAGGCGATTGAGTGGGTGAAGCGCTGCCCCAATCCGATGCCGGGCGATAGCGAGATAGAGATTCGCCAGATTTTTGAGCCGGAGGACTTCGGGGATGCATTTACGCCGGAGCTAAGGGAGCAGGAAGCACGCTTGCGTGCGCAGAGTGCTGCGAAACAGTAGTCTCTTGCACGAGCGGGGAGAAAGATGATGTGATCGGTAGCTGTGACGGCTGCCGATCTACATCGAACGGATATAAATCGAAGCATCGAGGCGGTCTGGCGGATCGAGTCGGCAAAGCTGATTGCTGGACTCACGCGCATGGTGCGGGATGTAGGTGTGGCCGAGGACCTGGCGCAGGAGGCGCTGGTCGCGGCGCTGGAGCAGTGGCCGGCGTCGGGCGTTCCGGATAATCCGGGTGCGTGGTTGATGGCGACGGCGAAGCATCACGCGATCGATATGTTCCGGCGCAATCAGCTGCTGGAACGCAAGCATGAAGAGCTGGGCCGCGAGATGGAGGCGAAGGAGCTGGCGGTGCCGGATCTGGAGTCTGGGCTCGACGACGATATCGGCGACGACCTGCTGCGCCTTGTATTTATCTCCTGCCATCCAGTGCTCTCGACGGAGGCGCGTGTTGCGCTGACGCTTCGCCTGCTGGGCGGGCTGACGACGGACGAGATTGCGCGCGCATATCTTGTTCCTGAGGCGACGATTGCGCAGCGCATTGTGCGGGCGAAGCGAACGCTTGCCAAGGAGCGCGTTCCCTTTGAGGTTCCGCGTGGAGCGGAGTTGCCGGCGCGGCTGTCGTCGGTGCTCGGGGTGATCTATCTCATCTTTAACGAAGGCTACTCGGCAACGGCGGGTGATGACTGGATGCGGCCTGCGCTTTGTGAAGATGCGCTGCGGCTGGGGCGTATTCTGGCGGAGCTTGCGCCAAAAGAAGCTGAAGTGCACGGCCTGGTTGCGTTGATGGAGATCCAGGCGTCGCGCTCGGCTGCGCGGATAGGTGCTGGGGGAAAGCCGGTGCTGTTGTTGGACCAGGATCGCGCGCGCTGGGATCAGCTGCTGATTCGTCGTGGGCTGGCGGCACTGGAGCGTGCTGAAGCGCAGGGCGGAGCGCAGGGGCCGTATTCTTTGCAGGGCGCGATTGCAGCCTGCCACGCACGCGCGGTGGTGGCGGAAGAGACGGATTGGGCGCGCATTGCGGGACTCTACGGTGAGCTTGCGCGGCTGGCTCCGTCGCCGGTTATCGAGCTGAATCGCGCGGTTGCGGTGGGCATGGCGTTTGGACCGGCAGCGGGGCTGGCGCTAGTAGATGCGTTGACGGGAGAGCCGACACTGCAGGGCTACCACCTGCTGCCGAGTGTGCGTGGTGACCTGCTGGGCAAGCTTGGACGCTTTGCAGAAGCATGCGCGGAGTGCGAGCGGGCCGCGTCGATGACGCGCAATGCGAGGGAACGGGAGCTGCTGCTGGAACGGGCGCGAGCGAACGCGGCGCAGGCTGCGTCTATAGAGATACGGTGAAGAACGCATTGCGCCTGGCAGCATAAAATCGCGCTGCGGCACTCTTATAAACTGAATTCATCATTATGGTTGACGACCACAGCAGCGAACTGTCACGCCTTGTCGATGAGCTGAACCGCTCGACAACGGGGACGAAATCGGCCACAAAATCCGGCGATCATACCTCTCTCGACCAGGTGTTGACGCTTGCCGGGCAACGCCATGCTTCCGATGTGATTCTGGTCGCGGGTTCTCCGATTGCTTTGCGCGTGAATGGGGCACTGATGCCGGTTGCGGCCGCGCCGTTGTCTCCGGAAGACCTGCGCTCGATGCTGCTGCCGCTGTTGACTGGGAGCCAGGCCGAGGAGTTGCAGAAGGAAAAGTCTTTGGATTTTTGTTTCGTGCGCAGCTCGATCGGGAGATTCCGCGCGAACTTTCATCATCAACGCGGTACGCTGGCGGCGAGTATCCGGTTGTTGCCGGCGCAGATTCCGTCGCTCGAATCGCTGCATCTGCCTGCGGTGCTGGCCAAGCTGGCTGAACGGAAGCAGGGACTGGTGCTGTTGACGGGGCCGACAGGATGCGGGAAGACCTCGACACTGGCGGCGCTGATCGATCTGGTGAATGCCCGTCGGCGGGACCACATCATTACGATTGAAGACCCGGTCGAGTACCAGCACGCAAACCGCAGCTCGATTGTGGAGCAGATTGAAGTCGGACATGACACGCCGGGTTTCGCGCAAGCCGTGCGCGCTGTTCTGCGGCAGACGCCGGATGTGATTCTGGTGGGAGAGATGCGCGACAGCGAAACGATGGCGGCTGCGTTGACGGCGGCGGAGACCGGGCATCTGGTTCTCTCGTCCCTGCACACGAATGATGCGGCGCAGACGATCTCGCGTATTCTCGATACGTTTCCGGCGGGGCATCAGCCGCAGATTCGGCAGCAATTGTCGCTGGCGCTGCTGGCGGTGATTGCGCAGCAGCTTGTTCCTGCTGCCGATGGAGCGGGCCGGTATCCAGCGGTTGAAATCATGATGGCTACTGGCGCAACGCGAAATCTGATTCGGCGTGGAGAAGATCATTTGATCCGGTCGCAGATTACGACGGGACGCGCAGAGGGCATGTTGACGATGGAGCAATCGCTGGCTGAGCTGGTGCGGAGTGGACGCATCCTGCGCGATACGGCGTTTGCGCATTGTTACCATCCGGATGATTTGCTTCGTCACTTGAGTGATGTGTGATTTGTGGATGCGTCGAGAAAAGACTACCTCAGCGGCTAAAGCCCTCGCTTACCTATTGTGTCTACGCCAAAATCGTTGGGATCCTTCACTACGTTCAGGATGACGGCGGTTGTTATGGCAATCTTAGATTCGCTCTAATCAATTTAACTTCAAGAAGCTTCACAGGATCTATTTGCTGTCTGGCCTGAAGAATTGATCGATGAGGTAGTCGCGGAGTTCGATGTTGAAGGTGCGGGTGTTTTGTTTGGTGTCCTGGGCGTCGGTGTTGTAGTCGACGATGTAGGCGCTACGCGTGGCGGGGTCGATGTTGATCTGGCTGCGGAAGCCGTTCTGCCAGCCGGGATGGCCGATGAGCGTCAACTTGCCATCGGTGTGTAGGAAGAAGCTTTCTGCGACGGCGTCGTGCGCGTCTGTGCGTGAGGGGAAGTCGTCGTCGGGCGTGACGGGGAGTACAGGTTTCCACATCTCTTCCAACGACGAGCGTTTGAGGATGGCGTCGTATTCGGACTGGTGCGGGGGATCACCTAATAAAAAGTGGATGTATTTGAGCATGTCCGGCAAGGGCGCGTTGAGACCGCCGTTTGCGCGGGTGATGCCGGTATCAAAGTCGAAGGGGTCTTCGGTGAGCTTGCCGTCTTTCAGGTCCCAGCTGTGCGACCGATAACGCAGCAGATGATAGGGGCTGCGGTCGTAGTAGGAGCGGCTCATCCCGAGCGGGCGGAAGATGTTCTTCTCCATGTAGACCTCGAACTGATCTCCTGAAAGGCGCTGGATGATTTCACCTAAGAAAACGACGGCGAGGTTGGAGTAGCTGTAGCGTGAGCCGGGCGCGAATTTGATGTCGGTATAGGGCAGCATGGCGACGATCTGCGACCACTGCGTGGGCTCGAAGGGCTGCCAGTCCGCGTCGCGCCAGGGCCAGGTGGCGTCGCGGAAGCCGCTCGAGTGCGACATGGCTTCGCGTATGGTGATGGCGGATATAGGGCCATAGGTGTCGTGGACAGTGGCGAGCTCGGGAATGTATTTGATGAGCGGGTCGTCGAGCGAGAGCAGGCCGCGGTCGCGGAGCTGCATGATGGCGATTCCGGTGAAGGTTTTTGTGACGGACGCCCAGTGGTAGGTGGTGTTGTCATCGACAGGCTGCGTATCGCTCTGACGGCCGTAGTTGTCATCGAGGACGACTTCACCATTGCGGATGAGCATGAGGCTGCTGCCGATGATTCCGTTGCGGCGCAGGCCGGCTTCGTAGAAGGTTTTGATTTCCTGCGACGTGGCGGGCGCTTTGGTTTGCGCTGCGAGAGTTGTTGCGAGGCAGGAGATGGCGAAGATGGCTCGTCCGGGTATACGCATTGGGTTTGGTCGGATTGTAGCGGATGGCTGCGCCGGACTATCGCGATTTTGTAGCGGCTGGCAGTTTGAAACAAAATACCCCACGGCATTCGGGTTGTTACTGCTCTCACCGAATCGTAGACTTTTCCGCGACAGATCAGGAGCAGAAAAAATGGATATATCTTTCCCCGGCGAGTCAGCCGAATATCGCATCGCTCGAGACCAACTATTGCAGGAGGAGATTGCGCTGCGGCGTGCGATGGAAGCCGTGGCCGTCGCACGGCGTGCATTGCCGCTGGGTGGCCTTGTTCCTGAAGATTATGTTTTTGATGGTCTCAACGCGGACGGCGATCCTGTAAAGGTGAAACTCTCAGAACTGTTCGCGCCGGGCAAGGATTCACTGGTGATATATCAGTTCATGTTTCCGAGGATGCCGCAGGATGAGCGGCCGGGGCCAACGGAAGGATTGACGGCGCGACTGAAGCGGGAGGAAGGGCCTTGTCCCTCGTGCACGACGACGCTTGACGAGCTGGATCGAGCAGCGAAGCCTTTGAGCCAGCAGATCAACTTTGCGGTGATTGCGAAGGCGCCGCTTGACCGCGTAATTGCGTTTGCCAAGGAGCGCGGCTGGCAAAACCTGCATCTACTGTCGTCGGCGGGAAACAATTTCAAACGCGATTACCATGCTGAATCACCGGAAGGGGTTCAGATGCCGATGATGACGGTCTTTCAGCGCTCCGGTGATGAGATCAGGCACTTCTGGAGCTCGGAATTGCTGTACAGCCCGTCGGATCCGGGTGAGGACCCGCGTCACCTTGGCACCCTGGATACGATCTGGAATATCTTCGACTTTACGCCCGGCGGACGGCCCTCCGACTGGGATGAACAGTTGAGCTATGACTGCTGTCATAGCAATCATGCGCCTGTGTCCTGATGCTATTTCGTGTAGAAGCTATAAGTCGCGGTATAGGATTGGCGCGATTCGCCGCTGGTGCAGTCTTCTTTGGGCGCTGCGCCGCTGTGCGTTTCTGTGCGACGGATGTAGGTGATGTCTGCAAATTTTCCGGAGCCGCTGCCGGGGACTGCCTGGAGCAGAAGCCACGGCACGGAGCCTGCTTCCGGTGACGGCTGATTGGCGATGGCCTTGCCTTTTACTTCGCTGCCGTCGTTCAGCTTCCATGTGGGACCGGCGAAGTGCGTGCCGATGACCTGGCCTTGTGCATCGAGGAGCTTCGCGTCGGGTGCTTTGAGTGTCCATTTGCTGTCGGTGCAGGTGTAGATCTGCACGCCTTCACCTTTGGCTTCGAGGAGCAGATGCGTGCCGGGTGGAACGTCGATGGAGGGCGGAGCCTGCTGGGCGGTGAGAGCGATGGGTGCGATGAGAACAGCCAGGAGAGCGAATACTCGCATACCAGGACGAAGATAGCAGAGAGATGTGAATGGCTGGTTAGAAACCCGAGTTGCGGAAGAAAGCAGCCATATGTCGGACAGGTAAGCAGTGTAGGGATTCTTCGCCTTGGGCTCAGAAGGACATGTTCTCATTTGCCGTTGTATTTCTGAAACAGATCGGGGAACTGCTGCTTGAGTGCGGCGATCTTCGGGCGGTCGCAGACTTCGATGTAGGGGTTGTCGGGGTTCTTCAAGGCGTAGTCCTGGTGGTAGTCTTCACCCGCATAGAAGGCCTTGAGCGGCACGACCTGCGTTACGATGGGACGCGAATAGACGTGCGCGTCATCGAGCTGCTTGATATATGCGTCGGCGAGGCGGTGCTGCTCCTCGTCGCCATAAAAGATGACCGAGCGATAGGAGGGGCCGACGTCGTTGCCCTGGCGGTTGAGCTGCGTGGGATCGTGGGCGACGGAGAAGAAGATGCGCAGCAGCTGGCCATAGGTGATTTTGGAGGGATCGTAGACGACGCGCACGCTTTCGGCGTGGCCGGTTTTTTCCGTGGTGACGTCGCTGTAGTGCGCGGTGGAGGCGGTGCCACCGGAGTAGCCTGCTGTGGTATCGACCACGCCCTTTACACGCTCAAAAACCGCCTGCGTGCCCCAGAAACAGCCTCCGGCGAAGACGGCGGTCGCTTTGCCGTGCTTTACGGCGAGTGAAGCATCGGTTTGCGCGGCCGGGATGGGCGTGTTTCGCACCGGCTCAATCTGGGCATAGGCGATGGCGAGACAGAGGGTGACGGCGAGCGCGCACAAGAGGCGACGAGTCATACCGGATTAGACCATGAATGCTTTAAGAAAGTTACAAGTTGATTTTGATGCGATGCGAGTCTGGGTAGTCCTTAGAAAAACCCAGGTTCGCTTCGGCTCAGCTCCGGGCAGGCTCTAAAATGCGGGTATGCCGAAGGCTCGTTCCAAACCAGTTCCTCAGGAAACCGCTCTGCCTTACTTCAGCAACGAAGCATTGAAATTTCTGCGCGGGTTGAAGCGCAATAACGATCGCGAATGGTTCGAGGCGCGGCGCGCGATCTTTGAACGCGAGGTGAAGCGGCCGATGCTGACCGTGGTCGAGCGTGTAACCGATGCGATGGCCGAGTTTGCCCCGGCGCATATGCGGCCCGCGGCGAAGAGCATGATGCGCATCTATCGCGATACGCGCTTTTCCGCGGACAAGACACCCTACAAAACGCATGTGTCGGCATGGTGGACGCGTACGGGCCTGGAGAAGACATCGGGCGGTGGGTATTACTTTCATTTCTCGCCGAAAGAAGTTGTGATTGCCGCGGGCATTTATATGCCGGAGCGAGAGCAGCTGCTGGCGATCCGCATGCAACTGCTCGAGCAGCATGACGAACTGCGCCGCCTGCTGAATGACAAAAAGCTGCGCAAGGTGATGGACCTGGATATGGACACGCGGTCGCTTTCGCGTCCGCCCAAAGGATTTCCGGCGGATCATCCGGGAATCGACCTGATTCGGCAGCAGCAGTGGGGCGTGGTGGCGCGGCTGCCTGCGGACGCGGGGCTTGGAGACGGCCTTGTGAAGGAGATTGTGACGCGCTTCCGGCTCTCCGCTCCGATCGTGGATTTTTTAAACCGTCCCTTTATTGGGAATGTGGAAAAGAAGAAGCAATATATCTTCAAGCTGATGTAGACGAGGCTTTCGCACGAGGCATAGACTACCCAACATCCGAGACGAGAAAAGCGTAGAAACCGCGCCTGCCAAGGGTTCCACGGCCTCTCTAAATGAAGAAAATGCGCTAAAATCCAGAAAAGTGGGAGAAAAACCCAGATAAATGGCAAAAAACCTGTGGAAACAGGCCTTTTGCCGTTGACAAAGCTTGCGAAAAGACGCAAGGTAAACGGCGGTAGGTTTTTTCAGGAGCCGCATGGATACAGGGTTTCCGCGCGATGCGCCAGGAGATCCACGACAGCGGAACTTGAAAAAATCCGGAAGAAACGCGATACCAGTACAAAGGTTCTGGGACAGCGAAAAAGGAACCAGGAGGATTTAAATGGCAACAGCATTGACCAAGACAGCTCTTGTTCGCCAACTGGCGGAGAAGCTCGAACTCACCAACAAGCAGTCGGCAGCATTTCTGGATCTGCTTGCAGAAACAGCGATCAAAGAGACCAAGAAGAACGGTGTATTCGTGATTCCCGGACTCGGACGCCTGGTGAAGGCGGAGCGCAAGGCGCGCATCGGCCGCAACCCGCAGACCGGTGAGCAGATCAAGATCAAGGCGAAGACCGTGGTGAAGTTCCGCGTGGCCAAGGCCGCGAAGGACGTCATCGCTCCGCCGAAGAAGTAGTTTCTGGCGCATTGCGCCACACAGCAAAAAAGGAAACGGATCACTCCGTTTCCTTTTTGCTTTTGGTGACAATTGTGATGCTCTTTTCGTGACAGACCGGAATCGCCTTGTGTGCGTGGTCGCAGTAGAGTCGTGACTTTCTTCCCGTTCGATTATCTATGCGAGGAAGCCAGCTTAACTACGTCAGAGTGGATGGATGGTTGCCAGATAGGCTTTGATTCCGCTCGCTATGATCTGGACGCCAATGCACATAAGAATGAAAGACGACAGGCGCATCACGACTGAAGTCCCGGCGCTTCCCAGCAGACGTTCGGCCGCACTGGCATAGCGGTAGCAGATGTACACGATAAAGCAGACGATCGCGACTCCCAAGAGTGCGGCGATAAGGACTTTGGGCGAGAAAATCGAGCTGGTGTGTAACTCGGCGGGCAGATGCGCGCCCAGCGTGATGGCGACGGAGATGGAGCCGGGCCCAACGGTGATCGGCAGTGTGTAGGGATAGAAGGCGTGATCGAGGATGTTTTCTTCGCTGCCGGTTTTTGTGTTGACCCCGCTGCTCCCCTGCGCGAGTAGTGTCCAGCCGGTGGCGGCTACGACCAGTCCTCCGCCGATCTGGACCGCGTAGATGGAGATGCCGAAGAAAGCAAGAATCTTTACCCCCCAGAGCAGCGAGCAGATCAGCAGAAAGAAACTGTAGATCGCGATCTTCTGGGAAAGTGCCAACTGGAGGGGGCGTTCGACCCCTCCGATCATGTTGATGAAGATGGCCGCGCTGCCGAGCGGGTTGACGATAGGGAAAAGCGCTCCAACGACGAGAGTCGTGGATTCGGCAACGGCTGTAATGTCGTGCACAAGGTCAATCATGTTTCGATGCCTGTGGCAGTATAGCCCGTAGGACTAAAGATGCTCCGAAACAAATGATGACGCATTTGATGAGCAGATATGCGTTGTAGCGCCAGGCAAGGACGGCGAAGCATACCGTAAGGCTGACGTAGTAGCTTTCCGCAAGGATGCTTGTGAGCCACTGGGGTTTTGCGCGAGAGGCAGGCACGCGGGCGCGCAGGCTGCGCATCAGCCTGGGCACGCGCTGTTTGTAGGCGAGATAGGCCTCGCCCTGCTGCGCGGTGAGATAGGCTTCTTCGCCAAGAATGAGGCGGAGGTAGAAGAATGCCTGCGCGAGCAGGAAGAAGATCGCGCCCGTGGGCGGCATGAGGATAGAGACGGCGAGCGAAAAGATGAAGGTTCCGACGTAGAGCGGATTGCGCACATAGCGGTATGGGCCGGCGGCAACGACCTCAGCTCCGTGCATGGATGTGTCGTGCACGACTGCTGTTCCCAGATAGGCCGTGCCCCAGACACGGAAGATGGTTCCTTTGAGCGCGCAGAGGATTGCGATGGCAGTAACGAGAATGGTCGCGCTGCTGAGAGAGAGCCAGTGCGCGCTGGCCAGCGCTCCGGAGAGCTCGAGCCAGGTGGTTGTGATCGAGCCTGCGTTGCTTCCGTAACGATCCCAAGGCGCCCAGAAGCCAAGGACATATAACAGGAAGCCAATGGCGACGCGGAAGCGGAATTCAAACTGCGTCGCTTTCATTGCGCCTCATTTTTGAGCGGAGCGGAATCGTTTTTATAGACGACGCCGGATTTCATCACGAACTGTACATGCTGCAGGAGGCGGATGTCTTTGAGCGGGTCGCCTTGCACGGCGATTACGTCGGCCCATTTGCCCGCTTCGAGTGAGCCGGCGCGGTCGGTCCAGCTCATCAGGTCGGCGGCGTTGAGGGTCGCAGTCTGCAAGGCGGCGAGTGGCGTCATGCCGAATTGATTGACGTATACGTCCAGCTCATGTGCATTGAGGCCGTGCGGGTAAACGGCGGCGTCGGTGCCGAGAGCTACTTTCACTCCGGCGGCGATGGCTTTTTTCGCGTTGGCTTTTTCTACTGCGCTCACATCTTTCATCTTCTGTTTATAGATGTCGGGAAGATTGCCGTATTGCTGCATCCAGTCAACCAGATAGGCCGTGGGCACGAAGTAGTTCCCGTGCTGCTTCATCGCGGCAATGTCCTCGTCGTTCATATAGGAGCCATGCTCGATGGAATCGACGCCTGCCTCAGTTGCCCATAGGATGCCTTGCGAGCCGTGCGCGTGCGCGGCAACTTTGCGACCGAGTCGATGGGCGTCGGCTACGATGGCCTTCATCTCTTCAAGCGTGTATTGCGCGGCCTGTGGGTCGTCGCCTTTCGAGAGCACGCCGCCGGTGGCGCAGATCTTGATGAGGTCAGCGCCGTACTTGATCGTCTCGCGGACCTTGTGCTGTACGGCTTCGACGCCATCGGCCACGCCTTCCGCGGTCTGGTGGTAGGCGATGGGGAGCAGATTATCGTCGCAGTGGCCGCCCGTGATGCCGAGCGGCGGTCCGCTGACCTGCATGTGCGGACCCTCGATCAATCCCTCGTTGATGGCGTTGCGCAGGTCTACGTCCGCATAGCCCTCGGCACCGACGTTGCGCACGGTAGTGAAGCCTGCTTCTAGCGTGACCTTCGCGTTCCGTGCGCCGATGAGAGCGCTCTTGGCGACGCTGGTAGACAGCTCCAGGTAAGGATCGAAATTAGTTTGATCGGTGAGATGGGTGTGGACGTCGATCAGTCCCGGCAGAATGGTCATGCTGCGGAGGTCGATCTCTTCATCGCCCGCTTGCTTCGTGGTCGAAGAGGTTGGTGCGATCGCGGTGATGCGTTCGCCGGTGACAATGATTGTCTGATCGGCGGCTTCGCTGCCGGTGTGCACGTCGATGATGTGTCCGGCGCGGATGAGTGTGCGTGTGGGATGGGGCTGCGCGTGGGCTGCAATCAGCGACAGAAAGAGTGGGAGTAAGCAGAGGCGGCGACGGGTGGTTGCGTGCATGGCGGCGTCCAGAAGGAAGATGTGTGGGGCAAGTCTAGCAGAGGGGTGCATTTTTCAGCGCTGCCGTAGTGCGGACGGGATTGTTCCCACTCTTCGCCTGCGGCTCAGGACGGGGCACCCACGACATCACAGACCGTTGGAACTGCAGGTCCCTCCGCTCCACTGCGCTTCGGTCGGGATGACAATGTTTGTGATGAGTCATACGCGGCTAGCTCAGTGCGGTGCGTAATCTTCCCTTTGCCTGGGCTAGTTTTTTTTCGGCATCTGCGCGGGAAAGGTTGAGCCGCTGCATGATGATGGCTGTCTTGACGGAGCCTGCCTGATCGAGCAGTGCGGCGGCCTTGTCATGAGGCAGATCGGTGAGTGTGGCGATGATTCTCGCGGCGCGGTCGCGTAGTTTTACGTTGGTGGGCTGCACGTTGACCATGAGGTTGCCGTAGACATAGCCCAGCCGCACCAGCGATGCGGTTGAAAGCATGTTGAGCACGAGCTTGGTTGCTGTGCCTGCCTTCATGCGCGTCGATCCGGTGACGACTTCCGGGCCGACGGCGGGTGTGATGGCGATTTCGGCGCGCTGGGCGAGTTGCGAGCCGGGAACGCAGCTGAGGCCGATGGTGGCTGCTCCGAGCTTGCGCGCGTAATCGATGCCACCGAGGACGTAGGGTGTGCGTCCGCTGGCGGCGATGCCTACGAGTGCGTCTTTCGCACTGAAGTTCTGTGCTCGCAGATCGCGCTCGCCCTGGGTTGCGTCGTCTTCGGCGCGTTCGACGGAGCGGCGGAGTGCTGTGTCGCCTCCGGCGATGAGCCCCTGTACCAGTTCGGGCGGCGTGTTGTAGGTGGGCGGGCATTCGGAAGCGTCGAGCACGCCGAGACGGCCTGAGGTTCCAGCGCCAAGGTAGAAGAGACGGCCGCCATTGTCGAGGCGGGCTACGATGGCATCGACGGCCTGCGCGATGTGCGGCAGTTGCTGGTCGACGGCCGCGAGCACATCGCGGTCGGCGGTGTGCATCGTCTTGACTAGATCGAGGGTTCCGAGCTGATCGAGGTTCGCGGTTGTAGGGTTGCGGGCTTCGGTCAACAGCTCGTCAAGCTTTTCCATATTATGAGTTTACTTGGCGTTGTTGATGTCAACAGAGCCACCTTATTTCTTGATCGCCGCATTGAGGACGGGATGGTCGAGTCCTTGCAGACTGCGGTTCGGTGCACCGTCAAGATCGAAGACGACGACTTCGTTTTCGCCTGATTTGAGCCATGGAGCGGGCACGTAGAGCGTCTTTTGCGGACCGATGTTCCAGACGCGACCGAGTGCGCGGCCGTTGAGCCAGACTTCGCCCTTGGTGAAGGCGCTGGTGTCTAGGAAAGTATCTGCAGGCTTATCGACCTGGAAGGTTGCGCGATAGAAGCAGGCTCCGGTGCAGGGTTTTTCGCTATAGGCATACTTCTCTGGCGCCTGCATCGGCAGTGGGTAAACGTCCCATCCGGTGACGGGCTTGTCTGCGAGTGTGACCTCTTTGGTGATGCCTTTCCGCTCGCCACGAATGACTTTGGTGAAGTTTACGCGGCCTGTGTTTTCGACGAGGATGTCGAGGCGCGCGTTCTGCGATGTGACCTTGAGGGGCAGCGAGTTTTCATTCAGACGGCGGTCGAGCGTGCCGACAAGTTTGCCGTCGATGTAGATGCGGGCGTAGTCGTGGAGCTGGTCGAGGACTAGATCGCCGCTGACGGGACCAGGCAGCGTGGTCCGGTAGAGGATGTAGCCGTAGGCCTGATCAAGGTCTTCCATGGAGAGCGGCTGCTCGCTGTGCGTGGGCGATGGCAGGTTGCTCCAGAGCGGAGACGACTGCTTGAGCGTGAAGGCTGGCACTGTGATCGCGGGTGCGGCTTGCGGGACGGGCGGCGGTGTGATGCCGGTGACTTTTGCGATGGTGTCGCGGAAGAGGAAATACTTCGGCGTCGGGCGTCCGCTTTCATCGAGCGGCGAATCGTAGTCGTAGCTGGTGACGTCAGGCTCGTAATTCTTGCCGTTAGAATTGGCTCCGTTCATCCAGCCGAAGCTGGTGCCGCCGTGAAACATGTAAAGGCTGATGGAGTAGCCCTGGCGCAGCGTCCAATCGAGGTCGGCGTTCTGTTGTTTGGCGTCGGTGGAGGCGTGCTTGGCTCCCCAGTGATCGAACCAGCCATCCCAGTATTCGCTGTTCATGAAGGGGCCGTCGGGACGCATCTTTTTGAGCAGAGTGAAGCCCTTCTGCGCTTCTCCAGGACCGTAGTTGATGGCTGCGGGCACCTCAGGCAATGAGCCATCCGGGACCTGCTCCGGACCGTCGGCGGTATAAAGCTGCGCTTTGGTAAAGCCTGCGTCTACGAGCGTGTGATGAATCTGCTCCATGTAGGCGTGGTCTTTGTCGAAGGAGCCGTACTCGTTCTCGACCTGCACCAGGATGATGGGACCGCCGTTGCCGATTTGCAGCGGAGCTAGTTCCTGGCTCAGACGGGTGAGCCAGCGTTTCGCCGGGTCCATGAACTTCGGGTCGCTGGAGCGGACGACAGTGCTGTGATCTTTGAGCAGCCACGAGGGGAAGCCGCCAAACTCCCATTCGGCACAGGCGTAGGGGCCGGGGCGCAGGATGACGTAGAGGCCCTCCTGTTGTGCTTCACGGATGAACTCGGCTACGTCGTTATTGCCAGAGAAGTCGTAGGCGCCGGGCTGAGGCTCGTGCACATTCCAGAAGACGTAGGTGGTGATGGTGTTGAGGCCCATGGCCTTTGCCATTTTGAAGCGGTCGCGCCAGTAAGCACGCGGGATGCGTGCGTAATGCATCTCGCCGGAGATGACCTGGAATGGCTTGCCGTCGAGCGTGAAATTGCCGTTCTCTGCTTTGAAGGTGTGGACCTCGGCGGCGAGGGCGGCCCGGTGAATTGGCAGGATGACACTCAGAAGCAGTGGGAGCAGCATGGCAGAAAGGTGTTTCATCAAGGACTCGTTTTTCTCCAGATGATTTCGAAGAGGTAGTTTACAGGCCGGTCTCGGTGCATGGGAACGGCGATGGCCAGCGGGATTGCAAATGACGTGCGCTACCCGGGAGTTTCGCTTCCCTTTCCACCTACAATGGGAAGAACAAGCGACCGGAGCTGCTCCCCCTTATGCCGAACGCCACACGCTACGTCTGTATCCACGGCCACTTTTACCAGCCGCCGCGCGAGAACCCCTGGCTCGAACAGGTCGAGACGCAGGACTCGGCTGCGCCGTTCCATGACTGGAATGAGCGCATCACGTCGGAATGCTACGCACCGAATGGCGCTTCGCGCGTTGTGAACAAGCACAATGAGATTACCCGCATTCTGAACAACTATGCGCACATCAGTTTCAACTTTGGTCCGACGCTGCTCTCGTGGCTGGAGGAGAATGCGCCTCGCACTTATCGCATGGTGCTGGAGGGCGATCGCGCGAGCCAGAAGCGCTTTTCCGGGCATGGATCGGCCATGGCGCAGGTTTACAACCACATCATTATGCCGCTGGCGAATACGCGCGACCGCGTTACGCAGATTCAGTGGGGCATTGCCGATTTTGTGTGCCGTTTCGGGCGCAAACCGGAGGGCATGTGGCTGGCTGAGACGGCGGTCGATTCGGAAACGCTGGAGCTGCTGGCCGATCACGGCATTTGCTTTACGATTCTTGCGCCGGGGCAGTGCGCCCGCGTGCGTCCGCTGGCGAGCAAAGGCATGAGCACAGACCAAGACCCAGATGCGGAGCCTGCCTGGACGGAAACGAATGCCGAGACGATGGATACGCGACATCCTTACCTCGTCCGCCTGAAGACAGGGCGCGAGATCGCGATCTTTTTCTACGATGGCGCGCGTTCGCGTGCCGTGGCCTTTGAAGGCATTTTGAACAGCGGCGAGCAATTTGCCACGCGTCTGATTGGCGGCTTTACTTCAGACGCAAAACCGCAGATCGTGCACGTGGCCACGGATGGCGAGAGCTATGGGCATCATCACAGGCATGGCGAGATGGCGCTTTCCTATGCGCTGAAGCTGATTGAGAAAAGCCCTGATGTGCGGCTGGTGAACTACGGCGAATTTCTGGAGAAGTTTCCGCCGACGTGCGAAGCGCAGATTGTTGAGGATACTTCGTGGAGCTGCGCGCATGGTGTCGGGCGCTGGCGAACGAACTGCGGTTGCAATATGGGGAGCCATCCAGGATGGAATCAGGAATGGCGCGGACCTTTGCGCGAGGCGCTGGACTGGCTGCGCGACGAGATAGCTCCGTTGACGGAAAAAGCGGCTGCGCCACTGTTTGAAGATGTGTGGGGTGCGCGCGATGCGTATATCAATGTGGTGTTGGATCGCAGCAGCGCGACGACGGCTCGCTTCCTGGCCTCGCATTCGAGTCATGAACTGAGCAGCGAAGAGCGCATCACGGCGCTGAAGCTGATGGAGATGCAGCGCCATGCGCTGTTGATGTACACAAGCTGCGGCTGGTTCTTCGATGAGATCTCCGGCATTGAGACGGTGCAGATTATTGCCTATGCCGGCCGTGTGCTGCAGCTGGCGGCAGAAGTGTTTGGTGATGAAGGGGGAAAATTAGAGGCGCAATTTTTGGAGATCCTGCGCAGAGCGAAGAGCAATGTGCCGGAGCAGGAAGATGGCGCGTCTATTTACCTGCGCCAGATCAAGGCGATGCAGGTGGGGCTGGAGCAGGTGGCAGCGCATTATGCCATCAGCTCGATCTTTACCAGCTATCCGGATGAAGCGGAGCTATTCTGCTATTCGATTCGCAGGCTCTCGTACGAGGTCGTCACATCGGGGCGTGGGCGACTGCTTTTTGGGCAGGCTCGCATTGCCTCGCAGATTACGCAAGAGCCGGAGACGGTGATCTTCGCGGTTGTTCATTTCGGAGATCAAAATATTACGGCCGTGGTGAAGAGCTACGATTCATCGCAGCTTGAGCAGTACACGGACTTTGTGCAGATGGCACGCTCGGCGGTGATTGGTGCGGATTTCCCTGCGCTGATTCGGCTGTTTGACCGCATCTTTAACGCGATTACTTATTCTGTTCAATCGCTCTTCAAGGATGAGCAGCGGCGGATTCTCAAGCTGATTCTGAATTCGACAATTTCTGAGGTCGAGTCGAGCTTGATTGCTATCTATCAAGATCACTCGTCACTGCTGCATTTCCTGAGCAAGAGCGGATTGCCGAAACCTCCAGCATTAAGCCTGGCTGCTAGTTTTGCGGTGAATGCCGGGCTGCGGCGTGCCCTGGAGTGCGATCCGATTGATGCTCTGCAGGTGCGCGCCTATCGCGGATTGGCTTCTGCGGATCAGATCGCTCTGGAGAAGAGTGCGCTGGGATATATCGCCGACCAGAAGGTAAAGCGCGTGATGGCGAGCCTGAATGCCGATTTCAAGAATATGCTTCGCATGGATAATGCTCTGCTGACGGCGAGGACGCTGAATGAACTGCCGTTCGAGGTGAATATGTGGCAGGCGCAGAATATCTGGTATGACACGCTGAAGCTTTCGCGCAAGCAGGATTTACCTAGTGAGTGGGAAGAAAAATTCCTGGACCTGGGCAGGCTGATGAAAATCCGTGTAGATGAGCTGGTAGTTGAGGAAGATGAGGACGCGCGGAATGAGGTTTCGGCTGTAGTTTAGGGCGATGCATAAATCTGCAGGGTTCCGTGGCGACGAAAGAATGACCTCAGCGGCTGAAGCCGCGCTTAGTTTACTGACTTTTCTGCGAGCGCTGAAGCCCTCGCCTACCAGCGACGATGTTTGCTGAGATCATGTGAGAAAGCTGATGCGTTATCGGCTTGTTGGGCTTTGCTTGGACTCTTCGCCTTCGGCTCAGAATGACTCGTTCTTTTTTTGATCGCTTTTTTTGATCGCTTAGCTGCGCCAGCGCAGTGTTACTGGGCCGGAGATGGGGTGCCGCATTGGCTGGCCGCTAGTAGCGGCTTCCAGCCGCGCCTGCTTGAGCGCGAAGTACCATTTTGCAGGGCGGTCTGCATCGTCGATGAGCATAAGGGTAGGATCGTATTTCAATCCTTCTGCCTGCTGAATCATCGTGACCTGATCCTGCTCGACGAAGCGTTTTCCGAAGAAACGTGCAATTGAAGTTACAAATGGGACATTGTAGAAGACGTTCCAGGCCGCGTAGACATCGATGCGGCAGGCATTTGCAACTGTAGGAGTTACAGTTGTGAGGCTGGAAAACCATTTGTCACCGGCACGGATACTTTCATAGCGGCGGTTGGGCAGAACGAAGTCGATGGTCGTCGTAATGGGTTCGCCGTAGACGCCGAGCAGCTTGTACGGCGCGCTGTTGGTTGAAGGCGCGTGCGAGGCCATGCGAAAGCCCTGTTCGATGGGCTCGAAGTGTTTTTCTTTCTCGTGGATGCTTGCCTCCTTGCGCCACCACCAGGCCTGATGCACGAATGGGCCGTGCGCTGGATCCATGAGGCCGATGATGCCGTGGTCTACGTTGCAGGGTAGATCGGCGGTGAGATGCTCGCTGCGAAAGCGCGGGCCAAATTTCGGCGCTTCGGGAACGGGCGGCAGATTGGCTTCTTCTGTGCGGACGCGGCCAGAGCCGGGTTCCGGTACGTAGACCCATGCGTAGCCGTCGCGTTCCTCGCATGGGAAGGCCGTGCCGTAGATGCGCGTGGGATCGAGCGTGTCCTTGCTGGTGAGCGAGGGGATTTCCTTGCACTGGCCCGATACTGGTTCGAAGGCCCAGCCATGGTATTTGCAGGTGAGTGCTGTGCCGTCGAACCATCCGCAGGAAAGCGGAATGCCGCGATGGGGGCAACTGTCGCGCATGGCGAAGATGCGTCCGTCGGAGCGGCGGCCGAGGACGAGCGGGATGCCCATGAGCATGACGGTAGTCAGCTTGGTGCCCTGCAGCACTTCACTACGCAGGGCTGGATACCAGTCGTTGTAGATGAGCGTCGTCGTGGGGCCTTGCGGTGTTGCGATCGTAGTGAGGTTCGTTGCCATTGTTTCTTTTAACTATCCCATAGTGAGCGGATTTCGACCTCTTTGCCGTCGAGAGGTTGCGGTCCACCAGTAAAAATCCACGGCTCATAAGTTATTCGCCGTTTGTTCCCCCATTTGCGCGCAATTTCAAGTACACTCTCCTCTGATGACCGACGGACGCCGCTCTGTACGATACGATGCTGCCCTGGCCTGCCGCGAATTGGCCGCAGCCGATCCAAAACTTGGCCTGTTGATCGAACGCGCCGGGCCTTACACGGTGAAGCTCAAGAGCCAGCACTCGCCGTTCGAGGCGCTGCTGGAATCGATTATTTACCAGCAGCTCCATGGAAAGGCTGCCGCCGCGATTTTAAAGCGCCTGTTGGCGCTCTTTGGGGACTATCATCCCACTCCGGAGCATGTGCTGGGTGCGAGCGATGACATGCTGCGGTCGGTGGGCTTGTCGGGAAGTAAGGCAAAGGCGCTGCGCGATCTCGCGGCCAAAACCATCGACGGAACGGTGCCTACGCTGGCTGCGATTCGGCGGATGCCGGATGACGAGATTCTCGACAGGTTGACGCAGGTACGGGGCATTGGTCCGTGGACGGTGGAGATGCTGCTGATGTTCCGCCTAGGCAGGCCGGATGTGTTTCCGGTGACGGACTACGGCGTGCGCAAGGGCTTTTCCCTCACCTTCAAAAAGTTGCCAACGAATAAGCCGTTCGACGCCGAAATGCTGGCGACTCCGGCGGAGATGCTGCGGCGTGGCCAACGCTGGAAGCCATGGCGATCGGTGGCGAGCTGGTATATGTGGCGCGCCTGCGATCTGGCGGGAAAGCCTTCGCCTCCGCCGAAGTAAACCTACTCTGTGGCGGGCTGCTGCAACGGTGTTGAAACCGGCGTGACGTCGTGCACGAGCACATCGGCGAACTTTGCCCATCCATGCGGATGATAGAGCTGACTGAGCAGCAGCGTGTACACAACTCCGACAACGACGATATACACGGCAGTGGAGGGGGAACCCGGCGGCCTACTACGCGTCGGCGTTGGAGCCGCATCATCTGCGCGATTTCCGCCTGGAAGGATTTGATGGCAACGCGGCGCATGCGTCCGCGCAAGATGTTGTGCTGGACGACGTCGAATCGGGCTGAAAAGCTTTTCTTGTCAGCGTGGGCAGCGGCTTCACCGGATGCGGGAATCAACGCTCGCGAGGAAAAGACGACCTCAGCGGCTGAGCTGCAGTGCTTTTTCGCGACTTTTCTGCGAGGGCTGAAGCCCTCGCCTGCCCATCCAGTGGTGCAATCGAATCTTTATACAGAAGCTAGCTAGTTGTTGAGCATTTCGAGCAGGGTGTCGAAATCTTCCAGTCGCGAATACTCGATAATGACGCGTCCGCGCCCGTTTTTGTCTTCGATGCGGACCTTGAGTCCGAGCGAGCGCTGGAGGCGATCTTGCGCTTCGCGCACGTTCGGGTCGAGTGGCTTTTCCTTCGCCTTATCTTCGCTGTTGAGTTTCTTCTCCGGATTGATAAGGCCCTGGACGTAGCTCTCCGTCTGCCGCACGGACATGGAAAGAGCCGTGACTTTTTGGGCGGCTTTCAGGATTGTTTCCGGGTTTTCGAGGGGCAGAAGCGCTCGGGCGTGCCCAAAGGTCAGGTCCCCGGTTTCCACTTTGCTCTGCACTTCTGAGGGAAGGCGGAGCAGACGCAGGAAGTTTGAAACAGATGCGCGGTCTTTGCCAGTGCGCTGCGCCATCTGCTCCTGCGTGAGCTTGAATTCGCGGCCCAGACGCTCAAAGGCGCGGGCCTGCTCCATGGGGTTCAGGTCGGCGCGTTGCAGGTTTTCGACGATGGTCATTTCCATCGCCTGCTCGTCGGAGACCTGGCGGATGATGGCCGGGACCGTCTCTTTGCCTGCTTTTTGCGAAGCGAGCCAGCGGCGCTCTCCAGCGATCAGCTGAAAGCGGCCGTTGGGCAACGGGCGCACGACGATGGGCTGAACGACACCGGTGGAGGCAATGGAGTTGGCAAGTTCTGTGAGCTGTTGCTCGTCGACACGGGTGCGCGTCTGGTAGGGATTGCGGTCGATTTCGCCGACAGGGATTTCGTGCGGCTTGCCGGTGACTTCGGGTGCCGGTGGTTTCGGTGCTTCGGCAGGAACGGCGACCGTTGCCTGCACTCGCGGCAGGAGCGATTCCAGTCCTTTTCCCAAGGCGCGTCGTTTCGGAGTTTCAGTCGCAATGCTCATAGATCGTCCTTACTTTTTCGTTCTCAGGCGTACGGCCAGAATCGTATGTCGGTTTTCTTGCGCTTCCCTGCGCGCTCGTTCACGATAAAACTCATCGTCAGATAATTTTCCGGGATATCGGCCAACGCCGGATTATTCGGGTCGATGACGGTGTATTCAAGCAGGTGCGGAGCCTCAAAAGTCACAACCTCGCCCTTCACATAGAGCTTGCCGTCCTCTGCGCCCTTCCATAGCAATGGAGAACCCGGCTTCCAATCGGTTTCCGCATTGCAACCGAACATATATTGGTGAATGAATTCGTTGTCGGTAAGAATCTTCCAGAGAGTGCCTGCGGGAGCGTCGATTTCGACTGTTTTGCGAATAAAACGTTCGGTCATACGCCATTTTCCTCAACAACAATGTAAACAGGGAACCAGAGCCATGATTGGAAAAACGCGACAGGAACCCTCGGTGGAACAGGTGCCAACGGTGGAAGTAGCGGAGTCCTTCGATCCGGCCTTGGGCCAACCGCGTGGCGTATTGCGGCGGCCTCTGCCACCCGCAGGCAAATTCCGGCACGCCCGACGGAGCGCTCCCCCTGAGCTTGCTTCATGGATCGATCATTATTGGATGGTGTACTGGGACCTGCGCGGCTGCGAGCCTCGCCAGGTAGAGACCTTGCCGCATCCGAATGTTCACGTCGTCTTTGAAGCGCCGGAGTCCAGAGCCTGGGGCATATCGACGACCAAATTTTCGCGCCTGCTTGAGGGGAAATCGCACTCCTTCGGGATCAAATTCACGCCCGGCGGATTCTTCCCGTTTCTGAGTTCGTCCGTATCCTCGCTGGCAAATCGCTCGGTCCCCGTGCGTCAGATTTTCGGTGACGCTGCATGCGCCATCGAACAAACCATCCTTGCCACAGAAGATGAAGACGAGATGACCGCCGCCGCAAATACCTTTCTCCTGGACCGCATTCCGAAGCCGGACAAGAAAGTAGATGAGGCGCGACAACTGGTCGCTCATATTCTTCGCGAACGCGACATTCTGACCGTGGAGGATTTTGCTGCGCGAACGGGAATCAGCGTGCGGTCCTTGCAGCGGCTCTTCAGTCAATATGTAGGCGCCAGCCCCAAGTGGGTCATCCGCCGCTATCGCCTGCATGAACTGCTGGAACAGATGCACTCCGGCAAGCGCCCCGATTGGGCACAGCTCGCAGTAGATCTCGGATACTTCGATCAGGCGCACCTGATCAACGATTTCAAATCGATTGTCGGGTACGCGCCGACCGAGTATCCAGGTCTGGAGCCACCATGCGGTCCGGTTTGACCTTGCAGAAGACAACTGCCGCTATAGGCGAGTATGGATTATCTGAAGTCACAGAGCACCGATAAGCCAGACTAACGAAG
>Ga0206869_1019_pt1 | contig 35486 bp, 34 predicted proteins | sample Alteio_BWOrgCont_35_FD_152618 | JGI IMG/M metagenome (GOLD analysis project Ga0206869, IMG submission 152618) | Enriched cells from forest soil in Barre Woods Harvard Forest LTER site, Petersham, Massachusetts, United States -... | ecosystem: Environmental > Terrestrial > Soil > Temperate forest >... | reverse complement strand
CCTCTCCTCCATCAGCGATGGAAGAGAGGGAGACCGTCGTGAGTCTCCTGGTGGGGCGAATGTAGGCTCCGGCGCGAGGTTAGGCTGCTCATTTTTTTGGCAGGAGTAAAATCTCACTAACATTTGTGTCTCTCAGGCCAATGGACGTGACGGGAATGATGGCCGGAATATAGCCATCTGCCCTCACAATCAAAGTGCTGAATGGGTAAAAGTGGTCAATCGGAAGTATCGAAATCCAAATGCGTCTCTGTGCCTGTGGAATCATAAAACTCCCATCAGCTTTGGTAAATACTGTGGGTGGGCGAGTGTTGGTGATTAAATCTGGTATGGTCGGCGGATGATAGCTGGTGTATGCGATGACAGCTTCTGCTCCTGAAATGGGCACATGAGAGTGCGCATCAACTACGACACCACTCACGCCAGGGCTGATTGTCTGATGAACTGGAAAACAACCGGCCCCAGAAAAAATCACGGCCATCATCATTGCTGCGAAAATTGTGGCTCTCATAACGCTCTCGAAGCAGCTTAACGTTCCAAAGCTGAACCTCGGACACCCAAAAATCAAGCAGCAACAATCTAGTGTAGCACCATGCTTAAAGGCATAATGGGTCACTGGATTGTTGCTGGCGAATTTCGGGTCTGTGAATAACTTAGGCTTCTGAATTACAACGGTTTGGCGTATTTCTGATGAATCAAAAGGCAAAATGTCCCATAAAGAACAGCGGCTTATTCGACAAAGGTCACTAGCTTTTTGGGCGAAGCACGCTTTGAAGAATATTGAACCAAACAGTATGAAGCCCCCGAAATTTCCAATGAAGTTCAAGGTGTTTTTGAGGCGGGCATTCGGCGGTCGCCTCCATTCCGAACGCCTATACATGTTCCGAAAGTTTTTGGTTTCTCATTTATTATCCAACTACGTTGACCCGGAAGATATAGCGGCGAAAACAATAGGAAAAATGAATCAAACTGGATTTTACAATCCGGATGCTTATTACAAACTAATGGAGGAAATAAAAACATGGAGAGACGACAATCGGATTAAACAGCGAATCCAAGCAGCAAAATCACGCTGGACAAAAGAAAAATTAAAAAAGTCTTTGGATTCATCACAAAACCTAGAAAAGTGATTTTCGCATTCAGACAGTTGCAGGTTCGCATAATTGTCCCCTCTAAAAAGTGCAGTCTCGCATTCCGAAAAGTGACGTTTCGCATCCTCAAATGTGCGGTCTCGCATCCAATCCTCTGCAATATTGTCCAATTTGCAATGTGATATGGTTCCATTGTTAGCGCGGATGCTAACTGCGCGTGAAATGCGCCAATTGACTGAAATGAATTAGAAACCGTTCGTTGTGTTTGGGCGAAAGCCTCCCGGCAGTCACCGGATTTTCAGAACACTTCGAGCGGTTTTTTATTAATTAATAATAAATAAGTTGAGTTAATGCTTGATTTTAGCGTTAGTTTTTCTTATTATTAGACTATGAAAACAAATCGAATCGTGCCCGGTGAATAGAGCTGAAACCGGGGCGAAACGAAATCCGGCCTGTGTGATGTCTTTTGCGGGATCGTCACACAGGCCGAGAGGCTAACATAGGCGGGTTGCCAGAGCGATCTATTGGAGCGGTCTTAAAAACCGCCGACGGTGTTTGCCCACCGCCCGTCCGTTTGAATCGGACACCCGCCGCCATAAGTTTTAGGTCAACTAACCGCCGATTGCAAGATTTTGTTTAAAGTCTTTTTTGCAATTAGCGGCTCCAAAAATACTTTATCTTTTTTCTTGTAATACCCAAGCGGTTAGGTATATTGAGTGGCGTATGAAAAACAAAGCTGCGGTTGCGCTAGGGCGTTTGGGTGGAATGGCAACGTCAAAGGCCAAGACCCAGGCTGCTCGTGCAAATGCAAAAAAAGGCGGCTGGCCGAAGGGCAAGCCGCGCAAACCAAAGAAGTAAACAAAATGCCCTGTCAGTGCTTGTAACACTGGCAGGGCGCAACTAAAAGGCCGAAGCCTTTCAGTGGAATCCTCACAGATTCAAATTCACTGTAAAGCGATGGCCGGAAAGAATCAAGTGAACTGTCATTGCTGCTCCGGTGAGTGTAAAAAGTCTGGAACATATCGTAATCGTAACCGTGTGGTGCAACGCTTCTTTTGTGTGCGTTGCGGCAAATCCTTCCGCGAAGAACAGCCTTTGGATGGCGTTCGGATTGATACCGACAAGGCCGTGCAAGTCGTGGAAATGCTGGCCGAGACAATGGGTATCCGTGCTGCCGCTCGTTTGACACGGCTAAACCAACGGACAATCCTTAACATCCTCGAATCGGCTGGCGAACATTGCGCCCGATTGCTGGACGCCAAAGTCCGCAACATCACCGCAATGGTGGTTCAGGCCGATGAGGTTTATTCATACGTCCAATGCCAGCCCCATGTTGCGGATGAGAACGATGAGGAACGCGGTGGCATCTGGACATTTTTGTCCGTTGCCAAGTATGAAAAGCTCATCATCAATTATCGCGTTGGCAAGCGCACAGGCGAAGAAGCGGTTGAGTTTTTGAAAGACTTGCGCTCGCGCATGGCCATGCGGTTCCAATTCACCACGGATGGATTTCGTGGTTATTGCTCGCATCGCACCAGCAGCGGCAATGTTGAGGATGTTTTGGGTGATGTTTGCGATTATGCGACGGAAACTAAGCGGTTCAAAAAAGACCCTAATTTTACAGGCGCACGAACTTTCTTTGCGCCTTATCTTGTGGGCGTGAACCGCAAAGTGCGTTTTGGTAATCCACTGTTAAGCGAAGCCACCACTTGCCATGCCGAACGCACTAATTTGAGCCTACGGACGTTCAATCGCCGCTTTGTGCGCCGGACAATCAACTTTTCAAAGAAGCTCGCTAATCACCGGCACGCGGTTGCCCTGTTCGTGGCCGTGTTTAATTTCTGCCGCGTCCATAAATCGCTTGGCGGGAAAACTCCGGCAATGGCGGCGCGTTTGACAGACCACGTTTGGACGGTTGAAGAACTACTCTCGGCGCAAATCTGAATCAGTTTGGCTCCGGCACGGGGTTTGGCGGCATCGGAGTCATCTGTAATATAGGAGAATCACCAAACATAACGAAAAAGCGACCCCGCCACAGACACCACTTACTAGCAAACCCAGCAACACAAAGTCGCGCATCACACCCTGAACCGAACTGCCAAATAAGCTCCAAACACCAGCCACGAAACTACTAATGAAAATCAATGCTGCAAAACTATAAAAAACCAAAGAGCCACCGATGAAAACAAGTAGAACGAGTGCAGGAGTGATGCTGACGAGCGGAACAATAATGGCATACAAAGCGGCGCGATTGCGAGAACGCCGCTTCAACTCACAAAGGCCATCTTGGCTCATTTCGCTCATGGAGTGGATACCGCCTAACGTCCCAAAAGCTGAACCCTGCCGCCGAAGCTGTCAACCGTGAAAATCACCAGCACCAATCTAACGCAGCACTATGCCTTTAAGTTATACTCAGGCAAGAAACATGATATTTCACGAATTCCGGGAAGCGCGTTAGGGTCTTTCCATGATGACGATACGAAAAGCAAATGAACGGGGCCACGCCGAACACGGCTGGCTGGACACATATCACTCCTTCAGCTTCGCGGACTATTATGATCCGCAGTGGATGGGCTATCGCAGCCTGCGGGTAATCAACGACGACCTGGTGATGCCCGGAGCGGGCTTCGGCGCGCATCCGCATCGCGACATGGAGATCATCACCTACGTGTTGCGCGGGGCGCTGGAGCACAAGGATTCCATGGGCAACGGCAGCATCATCCGCGCGGGGGACCTGCAATACATGTCCGCCGGCAGCGGGGTGCAGCACAGCGAATTCAATCCCTCGAAGGAGGAGGCGGTGCGCCTGTTGCAGATCTGGATCATGCCGGAGGCCAAGGGCCAAAAGCCGCGTTATGCGGAGAAGACCCTGCGCGACGCGTCCACGGGCCAGTTGCATCTCATGACGAGCAAGACCGGGCGCGACGGCTCGATCGCCATCCGCCAGGACGCGGACTTGTGGCTCGCGAAATTGGAGCCCGGCCAGAAGACCAGCCATGCGCTGGCGGCCAATCGCAACGCGTGGGTGCAAGTGGCCGAAGGCGAAGTGGTGCTGAACGGCAAGACGCTGGTCACCGGCGATGCCGCAGCAGTAAGTGAAGAAACAAAACTGGAATTGTCGGCCAACAAACCGTCACAGGTGTTATTGTTCGACTTGAACTAAGCCGGACCCCGGCCTGGCAATTCTCCTTCGGAGAAAACACCGGGCCGGGGTAACACCAAAATTAACATGAGCATGATGCAGTCTCACCCCTCACCTTTAATTCCTCTCCCCGTTGAGGGGAGAGGAGCGGGTAAGGGCGGACGCGATATATGAATACACCGGTGTCAGCGAAAGCAATGAGTGTTATGAACATTGAGAATGTTTTTAATAGAAACCTCTCTCTCCGGCTCTCTCCCCGCTTAGTCGCGGGGAGAGAGTGAACGGATCGCGGTGGCAACGCCACTTGTCATAAAACTCGCTCAACCAACAACGACTGAAATGTTTAAAAACCAACCATCAACCAAAAACCAAACAAACCTATGGCAACTATTGATTCAAAACAACTCCTGGGCCAACTGAACTGGCGCTACGCCACCAAACAATTCGACCCGAACAAAAAGATCAGCGCCGACGATTGGGCGACGATTGAGGAAGCATTGCGATTGACGCCCTCCAGCGGCGGGGTGCAACCGTGGAAATTCATCGTGGTGACCGACCCCGCGATGCGCGCCAAACTGAGCCCGGCTTCGTACGGCCAACCCCAGATCACCGCTGCCTCGCATCTCGTCGTCTTCGCCGCCAAAGACAATTTCAACGAGGCGGACGTGGACGTGTACATCAATCATGCCTCCAAAGTGCAGGGCGTGCCAGTCGAGGCGCTCGCGCCCTATCGCGGGATGCTGGTCGGCGGCCTCGTCCAGAGCAGGGATGAAGCCGGGCGCAATGCCTGGGCGCGCAACCAAACCTACATCGCCCTCGGCAATCTTTTGACGAGCGCCGCGCTGTTGGGCATCGACGCCTGTCCCATGGAAGGTTTCGACCGCGCGCAATACGACGAAATCCTCGGCCTGAAGGCGAAGGGTTATTCCAGCGCCGTCATCGCCACGGTCGGCTATCGCGCCGGCACGGACAAACACGCCACCACGCCCAAAGTGCGCTTCCCGAAGGAAAAGCTTTTTCTGAACGTCTGAAATCAAACCTCACCCACAACCAAAATAAAAATAACCAAAAAAATATTATGAAAATCGCAACCATCATCGCCCGGGTATTGCTCGGATCCGTGTTCCTGGTCTTCGGCTTGAACAAGTTCTTAAACTTCATCCCCATGCCGCCGCCGACGGGCCAGGCCGGCGCATTTTTCGGAGCGTTATATGCCACGCATTACCTTTACGTCATCGCCACCTTCGAGGTCACTGGCGGGGCGCTTCTCCTGCTAGGACGTTACGTGTCCCTCGGCTTGACATTGGTCGGACCGGTGGTCGTAAACATCCTGGCATTCAATATTTTTATGAACCATCAGGGCTGGCCGCCGGCCGCATTGGTTGCCGTGCTGTCGCTGTTTCTGCTCTGGCGCTATCGCGATAATTTTGCCGGACTGGTGCGCGACACGGCTCCGCGCTCAAATTCATTGCATGAACACGTCGCCGCGCCGGCGGCAATCGCAACTCATTGAGTGAACGTTGCCCAGGTTTGAAATAAATTCACTCCTGCCATGAACATTCAACGCGCACAATCAGTCGATGCCAATGTCCGCATCGGCCATATTCACCTGAAGGTGGCCGACCTGGATCGCGCGCTGAAGTTTTATCATGACGTCCTGGGTTTTGAGATCACGCAGCGTTTTGGGCACCAGGCGGCATTCCTCTCAGCGGGCGGCTACCACCATCACATCGGCCTGAACACGTGGGAAAGCTCGGGCGGTTCGCCGCCAGCCCCGGGGACGACCGGCCTTTATCATTTTGCCATTCTCTATCCCACGCGCGCGACGCTGGCTGATGCGCTGCGCCGCCTCGTCAGCGCAGGCATCGAGATCGAAGGCGCATCGGACCATGGCGTCAGCGAGGCGATCTATCTGCGCGACCCTGATGGCAATGGCCTGGAACTTTATTGCGACCGTCCGCCGGCGGAATGGCCGCGCAGGGCCAACGGCGAATTGGCCATGACCACCCAGCCGCTGGATCTGGAATCGCTGCTGGATGAATTGGCTGAAGGCCCCGAAAAAAAGAGCTGACATCATTTTCTAGCGCGAATGACTCCCGCGGCGTACTTTTGAACCATGACGCGGAAGTATTATATCCCCATCATCGTGGGCAGCACGCGGCGCGACCGGCAGAGCATCAAGGTGGCACGGTTCGTCCTGAAAAAATTACAGGAGCGGCCGGGCGTTGAGACCGAACTGCTCGACCTGCTCGAATACAATTTTCCTATCATGGAAGAGCGGTTGCATCGCCGCGACGATCCGCCGCCGGGCTTGAAAGAATTCGGTGAGAAGATCGGCCGCGCGGATTCGTTCATCATCGTCTCGCCGGAATACAACAACGGCTACCCGGGCGTTTTGAAGAACGCGCTCGATTATCTGCTGCCCGAATACGAGCGCAAACCGGTCGGCATCGTGACCGTTTCCGCCGGCGGCTTTGGCGGCATCAATTGCCTCGCGCAATTGCGGCTCGTCGCCATCGGCATGGGCGCGGTGCCCATCCCGGAAAACCTTTCGATCTCGCGCGTACACGAAAGTTTCAATGACGACGGCACACCGAATGATCCGGCCTACGAAAAGCGCGGCGCGGCATTCCTGGACGAATTGCTTTGGTTCACTGATGCGGTTGCTGACAAGAAGGCAAAAGACAAATCAGCTTCGTGAGTTCACCCGCCCGCCATCGCCCCGACGATGAGGAACGGCTCTTCGCCGCTCACAACCGTCGCTGGCAGCGGCGTTTCCGGCGGTTCGAGTGACAGGTCTTCTTTGCAGGCAAAGTATCGCACGAATGCCCGGCGCTTGAGGGTGTCATGGTCGCGGATGGTCCCGCGCAGAACGGGAAATTTCACTTCAAGCGCATCCAGCACCGCGGCGATGGTCACCGGCGGCGCGACTTCCAATTCCACGTCGCCTTCGATGCGCGCGAGGTTGCGCAGATGAAACGGGAGGACGACGCGGATCATTGGAGCGTTTGCACTTCCACCGAGTACACCGGCGGCAGGTCGCGCACAATGGCGTTCCATGAATCGCCGCCGTCCGGCGAGCAATAGACCTGTCCGCCGGTTGTGCCGAAATATACGCCGCAAGAGTCAAGCTGGTCCACCGCCATGGAATCCCGTAGCACGTTCACGTAGCAATCTTTCTGCGGCAGGCCTTTGGTCATGGCCTCCCACTCGTTGCCGCCGCTCTTGCTGCGGTACACGCGCAGTTTCCCCTCCAGTGGATAATGTTCCGAATCGCTCTTGATGGGCACCACGAAAATCGTCTCCGGCTCGTGCGCATGGACGTCGATCGGAAATCCGAAATCCGTCGGCAGGTTGCCGCTGATCATGTTCCATTGATCGCCTGAATTGTCGGTGCGCAACACGTTCCAATGTTTTTGCATGAACAACACGTCCGGCCGCGACGGATGCAACGCGATGCGATGCACGCAATGGCCCACTTCGGCGTCCGGGTCGGGCAGTTCCCACTTCGACTGCAGGCCACGATTGATCGGCTTCCAGGTCGCGCCGCCGTCATCCGTGCGAAATGCGCCTGCCGCCGAAATGGCGATATACATGCGTTTTGAATTTGTCGGATCGAGCAGGATGGTATGCACCGCCATGCCGCCCGCGCCCGGCTGCCAAAGCGCGCCTTTGGCCTGGCGCAGTCCGGACAGTTCCTTCCAGGTCCTGCCGCCGTCGATCGTTTTGAAAAGGGCCGCGTCCTCTGCGCCCGCATACGCCGTGTCCGGATCCGTCAACGACGGTTCCAAATGCCAGACGCGTTTGAATTCCCACGGATGTTGCGTGCCGTCGTACCACTTGTGCGTGCCAACCTGGCCTTCGTACACAAATTTATTGCTCTCGCCACGCGGCATGCCATCCGGGCTGGCCAATTCCTCCGGGCTGCTGCCGGGCGTGTTCCATGTCTTGCCGCCGTCGTCCGACCGCTGGATGATTTGCCCGAACCATCCGCTCGATTGCGAGGCGTAGATGCGGTTCGGGTCCGCGGCGGAACCTTTCAGGTGATAGATCTCCCAGCCGGCAAAGTGCGGGCCGCTGACGGTCCAATCCTTGCGCCTGCCATCCGCCGTCAGGATGAACGCGCCTTTTTTTGTGCCCACTAATACGCGTACGGAGCTCATAATTTTATGGTTTCACTCTACATACCAGCATTGGCGCAAAGCACTTGCGATACGACCATGCCAGGTACAATTCCAGCGCCACCACCACGCACGCCACCGGAATTCCCGAGGGCGCCAGGAAGATGTGGAACAGGATAATGTTTACCACGACCGGCGCGAGCAACGCCAGCGCCAACGGCACGAAACAATTCAACAGCAAGAGCGCGCCGCCGAGCGTTTGCGCGGTAAAGATCAGCGGGACCATATAACCGGTGCGCATCAATGCGCCGAAGAAATCGGCCGCGCCCGCCGGCATCTCTTTGGGTTGCGGGATGAAATGCAGGAAGCCGTTGAGGCCGAAGACGAGGAACACCAGCCCCAAGAGCAGCCTGGCGATGAGGGTGAGGTAATCGTTGGCGGATTTGGTTGCCATAAGATTCCATTCAGTTCTGGTGTACCAGCACCATCCACAGTACTCCAAATTTATCGGTCACCATCCCGAAACGTTTGGAGAAAAACGTTTCTCCCGCCGGCATGACCACTTGTCCGCCTTCGGACAATGCCTGGAACGCTTTATCGACTTCCGCCGGTGTATTCAAGGACAGTGAAACGCCGAAACCTTCAAACTTCGGACTGCCTTTGCAGTGCCCATCCGAAGCCAGCAATGTGGCTGGGCCGATCTGCAGGGTGGCGTGCATCACCTTGTCTTTATTGCCCGGCGGCATGTTCTGCTGCGCTTCGGGGGGAGCGTCTTGGTAACGCATCAACATGATCACTTTGGCGCCCACAGCGCGCTTGTAAAACTCGATGGCTTCCTCACATTTGCCGTCGAAGAACAGGTAGGGTTGGATGAGGGCATTGTCGTACATATTTTTTCCTTGTCGTATATGTGGTTATTTTGCTTTCGGGTTCAGTTCCCAGATCGCGAACACGTTCTTTTCCGGGTCCTGGCAGATGGCGAAATAGCCCATGCCCGGCACGGTCGTTTTGGGTTTGACCACCTTCCCGCCGAGTTTCTTGATCCTGGCCGCGGCCGCAGTCACTGATGCCACGCTGATATAGATCGTGACCGGATGCTCCGGGCACATGCGTTTCATCACCGCGCCGTCAGGGGTGCCGTCCTTGCCGCCTGTGTCCAGGTGGAAATATTCCGGCACGTGAGGCAGCGGATTGATCTTCCAGCCGAACATCTTGCTGTAAAATTTTGTTGCCCGGGCGGTGTTGCTCGCCGGGATCTCGAACCAGACCAGGCTGCCCGGCGTTTTTTTCGATTTGCTCATAATTTCTCCTTGTTGGTTAATATTTACGCTTGCGATAAATGTGTCAAGCGACGGCGCGTGACTTTTTCTTTACCGCCATCGTTTTTAAAAATTCGTCCAGCCGCGCCAAGGTCTGTTTGCCGCCTTCGATCGCGCCGAATTCTTTCACCACAAAATCGCGTTTGGCGACGGTCGGGAACACCATGTGGATGGATACCCGCGTTTGGTCCGGGCCTAATGAATCGAACGACCACGTGGAGATAAAACGTATTCCCGGCCCATTTTCCCGCCGTCCGCCGTGCGAAAAAACGATGCAAGAGGGTTTCTCCACCCGTTTGAAGATGCTTTTGTTGGGATATTTCGTGCCGTCCGGCCCCTGCATCACATGCTTCCACAGGCCGCCGGGACGCACGTCCATTTTCTCGATCGTTGTCGTGAATCCACGCGGCCCCCACCAGTTCACCACGTGCTTCGGGTTCGTCATCGCCTCCCACACCAATTCGCGCGGAGCCCTGACCACGCGGGAGATATAAATCTCCCGGTCCAGGTTCTCCACAAAATCCTTGAGCCACAAACCAATGATCCGCGTCCAGCCTTTCTTGAAATTGTCACGCGCCAGCATCGGCGTTGCCGCGAACGATTCCAGTCCCGCATGCGTCAAGCGCAACCGCGTCTTGCGACCCCGGCTGAACAACTCGAATGTCACCAGCGAAAGTCCCTCGTGTCCCTCAAATCGCCAGGTATAGGCGATCTTTTTCTGTGGAACCAGGTCCGTGATCTGGCAGCGATGGTCATACACATTGCCTTCATGCTCCACCACGAAGCGGAAATCGCAGCCCACCTCCGGCTGGAAGTGTTGCATGTCGAAATACCAACGCTTCATGTCTTCAGCCGAGGTGAGGGCGCGCCACACCAATGCCGTCGGCGCGTCCAGGATGCGTTCGATGACGAACGGTTTGGTCTTCACCAGGCCCGCTAGTCGTTCCAGGCTTGAGGTCATGCCCATCGTGAACCCGCCGATGTAACGGTTTGCTTCCGGCGTCGTCATTGTGACTTTCGAACGCAACGTCAGCTTCGTCTTCCCGTTCTTTTCGGTGAAGGTCGCATCGTGCACGAATTCGAATAACAGCTTGCCGCTTTTGTCGAGGGCGCCGCAGGCGAACACCAGCCGCTCCGGCGGGGTGATTTTACGGAACACGCCGCCCATGGGATAATCATCGCCATTCGGCGCGCGCATCACGTCGTAAATCTTTCCGCCCACGCGCACGTCCCATTCGCACACCGGGTTGGTGAAGCCGCGCGGCCCCCACCATTCCACCAGTTGCTTCGGGTCCGTCCACGCCTTGAACACCAGCTCACGCGGCGCGGCGAACTCGCGCGTGATGACAAATTCCCGTCCCAGATAATCTTTGGTTTTCGTCGCCATATTTTTATTTCACGATGAATTTTCCAAGCGAATCAAGACAGCGAGTCCAACCCTGTTCGTGCCGGCCACGGCTTTCGACGGACGCAAATTTTTCGTGCGTCAAAATCATTTCAGTTTGCTTTCCGTGGGCGCGGAATTCCAAGGTGACGAGCATTTCGGGCGGTTCAACCTCGCCGTATTCATCGCCACTGCCGTCCTTTTCAAATTGCCATGTGAAGACGAGACGCTCCGGCGGTTTCACTTCGCGATAAATCCCGACAGTTGTGAAAAATTCGCCGTCGGCACGCCGCACTTGAAGGCGATATTTGCCGCCGACGCGAGCGTCCACCTTCACTGATTGCAATGCCCCTCCATCGCACGCCGCCGCACCGAACCATTGCTTGAATTGATCCGCCTCCGTCCACGCCTTGAAGACCAGTTCGCGCGGCGCGTCGAAAACGCGGGTGAGTTGAAGTTTGATGTTTTGTTCGGCCATTTTGGTTGCACTCATTTTTTGTTCTCCTTTTGTAGTTTTTGCAGATATTCGTCCAACCGGTCGAGACGCTCTTCCCAGAACCGGCGATATTCTTCGATCCATTGCTGCGCCTCCTTCATCGGCGAGGCGTCCAGTTTCAAGCGATGCACCCGCCCATCGCGACGGCGGCGCACCAGCCCCGCCTTTTCCAACACGCGCAGATGTTTCGAGACTGCGGGCAAGGACATCGAATACGGCCGCGCCAGGTCGGTGACGCAACGATCGCCGTTTGCCAAGCGCTCCAGGATGCGCCGGCGCGTCGGATCGGCCAGCGCCCCAAAGGTGCGGTCCAACAATCGCGATGAACATTTAACCATATGGTTAAATATTAGCCGAAAAATATTTTTCGTCAACAGGTTTTTTGGGGGAAATTAGTTTTTGCTCTCCCGCCAAAGGCGGTTGACTACTTTCCTTCACTTCCTCCGCTGTCAACCGGAACTCCATCGCTCCGATGATCCCATCCAATTGCTTGGCGTTCCGCGCTCCAACGATCGCGCCTGTAACGGCTGGATTATTCAGCACCCACGCGATGGCCGCTTCGCCCGGCGACCGGCCATGGCGCTGGCCCACGGCCTTCAATCGTTCAACGGTCTTGAGGTGTTGGGAGAGCTTCGGTTCCTTGAAATTGTCATTGCGCGTCCGCCAATCGGTATTGGGCAACGCAGCGATGCGCTCACGCGTCATCGCACCGGTGAGCAGGCCGGACGCCATCGGCGAATACACGATCGCGCCCACGTTATGCGCGCGGCACCACGGCAACTGCGCCGCTTCCACGTCCCGCCGGATGAGCGAGTAGGGCGGCTGTAGCGACGTGATGGGCGCAATTTTTGCAAGGCGTTCCATCTCCTCCACGGTTGCATTCGAGAGTCCGATCCAGCGCAGTTTCCCTTCCTTTTGCAGCGCGGCCAGCGTTTCCCATCCTTCAATGGTCTCGTTCAGTTCATCCGCCGTCCAATGGATCTGATAAAGGTCTATCGTCTCCACTTTGAGTCGGCGCAGGCTGGCCTCGCACTCACGCCGCACTGAATCTGCGCGGAGCGAATAATAGATCTCCTTTTTGTCATTCCACAACATGCCGCACTTGGTGAACACATAAGGTCGTACGCCTTTCCATTGCTGTAACGCCTGCGCCACGACCTCCTCCGAGTGGCCGAGGCCATAAATGGCCGCGGTATCGATCCAATTGATGCCCAGCTCCAGCGCACGATGGATGGCGGCAATAGAATCCTTGTCATCCTGCGCGCCCCAACCAAATTCCCAATCGCCGCCGATGGCCCATGCGCCAAAACCGATGGGAGTGATGTTCAAATCAGAATTGCCGAGAGCCTTGGTTTTCATGCGTGTTAATATAACCAAAGACAAAAATTATTCGAATTCTGTTTCCTGTACGATTCTACTATCTTTTCGCCATGGAAAAGAACCGGATCGAGGCGTTCAGCGACGGCGTTTTTGCCATCATCATCACCATCATGGTGTTGGACTTGAAAGTTCCTGACCACGCGGATATCTCCGCACTGAAGCCGTTGCTGCCGGTGTTCCTGACGTATGTCCTGAGTTTCGTGTACCTGGGCATTTATTGGAACAACCATCATCACCTGCTCAAGGCGGCGCGCTCGGTGAACGGCGCCATGATGTGGGCCAACCTTCATCTGCTCTTCTGGCTCTCGCTCTTTCCGTTCGTCACCGGTTGGATGGGCGAGAACCATTTCACAACGTCGCCAACGGCGCTGTACGGCGGTGTGCTCTTGGCAGCGTCCGTCGCGTATTACATTTTGCAAAACGCGATCATGGCCCAGCACGATTGTGATTCGAAGCTGGCCCGCGCCATCGGCAGGGATTGGAAAGGGAAATTGTCGCCGGTGCTTTACGCCACCGGAATCGGGCTGGCACTTGTCCGGCCCTGGTTCTCTTGCGTGGTCTATTTTGGCGTGGCGTTGATGTGGCTCATCCCCGACCGGCGAATCGAAAAGGTCATCAACGAATTGGAAGACGGGGATTAATATCGGCCGCCAATGGCGGGAAGGTTTAACCCGCCCTCATCCTGGCCTTCTCCCCCAGGAGAAGGAACAGCACGAGTGCATTTGCTGATTTACGAAATGATCAACCGACTGATTCTGCCATTCAAATTTTGAGAGGCGAACTTGGCGGAACCCTGCCCGTGAAAATGGGGATTAAACTCCGTCTTCATCGCGACTCTGCGATTTGAACGTCTGCCAGAAAGTGGAGGCCATACCCGCGCCTTTGAGAATCGTTTGCAACCATGATGGTTTTTCCGCGCCGCGTTCGGCCTTTTTGCCCCGGCAGGATGTGATCCCGGCCGCCAACGTTGCCGCGGCGGACGCAAAGGAACGGATGGTTTTGGCCCGGTCTGCGAGCGAGTGGATTTCGTCGGCCACCGCCCGGTATTCCCGGCCCAGTTGCGCACGGTTCAGTTCGCTTTCGATGATCAAAAGTTGCTTTCGCCGGGCGAGCGTGTTCATACGAAGATTTTTTCCAGGCTGGCGCGGTCTTTCCGGAGTTGGTCCAGCGTGGCGGAAAGCGTCTGCCAATCCCGCAGCAATCCCGTCAGCCGCCGCCAAAGATAGATCCCCGCCGCGGCGTAGAGGGCGGTCAAGATCAGCAACACGCCCACAGGCGACCACGTCCACAGCATGACCACGATGGCGGCAGTGAACGTAAGTCCCGTAAGCAGACCCAAGCCCGCGATGCAGGATGCCAGCAGGATCGTTCGCAAATGATGCTCGCGCTCCTCCTGCACTTCCACCGCCAACAGTTCGAGCCGGTTCTCTCCGATGGTCAATAGCTGTCGCGCAAACTGTTTTGAGGTGGTGGCCAGATGCAGGAAGTTGGGGGCGGATTCTTCCATAACAATTTCAATCGCTGTTGCGGGAACAACGGCGCGAGGCGATAAAGCCGATCAGCACCCCGACCCCGACCCCGATGGCGATCGCCTGGTACGGATTCTCCCGGATGGTTTTGTCGGCCACCTTGGCGCCGGCCACCGCCTTGTCGCGGACGTTGCCTGCGATTTCCTTGCCGCGTTCCAGCGCCATCGCCAGGCGTTTGCGGGCTTCCCCGACTTTTTCTCCGGCCACATCGGCTGTGGCGGCCATCAACGCGCGCGCGTCTTCGGCGAGCGTGCCGATATCATTACCGTGTTCTTGTATATGTTTATTCATGGTTTTATTTTCGTTTGTTTTCGTTTTTTAATGGTAAATGTTCTGCGTTGGCCAAATGGGCCGCCATGGGCGAAGTGGCCACCCTCAAGATGGAATTTCTTCCGCCGAACGGATTGGGCACGGATTCCCTGGCGAGCGGGTCGGGCATCCATTGGCCATCCACCACCAGACAGTATTCATAAGTGCCCGGCGCGAGTGAGGTCTCCTTCCACCACTGACCCACGCCGGTGGAATGCAGCGTCTTGGCTTCGGGCTGCCAATGATTGAAGGTTCCCGCCACGCATACGGTTCTGGCCGTCGGATGCGTGTACTCAAATCGCACTGGCACCAGTTGCAGGTTTGGAGTGTTGTCGTGATTATGATTGTGTTTCATGTTGTGCGATTCGTTGGGGACCCGGATTTAGTGCACGACGACTACCGGCGGCCCTACGACGACCGCCACCGCAGGTCCGCGGTCATGATGGTAATATCCCGCGTGACCATCCCGCCCACCGCCTCCGGCGACAACGCAACCCGAAGTGGAAAGGAGAATAGCCAGACCGGTCAGATAAAGTATTTTTTTCATATTCAATTATTTTAGCAGCGGATGGGCATTTACCTATCAGGTATAACCCGACAGGAGAAGGCAGAACCGGGAAGCCCGCAACTGGGGGAATTTTTGCCAGGCCTGCCTCTGGACTTAAATCATCCGGTCTGCTACGAATGTCGTAAAAATAAAATATGTCCCAAATTCAGAGAGTTTTACTTTTGCCCGAGTCTTCACGCGGTACAGGACGCCAGCTACGGTCAACAACGAGTGGAGCCAATGCTGCGGGACTTCCATTCCATGAGGAAAGTAAATGAGTCAACGATCGAAGAAGAAAGCCAGACCGGAAAAAGCCGCTGCCATACCCTTGCGCGCGGCGGGTTTGAACGACCGTTGGATGGTTACTGGGGTCTGCATTTTTCTGGCGACGATTGTCTGGGCGGTCTTCGGCCAGACGATGCACGATGAGTTTGTCAATTACGACGATGGTGTTTACGTGTATGAAAATCCAGAAGTGGCCCGCGGGTTGAAGTTTCAGGGCATCGCCTGGGCGTTCACCCATTTTGGCGCCAACAACTGGCACCCCCTGACCTGGCTTTCCCACATGCTGGACTGCCAGTTCTACGGATTGAATCCCGGCGGACATCATCTGACTAATGTTCTCCTCCATACCACGACGGCGATCGTACTATTTCTGGTGCTGCGGCAGATGACGGGGTTCCTGTGGCGCAGCGCCTTTGTGGCGGCGGTGTTTGCGATCCATCCGTTGCGGGTGGAATCGGTGGCGTGGGTGGCAGAACGCAAGGATGTTTTGAGCGGATTGTTCTTCATGCTGACGCTTGGGGCGTATGTCCGTTATGCACGCCGTCCATGGTCGCCGGGCCGGTACGGGCTGGTTTTGTTTCTGTTTGCAATGGGTTTGATGTGCAAGCCGATGCTGGTGACGCTGCCGTTCGTGCTGTTGCTGCTGGATTACTGGCCTTTGCAACGGGTGGAACCGGCGACTCGATTGGTGATGGAAAAGCTGCCCTTGCTGGCGCTCGCCGCGGCCTCCTGTGTCGTAACCATTTTGGCGCAACAGGAAGCCATTCAATCAACCGGATCCTATCCGCCGGCGCTGCGCTTTGAAAACGCGTCCGTGAGCAGCATCGTTTATCTTGGCCAGATGGTGTGGCCGGCGGGACTGGCGGTGTTTTATCCCTACCCGCACAACGGCCTGCCAGCATGGGCCGTGATTGCGGCTCCAATCCTTTTGCTTTTTATTTCTGCGGGGGTCTTCATCTTGCGAAAAACCCGTCCGTATCTTCTGGTTGGCTGGTTGTGGTATCTAGTCATGCTGGCGCCGGTGATCGGGATTGTACAAGCCGGATTGCAATCTCATGCGGATCGCTACACCTATCTGCCACAAATCGGGATTTATGTGGCGGCGGCGTGGTTGGTGGCGGAGTGGAGCGCGAAGCGGCCGGCGGCCCGTACGGCCGTCGTGTATCTGGCGGCCGGCGTGCTTGCAGTGTTGATGGCCTGTGCCTGGAAACAGACCACGTACTGGCAAAACAGCGAAAGCTTGTGGAATCACACACTCGACTGCACGGTGGACAACGTCAATGCCCATCTCAACCTCGGCAACGCTCTTCTCCAGAAAGGAAGCGCGAACGAAGCGATTGCTCAATACCAACAGGCGTTGCAAATCGAACCCGACTACGCGCAAGTCTACTACAACCTCGGCAACGCCTTTCTGCAAAAGGGCAGCGTGGACGACGCCATTACCCAATACCAGGAGGCGCTGCGCTTCGATCCCGGTTACGCGCAAGCCGACAACAATCTCGGCTACTCACTTCTGCAAAAGGGTAGCGTGGACGATGCGATCGCCCATTACCAAAAGGCGCTGCAAATCGATCCAGACTACGCGGAGGCTCACAATAATCTCGGTTACGCCCTTCTGCAAAAAAGCAGCGTGGACGATGCGATCGTTCAATTTCAAAAAGCCCTGGAACTCCAACCTGACTATGCGCAAGCCCGCAATAACCTCGGCAATGCTTTTCTGCGAATGGGAAAAGTAGACGAGGCGAACATTCAATTCAAAGAGGCCCTGCAAACCCAATCTCCCATCCATCAGTAAGACAACTAAGCGCTTGTATTAAAATCCATTTTGTCCGATAAAACATGAGTATGAAAGCGCTGCAATCTGTGAAGATTGCCTGCCTGCTGTGCGCAGCCATATTGCCCGCCGCGGTGAATGCCCAATTCACCTTCACCACCAACACCGACGGCTCGCTCAACATTTATGAATATACCGGCCCCTACGACATTGTCTCACTGGTCATTCCAGCAATGACCAATGGATTGCCGGTCACAACAATCGGCGAACCGCAGGCTCCCCCAGAAGAAGGCATATTTGGCGGTTTGCCATCCCTTCAAAATGTTACGTTTTCCACCAATCTCGTTTCAATTGGGCAGAATATTTTCGCTGGTTGCAATGCGTTAACCAATTTCACCCTGCCTGATAGCATCACCAACATCGGGCAAGGAACATTCGAGTATTGCCGCAGCCTGACTGAGGTAACCCTCCCCAAGAATCTGACCACGCTCGGCGGATTTGTTTTTGAGTATTGCACATCGCTCGTTCATATCACGCTCGATACCAATCTTACGATTATAGAAGAACAGGAATTCGAATATGATTCCAGCCTGGCCAGCATTTGCATTCCCGACAGTGTCACCAATATTGACGAATCGAATGGTGGTGTATTTCAGGGTTGCTATGGTTTGACCAATGTTGTGCTCGGCAACGGCCTGACCAGTATCGGGAGTGGTCTCTTCGCGGCCTGCGCTAACCTGACCAGCATCACGATTGGCAACAGCGTAACAAATATTGGAGACAGCGCGTTTGCTAAGTGCTCCGATCTGACCACTCTTGCGATCCCCAACAGCGTCACCAGCATCGGCCTCCAGACGTTTTACAACGACACCAGCCTGACCAACATCATCATTCCCGACAGCGTCACCAATATCGGGGATGAGGCGTTTTATGATTGCACCAGTCTGAACGGTGTTTATTTCCAGGGGAATGACCCGGACCCCGACAATTATTCAGATGCATTTCAGTCTGATAACCGCGTCACCGCCTATTACCTGCCGGGAACCACGAACTGGGGTTCCACCTTTGATGATGCTCCCACCGTATTATGGAATCCGCAGGCGCAAACCAGCGGTGGCAGCTTTGGCGTGCAGAACAATCAATTTGGATTCGATATTACTGGCACAACAAATATTCCCATTGTGGTAGAAGCCAGCACCAACCTGTCAAATGGCGTCTGGACTCCATTACAATCCTGCCTTGTGACCAACGGTAGTATTTATTTCAGCGATCCCCAATGGACGAATTATCCTGGTCGCTATTACAGGATCAGCTCACCGTGACATGTCCGTTCGGCGAGTACCCAACGCCTCGCACCTTACGCCTTGCTGTAAACTTCCGCGCCCTTTTCCACAAACTCCTTCGACTTGGCTTCCATCCCCTTTTTCAACGCCTCTTCCTCGGCGATACCTTGTTCGGCGGCATATTTGCGCACGTCCTCGGTGATTTTCATGGAGCAGAAATGCGGGCCGCACATGGAGCAGAAATGCGCGCTCTTGGCGCCTTCCTGCGGTAGCGTTTCATCGTGAAACTCACGCGCCGTCACCGGGTCCAGGCTCAGGTTGAACTGGTCCTCCCACCGGAATTCAAACCGCGCCTTGCTCAAGGCGTTGTCGCGATATTGCGCGCCCGGATGGCCCTTGGCCAGGTCGGCGGCGTGCGCGGCGATCTTGTACGCGATCACGCCATCCTTCACGTCCTTCTTGTTCGGCAATCCCAGATGTTCTTTGGGCGTCACGTAGCACAACATCGCGCAGCCGTACCAGCCGATCATCGCGGCCCCGATGCCGCTGGTGATGTGGTCATACCCGGGCGCGATATCCGTGGTGAGCGGCCCCAGCGTGTAGAACGGCGCTTCATGGCACCATTCCAGTTGTTTGGCCATGTTCTCCTCGATCATGTGCATGGGCACGTGGCCGGGGCCTTCGTTCATCACCTGCACGCCTTTGGCCCATGCGCGCTCCGTCAATTCGCCCTGCGCTTTCAGTTCGCCGAACTGCGCCTGGTCGTTCGCGTCCGCGATCGAGCCGGGACGCAACCCGTCGCCGATGCTGAAACTCACGTCATACGCGGCCATGATGTCGCAGATGTCGTCCCAATGGGTGTAGAGAAAATTTTCTTTATGATGCGCCAGGCACCACTTGGCCATGATACTGCCGCCGCGTGAAACGATGCCTGTCATGCGTGACGCCGTGAGTGGGATGAACCGCAACAGCACTCCGGCATGGATGGTGAAATAATCCACGCCCTGCTCGGCCTGCTCGATCAATGTGTCCCGGTAAATCTCCCACGTCAGGTCCTCGGCCTTGCCGCCGACTTTTTCCAGCGCCTGGTAGATGGGCACCGTACCGATAGGCACCGGCGAATTGCGCAAAATCCATTCGCGCGTGGCGTGGATGTTCTTGCCCGTGGAAAGGTCCATCACTGTGTCCGCACCCCACTTCGTGGCCCAGCGCATTTTCTCCACTTCCTCCTCGATGGACGACGCCACCGCGCTGTTGCCAATGTTTGCGTTGATCTTCACGAGAAAATTCCGCCCGATGATCATCGGCTCCAGTTCCGGATGGTTGATGTTGGAGGGGATGATGGCTCGGCCCGCCGCCACCTCGCTGCGCACAAACTCGGGAGTGATTTCTTTGGGAATACGCTGCGGAAAACGGGAAAAAATCGACGGCGCGAATGCTGCATTTTGCGAGCTGCCCTTGTGTTGTTTGTCCAAATCATTCCGCACAATATCCTGCGCCAAATCCGTCATTTGCATCGCCCGCATATTTTCTCGTATCGCGATGAATTCCATTTCCGGCGTGATGATGCCCGCGCGCGCATAGGCCAATTGCGTGACCGCTTTGCCCGCTTTAGCGCGCGACGCTTTGCGGCGCGGCGCGGTCAATCCTTCCAGATGCAGGGAGGTTTCATCCTGCCGTTTGGCGCGGGCCATGCCGCGGTGTTTTTCCGAAAGATAACCGTCGTCGATGGGCGTCACTTCGCGCCCGGCGTACTCCTCCACGTCACCGCGCTCGCGGATCCATTTGGCCCGCAGCGCCGGCAGGCCTTCCTCGACGGTGCCATTGAAATTCGGGTCGCCCCAGGGACCGCTGCAATCATACACCCGCACGGGCTCATTTGGTTCGCTCTGGCCGTCGAAACCCTTCGTCGACGCCAACTCGATCTCGCGCATCGGCACCCGTACATCGGGATGCGTGCGGCCCTGGAGATAAACACGTTTGCTGGCGGGCAATTGCTCGCTGCTATGCGGCTCGAACGAATTTTTGGATGCGATCATAATTTCGACGGGAAGCCCGAGAGTGGTTATTTCTTGCGCCAGCATTACCTGGATCAGGTTCACGGGTCATTTGCGCTCCCGCGCAAAACTCTCAGCGTCACCCCAATGGTGATGTGGCTCCCCGAACACGGTAAAGCTAGGGCGATTTGTTCAATGCGTCAAGTGTCACTATCCTCGGATTCAGTCCCCGAAACGACAGATTTGGTCTTAAATGTACGCATCACAAAATAAACAACCGGGGTGGCGATGAGCGATAACAGGACGGAGATGCAGAGGGCGCCGATGACCGCCACCGCCAGTGGTCGCAACATGTCCGCGCCCGCCCCGATGCCGAACGCCAGCGGTAACATTCCCAGCGCCGCCGCCAGCGAAGTCATTAGCACCGGCCGCAAACGACGATGTCCCGACCGCACCAGCGCCTCGCTCAATTCCAGCCCGCCCGCTTCCAACTGATGCACAAAATCCAGCATGAGGATCCCGTTCTTCGCCACGATGCCCACCCCGATGATCGCGCCAAGAAACGATACGATGTTCAGGCTGATCCCTGTCAGCCACAGCGCAACGACCGTCCCGAACATCGCAAGCACCGAGCCGAATACAATCGCCACCGGCTCATAAAATGACCGGAACTCGATGAGCAGCACCGTGAATACGAGCAAAATCGCCGCCAGCAGCACCACCACCAGGTTGCGGAACGATTCCTGTTGTTGCTGGTACAGCCCGCCATACTCGACCGACCCCGGTGGCAACCAATTGTCCTTGGCCAGCGCAGCCTGAATATCGTGCATCGCACTGCCCAGGTCGCGTCCCTCGAGCCGCGCTGTGATGATGACATCCTGCCGCAGGTTGTCCCGGTCCAGTTCCACTTCGGACGGTTCAATGCTCGCGTCGCACACCTGGTCGAGCCGCACGGTCGCGCCGCTCGGCGTCCGGATGGGCAGCCCGCGCAACAGGTCCAGACGATCCACACTTTGCGGATCGGCCATCACGCGGATATTGATGACCCGGTCGCCGTCCAGCATGGACGAGGACACCTGCCCCATCAACGCCGTGTTCGCGGCGGTTGAAATGTCCTGTGCCGTCAATCCGAACCGCGCAGCATCGGCGGCTCGTACACGCAGAGCGATGGCCGGGCCGGTCTCCGTAAGCCCGTTGAATGTATCCACAATCCCCGGAATCTTTTGGATCTGGTCCTCGATGCGCGGCGTAGTTTTCTCCAACCACTGCAGGTCCGGCGAGTAGAGATAGATCTCGATCGGGTCCGGCGCCATTTGCAGGTCGCCGATAAGATCCTCCAGGTAACCGTGAAAATCCCATTCCACCTGCGGAAATCGCTGGTCGTAATCGTGGCGCAGTTCGTCGATCACTTCCTCGGTGGAATGTTTGCGGCCGACTTTGAGTTTGATAAGATAATCGCCGGTATAGGGTTCCGTGATAAATGGCCCCAGTTGCGTGCCCAACCGGCGTGAGTAACCCTCGATGTCCGGATTGCTCGTGATGCTCTTCTCCGCTTCATCCAATATCCGCGAAGTTTCGGCCAGGCTCGTGCCCGGCGCCGCGGTGAAATCCATCACAAACCCGCCTTCATCGAAACCCGGCAGAAAGTCCGTCTCCAATTGCCGATAGATCAAAACACCGGCGATCAGCACCAACGCGCACGCCGCCAGCGTCAGCCACGCATTGCGCAACGCCCAACGGACGGTGGCTTCGTAAACACGCAGGACGCGTCTCAAAAGAAATCCACCCTCATCTTTGTAGGTGCTTTCGCCGGTCTTTTGGTTCTTGCGGTCGCTAATGAACCACGCCGCCAACGATGGCGTGAGCGTGAGAGCCAAAACCAACGAGACAAGCAGCGAGACCACCATCGTCAGGCCCAGGGCCCGGAAGAAAACGCCGGCCATGCCGTTCAGGTACGCCAGCGGCAGAAACACCACCACGGGTGTGAGTGTCGAGCCGATGAGCGCAGTGAAAATTTCGCCCATTGCTTCGTGGATGGCCTGCAACCGCGGGCGTCCCTGCGCAATCCGATGACACATGGCTTCAACAACAATGATCGCGTTGTCAATGATGAGGCCGATGGAAGCGGCAATGCCGCCGAGCGTCATCATGTTGAAACTCATCCCGGCCAGTTTCATCGCCACAATCGTAATGAGTACTGAGATCGGGATGGTTACGATCGCCGTCAGCACGCTGCCCCAGTTCTTCAGGAAGAAAAACAAAATCAAGATGGACAAAATCAGCCCGAAAATGATGGCATCCCACACACTGCCGACCGAGTCCCGCACAAACTGCGATTGGTCGTAGAAAAATTCCAGATGCATGTCCGGCGGCAGTTCCTGGTGCAGCTCCGACAACTGCTTTTTCAATGCCGTGGCGATCTGCAGAATGCTGACATCCGGCTGGCTCTCGATATTGAAGAGTACCGCCTGTCGGCCCTGCGCGGTCACGACGGTATAAGCCGGCTCCGGCCCTCGTTCAATGCGTGCCACGTCATTGATGCGGATGGGATGGTTGTCATGCACAGCCACGACCAACTCGCCGATTTCCGCCGGCGACCGCACGCGCCCGTCGACCGTGGTCAGGTAGAGATGGTAATTTTGTTCCATCATACCCGCGGCGGCCACCAGATTGTTGTTCGCCAGCGCTTCACAGACGTCCTGCATGGCCAGGTGCGAGGCCTCGAGTTTCAGCGGGTCGACTACCACGTGATATTCCGGCGTTTGGCCACCCATCAGTTCCACGTCCGAAACGCCCGGGATTTGCAGGAAGAGCGGCTTGATCTTGTAATTGGCCGTGTCCCACAGGTCCATCAGATCATGATTGGAACTGGTCAGGCTGATGCCGATGATCGGATAGCTCAGGGAAAAGGCCACCCGCGAAACATCCGTGGTGACCGTCGCCGGCAAATCGCTTCGTATCTCTGAAAGCCGGCCCAGCACATAAAGTTCGGAGCGCTCAATATCGACATTCCAATTAAACAACACATTGATCTCCGCCGCCCCCCGCCCCGTGGATGTGCGTACCGATACCACGCCCGGAACGCTCTTCATCGCCTCCTCGATCGGGCGCGTGACCGTCGCCATCATTTCATCGGCGGGCATGATGCCGTTGCCCACCATGATGACCACCCGGGGAAAATCGGTCTTGGGAAAAACGGACGAGGGTGTCCTCAAAGCCGAGAAAAATCCCGCCAGACACAGCATGATCGCGATGAACGTGATCGAGATCGCATGATGCGTCGCGAAATGTCCCAGGCGTGAAGGGGGCGCTGGATTCATGGGGCCCCGGCCGAATTAGTCGAATCGTCCGATGGATTGACGATCTGGATTTTGGTTTGGTCGGGTAAACCATAGGCCCCGACCGTTGCCACCGTATTCCCGTCCGCCAGGCCGTCTCCCTGGATCTCCACCCAACCGTTTTCACGATAACCCGTTTGCACAGTCACTTGATGCGCTTGCCCGTCTTTGATGAGCGAAAGGGCGCTCTGGCCCGAATCATCGGTCACCACACTGTTTTCCGGCGCGGCCAAACAATTCGTGTGCGTCCCCGTCACAATTTTCAACTGAACGAATTGTCCCGGTGACAATCCGCTGTTCGCAGGCAACGTGGCCCAGGCGGAAACTGTCCCGTCGTTCGGATCCACTGCCGGACTGATGGCCGACAGAGATGCCGCGATGGGCGTGGCGTTCGAGACGAGTACGTCCTCTCCCGTCGCCAATGCGCCGGCCTGAGCCTCGGGAATCTTCGTCTCCACCGCCAGCCGGTTCAGATCGACCACTTCCGCCACCTCCGTGCCCGTGTCCACCGCCTGCCCGGCGACGACGCCGACATGCGTGACCGTGCCCGCGACCGGCGCCACCACTTCCAGCGAGGCAAGCTGTGCCCCGGCATCCTCGACATCTTTCAGCGACGTGTTTTGCTGGGCATAGAGCTGCTTCTGCCGTGCCACTTCCTCCTGCGCGTAATCGTACGTGGCGGAGGCGGAATTCAATTCCACCAGCACATCGCCTTTTTCAACCTGCTGGCCTTCGATGACACTGACCTTGGCCACAACGCCCGCTCCGGGTGCGGCCAGTGGGCCGCCGGCGGACGGTTCGCTCGCGCTTGCCGGCGCGGCGCCGACAATTCCATAGCCGGTGATATAATCATGCAGGGTCATGCGCTTGAGCGTGCCGGTCTGTACCGAAACAATGGTCGGCACGTTATCTGATGTGTCATCGCCTGACGCCGCCGAACCGCGAGATTTGTTGAGCAAAAAAATGCCCAACCCCAGGCATATGATGATGGCACCGCCGATGAGTATTGGTTTTGGTTTCATTTGATTTGCTGGTTGGCCGCCGCATCCACGGTTTCCGGAGGCAAAATGGACGGACTCTGCATGGCGTTTTCCAAATCACCCAGTGCCTGCTGGGCCTGGATCAACGCCTGCGTCTGGGCCTGCGCCCCGGTGGCATATTCCGCCTCCGCGTTTGCCCGCGCCAAACCGTCGATTTCTCCCGCCTGCGCCTGTGCGCGCGCGGAGCGCAATTGCTTTTGCAGATCTTCCAACAGGGTGCCTGCCACGGCGGCCTTTTTCCGCGCCGCGTCATATCCCGCGATGGCGGAATCGATCTCCGTGATGGCCGTGGTTTGCACCGTAAGAAAATGCGCGGCGGCTTGCGCCCGCCGGGCCTTCGCTTCGGCGATCGGCCCCTGATTTTGGTCCAGTACCGGCAAGGTTACCGTCAGGCCCAGCGACCACTGGTTGTCACCGGCATTGCCATTGTTCCACGCATACCCCGGCCCGAGATGCACGTCGGGATATTGCCTGGCGATCTCCAATTGCAGCGCCGCCTGGCTGGCTGCGTAATCGGCCAGCGCGCCACGCACGTCCGCGCGATTATAAAGCGCCCGCGCCCGTATTCCCGGCGCGGTCAGGTTGTCCGGAAAATGCGTGAAATCATCAAAATCAAATGGCGCGTCCTCCAACGCGCCCATCGGCACACCCAGCGCGCCGGCTAATTGCGCCAGGGACTGGTTCGCCTGGCCGATGGCGTCCTCTCGCGCCAACTGCGTCGTCTCCAGCGCCACCCGCGCTTGCGTCACGTCATAACTGGAAGCACTGCCCAAAGAAAGTTGGCCTTCCAACAAACGCATAACATTGCTTTGCGCCATTTCCTGCCGGGCCAACAGCGACTCCTCTCGCTGCGCGGCGTACAGATTGAGCAACGCCGTCCGCACATGGCTGCGTGTCTCCCAGATTTGCCCGATCAGGTCCCAACGCGCCGCTTCCGATTCATCTTTTGCCTCGGCGATTCGTTTGCCGCGTTTGCCCGCCGTCTCAATCGGGATATCAAAAGTCAACGGCACGATCCATGGACTGGGGTTATCGGGTATTTGCGAGTCATACGCCGGTGTTACGGACACCGACGGATTCGGACGCGCTCCAGCGGTGATTTCTGCCGCTCGCACCGCCGCCCATTGCGCCCGCGCTTCGGCGAGGGCCGGCTGATAATAAAACGCGACCAATGTCAGCGCGCTCAAATCCCATTTGCCGTCAAAATGATTGGTATCCAGGAAGGCGCAAAGGTCTTCGTTTGTGAGCGAACGCGCCTGGAAATTTCCCGCCGTCGTTTCCGGCGAGAGTGGATCGGGATGATACGTCGCACAGCCTGCCAACAACGCCGCAAAAAGGATGGTCCAAAAAAATTTCATGCGCGCTCCCCTGTCTCCCCATTCAGCGGCAGATGGACTGTCACGGTCGTTAATTTGCCCGGCTCCGATTCGATTCGGATGGTTCCTTGATGCGCTTTTACGATCCATTGCGCGATGCTTAAACCAAGGCCGCAACCATCGATCGTATTCCCATGCGCGGTATCACCACGAAAAAACCGGTCGAATACGCGCGGTAATTTGTCGGCCGGAATCCCGTCACTGTTGTTGGCGATCTTGATCTCGGCAAATCCGTTGTTACGGACCAGGCTCATCTTTACCCCGCCCCGCGGATGGTTGTATTTGACCGCGTTGTCCGCCAGATTCAGCAGCAACTGCCGCAACCGATGCTGGTCGCCGCGGATGGTGATCGCTTCGCACGACCCCAGTTCGGCTTTGATACCATGCGGCTCGGCCAGGATCTGCAGGTCGGCAAAATCATCGCGGACGATTTCATCCAGCCGGACATCCTCGAATTGCAGTTGGATCTGGCCCGCGTCGGCCCTGGCGAGCAGGGTCAACCCGTCTACAATGCGCGCGAGCCGGCGCAATTCCTCCAACCGGTCTGCCAGCCGCCCGCGTTCCACCGGCGATAGCGAATCGTCGCGCAACGCCGTCTCGATCTCTCCGCACAAAACCGTGAGCGGCGTTTTCAGTTCGTGCGACGCGTGCAAGGTGAATTCGCGGATGCGGTTGAACGAATCATCCAGGCGGGCCAGCATCTCGTTGAAAACTTTGGCGAGTTGGTCCAGTTCGTCACCATTGTTGGCCCGCGGCAACGGCTCGCGCAGGTTATGTTCGTGGATCTTTTTGATGGCATCGGTCAGTTTGGACACGGGCAAGAGTGAACGCCGAGTGAGCCACCACCCGCCCAGCAATCCGAGCACGACCGCCGGCAACCCGGCCTGGAAAATCATTTCCCCCGTCTCGCCCAGTGCGCGTTCGATGGTGGAATGATTCGCGTGGCGCATCATCTGTTCATGGATCTCCCGGTATGTCCCCACGCCCATCACCAATAGCGACGCGATCAGGATGCCCGCATACCAAAACGTCAAGCGCGCGCGGATGGTCATGTCTGTTCTTTGAGCACGTAACCGCTGCCACGCACAGTGTGAAGAAGTTTGGCCTCAAAATCTGCATCGATCTTTTCCCGCAACCGGCGCACGTACACGTCCACCAGGTTTGTTCCCGGGTCGAAATCATAGTCCCAAACCTTCTCCAGGATCATCATTCGTCCGCATAACCGGCCCGCCGATCGCATGAGAAATTCCAACAGCCGATACTCGCGCGCCGTCAAGTCGATCTTCTTTCCGCCGCGCCCCGCCTGGTGCGTCACCGTGTCCAATGTCAGGTCGGCAACGCTAAGGACCGTGGACTTATTTTCGCTGCCGCGGCGTGTCAACGCGCGGACGCGGGCGACCAATTCGGAAAGTTCAAACGGCTTGGGCAGATAATCATCCGCGCCTGCGTTCAGGCCCTCGACCCGCTCGTTCACTTCGCCGCGCGCGGACAAAAGCAGGACCGGCGTCATTTTCTTCCGCGCGCGCAATAGTTTCAGCACGCTCAGGCCGTCGCGTCCGGGCAACATGATGTCCAGCACGATCGCGTCAAATGGCGTGACGCTCGCCGCCGCCAGCGCCTCGTCGCCATTATGGCACACGTCCGTGGCGAAACCCTCCGCCTGCAGCGCTTTGCGGACAAAGGACGCCGTCTTTCGCTCATCTTCAACAACCAGAATGCGCATGGATCAGTTTATATCCCAATGACGTGATTTTTCACAGCGATTGGGCAAAGCTTAAAAGCTTTGATAATGTTTGCGTTTTTGACATTACTGCGTCAACCACACTATTGAAGCAAAACCGAGGTGAATTTCTCCTAAACCGCTCATGACAATTCTGTCATCTGCCGGAATAGAGTCAGTTTTTAGCCATTTTGCTGATTTCCAAATCAGGACACAACGATGGATTGTCATTTTGCCGCTTGCCGCGCGGTTTGTTTAAAGGATAAATCTATGCAGACAAAGCAGTGAATGTTACCGATAAATTAGCCACGCGTTCCCGGATGTTTTACGCCGTGGCCAGCGTCGTGCTGGTGGCGGCCATTGGCCTGGTCGATTACCTGACCGGATACGCTATCCTGTTCTCCGCGTTTTATTTGATTCCGGTGGCGATGGCGGCGTGGCGGGTAGGCGGCGTGTTTGGGATCGTGGTTTCCGTGTTGAGCGTGGTCATTTCGATCGCGGGCGATTATGCCGCCGGCGCGCATTATCCCAATGTCTTCGTGCCTATCTGGAACGGCGTGATAGGCCTGACGGTCTATTGCGTGGTGGTCAAGGCGCTGATCAGCCTGCGAAAATTGCAACTTGAACTGGAAGAGCGCGTGCGCCAGCGGACCCACGCGCTGGCCAACGAGATACAGGAGCGCGCACGGTTGGAAAAGGAAATCCTCGAGATCAGCGAACGCGAACAACGGCGCATCGGCCATGACCTGCATGACAGCCTGTGCCAGCATTGGGCGGCCACGGCGATGGCCGGGCAGGTCCTGAGCGAGAAACTTGCCGAAAAATCACTCCCGGAAACGGCGGATGCAAAACAGATCGTCAAACTCGCCGAAACCGGCATTTCCTTGACGAGAAATCTTGCCCGCGGAATCTCTCCCGCGGAAATGGAAACGGAGGGGCTGGTCATCGCGCTGCGCGAACTGGCCGCGAACATTACCCAGATGTTCAAAATCAACTGCGCCTTTGAATGCGACCTTCCGCCGGCGATCGATGATGCGGCCGCGGCGACCCATCTATATCGCATCGCGCAGGAAGCCATCAATAACGCCATCCGCCATGGAAAACCGAAACAGATCGTCATCAGCCTTTCCAACCAAAAAGGCCGCGTGGAATTGACCGCGGAAGACGACGGCACCGGGCTGCCCGATGACTGGCAGAAGAATCGCGGTTTGGGAACGCGCATCATGGCGCATCGCGCGGCGATGATTGGAGGAACATTTTCTGTCGAGCCAAACCCCACCGGCGGGACGTTTGTGAAATGCTCCGTTCCCCTTGCCGCCGTCACCAGGGAGCCTGCTTCATGATCCATCCGCGCAAAAAGAAAATCTTTCTGGTCGATGACCATCCGCTTGTGCGCGAATGGCTGGCAAATCTCATCCAGCAACAGCCCGACCTGGCCGTTTGCGGCGAGACCGAAAACGCGCCGGAAGCAATCTCGGTGATTGCGTCGACCAAACCCGACCTGGTTATCGCTGATCTCAACCTGAAAAATTCCTCCGGCATCCAGCTGATCAAAGATTTGAAAGAGCTGCAGCCGCACGTTCCGGTATTAGTGCTCTCGATGCATGACGAATCGTTGTACGCCGACCGTGTTTTCCGCGCCGGCGCGCGCGGCTATGTCAATAAACGTGAAACGGCGCAGAAGACCGTTGAAGCAATCCGCCGCGTGCTGGAGGGAAAGCTGTACGTCAGCGAAAAAGCAGCCGAGGTGCTGGCGGGAGATAAAATCCGCGGGCGTACCGCCAGCCAGTCGGCCATCGAATTGTTGAGCGACCGCGAGCTGGAGGTTTTTGACAAGCTCGGCCAGGGGATCGGCACGCGGCAGATCGCCGAGGATTTTCATGTGAGTGTCAAGACCATCCAGGAATATTGCGCGCGCATCAAAGAAAAGCTGAACCTCAACAACGCCACTGAACTGCTTCGCGAAGCCGTCCGCTGGCGCGATGCGAAGAATCCCGAGTAAACCGTGTCGGGTATTCCCCGACAAAGAATTGGGACATGCCCGACAGACGGCGTTCCGGATTCCGGGCAAACTGCACGGGTGAAAGCTATAGTCATCGCGGCATTTTTTGTCGCAACCGTTTTATTGCAATCCGGTTGCAGCCAGAGTGGGAGCGCTGCCTCGCAAACGCCGCCGGATTCCACTGCCGATATGGCTTCCAACACCACTGTCACGCTGTCCGGCGATCAACTGAACGCCATCACGATTGCGCCGGTGGGAACTTATCTTTTCCCGGTCGAGAAAGAAGAGTTGGGAAGCATTTCTTTCGATGAGGACCCCAACACTGTCCAGGCCGAATCCACTTTGCTTGGCGCGGCGGCGACTGAGAAACTGGCCAGCAATACCTTGGCGCGTGCCCAGGCGCTTTACGACACCAATGGCGTTTCGAAAGCAGAGCTGGAGCAGGATCTTTCGGCTGAGGAAACAGCCGAGGCCGCGCTCAAATCTGCGCGGTATGCCGTTCTTGCCCTCGGCGAGACAGATGACGATATAGATCAAATACTTGCCGCCGGCACAATTCAAGCCGCGCAGGGCGTACATAGTCCCCCCAGATGGGTGCTGGCCAATGTCACCGAAAGTGATGTTCCGTTGATTCAGGTGGGGCAGCCGGTTCAAGTCAAAGTGACAGCCTTTCCTGACCGCGTGTTTGCCGGCACGGTTTCAGAAATTTACGCGACGATTGACCCAAACACCCATCGCATGGCCGTCCGTTGTGAGGTTGACGATCCCAAAAACGAACTGCGTGTCGGAATGCTGGCCACCGTTGTGATTGAAGTTTCCAAACCGCTCGAAGCCACGGCTATTCCCCCCAACGGCGTCGTCCGTGAAGGCGATGGAACGATGACCGCCTGGGTGACCACGGACCGTAAAACCTTTACCCAGCGCATCGTCAAGACCGGTCTGAAAGAAGATGGTAAAGTGCAAATCCTCGACGGGCTGAAAGCCGGCGAATTGGCGGTGACAGACGGAGCGGTCTTCCTGGACAACATGTTGCAAGCGCCTTCGGACGATTGATCCAGCGCTGTTATCCAACAAAACTGCCATGCTCAATACCATCATCGCCTTTTGCCTGACCCGCCGTGCGATCGTCGTGTTTGGTTTGCTGTTGTTTGCGGGCGCCGGATTTGTCGCTTTTCAAAAACTTAATATTGAGGCGTATCCGAACCCATCACCGGTCGTGCTGGAGATCACGGCGCAAGCGCCCGGGCTTTCCGCCGGGGAAATGGAGCGTTATTATACCACCCCGATTGAAAACGGGCTTTACACTGTACCGGGCATCGAGGTTATCCGTTCCACGTCATTTTACGGCTTGTCATTCATCCGCGTCGTTTTCAACTACGGGGTGGATTATGATTTTGCCTACAGCCAGACGGCCATCGCGTTGCAACAAAACGTCAGCCTTCCAGGTAATGTGGTTCCGAACGTCCAACAGAACAGCGGGACGGGCGAAATCCTTCGCTACCAGGTGGTCGGGCCAAAACACTTCAGCATCACCGATCTTCGCACCATTCAGGACTGGATCGTTCAACGCCGGCTCCTGCAGGTGCACGGCGTTGTGCAGGTGAATAGTTGGGGCGGGCCGACCAAGGAATTCGACGTGCAAGTGGATCCTTCCAAACTGGAGGCCTACAACCTCACCGTGCCTCAAATCATCACCACGCTCGGCAATGCCAATATCAACGTCGGCGGCCGCGAAATCACCATCGGCCAGCAATCCATCAATATTCGCGGCGTTGGATTGATCGATGATGGCGGCAATGATGATTTAACGCAGGGCTACAAAGTCGGCGACATCGAAAACGTCGTTCTGACTCAACAGAACGGCGTTCCAGTGCTGGTCAAGGACGTCGCGAAAGTGCAGATAGGCTATCGGCCCCGACTGGGCATCGCAGGCAAGGACAATGACGACGACATCGTTTTTGGCATTGTTGTGATGGGCCGCACCTACCAAACCGACAAGGTGCTGCCGAATATCCAAACCGCGATCAATACGATGAACCACGACGGCAGTTTGCCGCCGGGAGTCAAAGTCGTTCCCTATTACAATCGCGCCACGCTGATGGCGGTCACGACACATACCGTCCTGCATAACCTGATTTTCGGATGTGTGCTGATTTTTTTGATCCAGTGGATTTTTCTGGGCGACTTGCGCAGCGCCGTCCTGGTCGGGTTGAACATTCCCTTCGCACTCCTTTTCGCCATCATCCTTCTGGTGCTTCGGAATGAAAGCGCCAACCTGCTTTCACTCGGTGCGGTGGATTTCGGCATCATCGTGGATTCGGCAGTGATTTTTGTTGAAAATATTTTCCGGAATTTTCAACGGTCGCCGGAAGAAAAGCAGGGCCTGCTTCTCCGCCTGACCCAAGGAACGTGGGGCGCCGACCCGACCGCTCCTTCCGTCAATAATCCCGCGTCCAGTGGTTGGACCGAACGTCTGCGGCTGATTTTGATCAGCGCGATGCAGATCAATAGCGCCGTGCTTTTCTCGATCCTGATCATCGTCGCTGCATTCGTGCCGCTGTTCACCATGCAAGGGGTTGAGGGCGCGATTTTTGGGCCGATGGCACGGACCTATGCTTATGCGCTGGCTGGAGCGCTGATCGCCACGTTCACGATCACGCCGGTTCTGGCTTCGTTCGTGTTGCCCACGAACATCAAGGAGTCCGAAACGCTCATCGTTCGCGGGCTACATCGGCTTTACAATCCCTCACTGCGATTCGCGCTGGCGCACCGCAGTCTCGTGGTCGGAATCGGGATTGCCTTTCTCCTTGCGGCGGGGTTCTTCGGATCGCGGCTCGGCAGCGAGTTTCTCCCGGCCCTGGACGAAGGCAATCTCTGGATCCGTGCCGAGCTACCCATGACAACGTCGCTGGAGGATGGCGAGGAGGCTACGAGAAAGATGCGGCTGATCTTAAAGAAATACCCGGAGGTGATCACGGCTGTTTCCCAACATGGCCGGCCTGACGATGGCAGCGATGCCTCGCCCTTTTCCAATGTGGAACTTTTTGTCCCGCTCAAACCTTACGACCAGTGGCCAAAGGGAATGACCAAGGAAAAATTGATCAACGACGCTCTGGCTGATTTTCAAAATGAACTGCCCGGCGTTAATTTCAACTTCTCACAATATATCCAGGACAACATCGAGGAGGCGATCTCCGGCGTCAAAGGCGCCAATTCGGTTAAAATCGCAGGACCCAATCTTGCGACATTGACGACGCTGGCCGCCCAGGTTCAGGACCAGATGAGCCGCATCCGCGGCATCACCGACCTGGGTATTTTTCCAGTCATGGGCCAGCCCAACCTCGACATTACGGTGGATCGCACGAACGCCGCGCGCTATGGTCTCAACACGGGCGATATCTGCACTGTCATCCAGGCCGCGCTCGGCGGAGCGGTCGCAACCTCCGTGTTGGAAGGCGACCGGCAATTCGACTTGGTCGTCCGTTACCCGTCTGAATCCCGCGACAGCATCGACAAGATCAGAAACATCAATGTGGCATACCAGACCAGCAGCGGCGTGAACGCGTATATCCCGTTAAGCGAACTGGCGAACATCAGTTTGGACACTGGCGCTTCTTGGATCTATCACGAAAGTGGTGAGCGGTTCATCCCGGTCAAATTCAGTGTGCGTGACCGCGACCTCGGCGGCACGGTGGCCGAGGCGCAAGAGCGTATCGCGAAAAATGTACGGCTTCCGAGCGGCTACCATCTCGTCTGGTCAGGCGAGTTCGGAGAGCTTCAAGCCGCCAAAAAACGGCTGGAGATTATTGTGCCCGTCAGCTTGGTGCTCATCCTGGGGTTGCTGTACAGCCTGTTCAATTCAATGCGCGAGTGCCTGCTGTCGCTAATCGGCATCCCCTTCACCGCCGCCGGCAGTGTGCTGGCACTCTATATCTCCGGCCTGAACTTCAGCATCTCCGCCGCCATTGGTTTCATCTCGCTCTTTGGCGTATCTGTGATGATCGGCATCCTGCTCATCACTCATTATAAGCGGGCACGGCGACGTACCCCCACGCCACTGGATGCCATGTATTCCGCCGCCAAGGATTTGATGAGGCCGCTCTTGATGATGAGCCTGTCCGCCGCAATCGGCCTTTTTCCGGCGGCGATCTCACGCGGCATCGGCAGCGAGGTACAGCGTCCGCTCGCAACCGTGGTGGTGGGTGGCATGGTGGTAGGGTCCTTTATGCTGCTGATCGTTGTACCGGCGCTGATAATGGTTTTTCTGGGACGGGATCATAAAACGGTCCTCAAGCCTATACCGAAATGAAGGCTCTTTTCATCACGATGATCTGCGTTGCGTTGCTGGATGGAGCGATCCAGGCCGCGCCATCCGACCTGCCGGCCCCCGGCTCCCCAATTGCCGGCATTCCTCCTGCGCAAAGATCGCCAATCGGAAATCAACCATCCAAGAATCGCGTTCTGCCCGTTCATCCCCAAAGTGCCACTCCCGGTTTCGGAGCATCTTCACAGAACAGGCAGAATCGAGGTCTGATCACCATCGGCGGACCGGCAACCTTAACGAAGAATTCCACCGCAGGCATCCGTGGGACGGTTAAACCTGCGGAAGGCACGGTGGCGCTCAACGGCAACAGCATGAACCGCAAGCATTGAATCAATGGAGATGAATTTAAATCGCAACATTTGCATCTGGCACTGCATGGCCGCACTAGCATTGATGTTAATGGCCGGTTGCGCGGTGGGGCCGGGCTTCAAGGAGCCAGCCAGCCCTGATGTCAGCGGTTATACTGCCACCCCCCTTTCACCCACCACCGGTGTCACAAATGTTTCCGGCGGACAAACACAACAATTTGTCCAGGGACTCGATATTCCCGGTCAGTGGTGGAGGCTGTTTCACTCCCAATCGCTCAACGATTTGATTGAGCGCTCGCTCACCAACAATCCGAACATCAAAGCGGCGCAGGCCGCCCTGGCAATGGCGCACGAAAACACCCTGGCGCAAAAAGGCACATTTTGGCCCAGCGCCGCCGCCAGTTTCTCCGCAACTCGAAACAGAACCTCCGAAGACCTCGCGCCCATCCCCAATAACAATGATTTATATTACGATCTTTTTACGCCGCAGGTCAGCGTTTCCTATGTTCCGGACGTGTTCGGCCTAAACCGACGAACCATGGAGTCATTAAAGGCGCAAGAAGAGCAGCAGCGGTTTGCACTAGTAGCCACTTACATAACCCTCAGCGCCAATGTGGTTGCGGCAGCCATTCAAGAAGCGTCCTTGCGGGCACAAATTGACGCCACCCGCCAGATTATCGCCTTCAACACCAATATGCTCCAAATCCTGCGCAATCAGTTTACA
>Ga0206869_1017_pt1 | contig 35781 bp, 38 predicted proteins | sample Alteio_BWOrgCont_35_FD_152618 | JGI IMG/M metagenome (GOLD analysis project Ga0206869, IMG submission 152618) | Enriched cells from forest soil in Barre Woods Harvard Forest LTER site, Petersham, Massachusetts, United States -... | ecosystem: Environmental > Terrestrial > Soil > Temperate forest >... | reverse complement strand
TTATCTGTTTGGAACGTTCCTCCAGAATAAAAGCCATATGAGATTCCGCCAAAAAAGATATGGTACATACTCGTTAATCTTCTGGAATATAAACTCGCACTCGCACTGACATAATGATTCATTGCTTGCTTAAATGTGTTGGGAGAACTTGGGTCGGCCATTGTCGGATTAGTCATCCCATTAATCACAACTGGTACTGTCCAAACACCAGTATCTTCGGTAAATACACCTGCATACGCAATTAAGCCATATTGCAATCGACCATTGTTATTCAGTAACGTTGGCAGAACGTTCAAATCACGACGTCTAAAATTTGGATCGCGATAATTTGGTTGCGATGGCAGCATTTTGAAAGCAAAGTTTTTTGGTGTATTGATGATCTCAAAACGTCTCACTTGTTCGATGTAATCACCATTACCACCATCCGTATATTCACCAGTGAAATTTTGTCCGAATACCAATTGCGTGACTTGACCAAGCTTAAACATCTCGCCACCCGTGACTTGAAACAGCGGGTCATAAATTTGTCGAATATTTTTCGCGACAGAATTATTTTTATTTCCAGTTTGCATCACCCAATCGACGATCCCTGGAAGATAAATTGCTGTTAAGACCGGCTTGGTACCAAAAGTATTGGTCGCTGTATCAACGCCATAACCACCCGTCATTATAATTGTATTGGCTTCTTGATAACCTTGCGGGCTCGTCACGCTTAAACTATCAATTTGCTGTTGCGTTAATCCAGATGAAACGTCATTTAACGACCGCGAAACAACTTGTCCCGTAATTGGATTCACCACATAGATACTCGTATTTTGTGAATCTGGCGGAAAATTCCCGGTAGCATTAAAACCATGCAAACCATTCGTACGGCCTGCAATGAATACCCACAATCCTTTGAATGTCCCAACAACACCAGAATGAAATCCCACAGGCAATTGGAAATTAGCATTTTCAATGACTACTTGAAAAGGTAATTGTGCACCGGGTAAAACGGGACTAAGCGTATCCGTTTGGTTATTACTGATCTTGTTACGAATTTCAGACGAGTGGCTTTTAATTTTTTTAGAAGCTGCATGAGAAAATGCTAAATTCGTTCCTAATGTAAAAACCAATAGGCAATAGAATAGGTTAAATCCTTTCATAAGAATCCTTTAGTCGTCTAAAAAATTATGCAAATTGATAATTAATACCCAATGTCGCAACCACAATTTGATTTGAGATATCGAAATGATCGTCAACATCATCAGTCGTGGAATAATGGTATGGCATGATGACATCTACTTTGAAACGTGCAGACAATTGTTCGGTAAAGGCATATTCAATACCAGCACCAAGAACGGTACCAAATGCGTTCTTTTTGACACTGAAATCATCGAAGAAAGCGATGCTGTCTAGGTTAGTCGTGGAGCCTGTGATGTTAGCCCATGATAATCCGCCAGCAAGAAATAACAGGGTTCTATTCGCTGCAATCCCACCGATTAATTCTAATAAACCAACTGCTTTTAACTTATGTTCAGAGTCAAGTTGATAAAGTGCAAAAGGCGAACCATAGTCTTTATCAAATGTTGCATTCGCAAATTGTGCACTGACTTCTAAACCATACACACCTGTTACTGGACTTAATTCAACTTGCTGACGATATCCAAGTTGCAAACCGATTGTTGGTTTGATATTTGAAACTTGATGTAGGCTTGCTAAAAATGCGACGGCATTTCTATCGGTGACATCCATGGTGTGATCAATGACACCCAGATTGAGACCAGCATAAAATCCAGTCCAACGATCAAATAACTTAGGCTCGACTTCACCTTTATAAGAATGTGCAGCAAACAAAGGTGAGGTCATGAATAGGTTTAACAAAAGTAATGATGAGCTGAGCTTGGTGAGCTTCATTTAAAAATCCTTTTTTAAATCATACGACGTGATGGGTAAAAATAACGGAAGATGAGGGAAGATGCAACACTGTCATTGCGAGCGAAGCGAGTTCGTGCCCGCGCCCGTGTGCGTGCCCGTGCCCGGCTTTTCCCATCATTTTTCATTTAACAAATTTAGAAAAAGACGGGCACGGGCACGCAATCGGGCGCGGGCACGATTAGTCCTGCGCAGATGATAGTGTGGTTTAAAACACCCTCACATTCAAAAACTGCCATGGATCCGTACGATCCAATTGCTCTGGAAACAATTTTTCTCTCGCCCGCAATGGTGTCCAATCAGTGTATTGACCTACAACATCACCTAAATAAGGCTTCGCAATTTCTAAAATGAATGCATGATCCACTTCATCTGGTTCAACCACACCACGCTTTGGATTGGTCATTGCCCAAATCACACCAGACAAAGCACCAATCGCAACTTGTAAACTAGTCGCATTATTGTATGGCGCTAATTGTCTTGCTTGCTTAATTGTTAATTGCGAACCAAACCAATAAGCACCTTTTGCATGTCCCATTAATAAAACACCCAATTCATCCATACCATCTTTTATTTCATCATATAACACACGCTGAATAGGTTGCTGTTCCCATTCTCTGCCGACAAATTCATTTAAAGATAAGACGGCATCTGAACAAGGATGATAGGCAAAATGCACTGTGGGTCGATACAACACTGCACCATTCATTTTGACAGTGTAATAATCAGAGATTGAAATGCTTTCTGTATGTGTAATTAAATAGGCATGAAATGCGCCTGAATGTGGTGTCCATGTTCGAACGCGCGTCGCAGCACCAGGACGATTTAAATAAATTGCACATTTAGATCCAAATTCATGATGATACGCATCATGCGGCCAATGACGCTCATGACTACCCCAACCCATTTCCGCAGGTTGTGAGCCTTCAGAAACAAAACCATCTATCGACCAAGTATTCACAAACTCATCTGGTTTTTTTAATTCATTTGTTTTTTGTGTATCACGTTCAGCAATATGCATGACTTTAATTGAAAGTTTATTCGCAAGCATGGCCCATTGATCACGCGTTTCTGGTAATTTCACAGAAATGTGCGCATCAGCAGCAATATTTAATAATGCTTGTTTTACAAAATGTGAAACTAATCCTGGATTCGCACCATGTGTAACTAATGCAGTTGATTTCTGTTGATTATTTTTAAGTGCGATGACTTCTTCACGCATGGCATAACAAGAACGTTCTGATGATGATAATGAACTGTCAACGTAACCGCCTTCCCAAGGTTCAATGCAGGTATCAAGATACAACACCTCGTGCGCCTGACAATACTCAATCAATGCCAAACTCGAAACATCAACTGACAAATTCAGTAAAAAATCGCCTGGTTGCAAATATTCGTTGAGTAATGCGCTGTAATTTTCGCGTGTCATGGCGTTGACCACAAATTTAACGCCAAAATCAGCTGCGATTTGCTCATCTTCTTGTTTTTTTGTGAGAATCATCACTTGTTCTGGTTTTATTTCGATATGTCGGAAAATCAGAGGCAGAATGCCTTTCCCAATACTGCCGAAACCAATGATCACTAACTTATTATGAAAAGAGGTATATTTTTTATATGTTTGAACTGGCATACGCCCTCCCAAAACTTAAACGAAAGAGGGTGCATTTTTTCAGAATATGGAGGCGATTACCAGTAATGAATGTGAGCAAATAAGAATCAGCTCTGATCATTGCGCATTCATCTGGAATTTGCGTATAATTTCGCAAATAAATCAATCAAGACGAGGCCTGGCCATGCTACGCACATTCCAAGAAATGCATGGACATATTTCCGAAGAAGATAAAATTAAATTTATTAAGTTCATAAATAATTATGCAAATGAGCTTTTAAATTTAATATTAAGTTCAGAAAGCAACAATGGCATCATTCCATTTTTAAAAGACAGAGCAAATTGTAATAAGATATATGATCAATTAGCTCGTATGATCACGCGTGATTCTACATTACTAGATCTGATTAATAAGCAATCCTATTCGGAAAAAATACTTAGGGATTTACTCGTTCTCATTACCGAAACAACTTTCGGTTCATCCGCATTAGGAGATATACGGAGTGTTTATTTAAATGATTTCTTAGGCAATAAAGTCTACAACACATTTATTGACTCAGCAAAATATTGGTCTAACTCTGAGATTTTTCCATCTCTAAAATCGACACATGCGCGTCTCAGAGCTTCAGAATTAAAGCCTATCGATGACAAAAAAATAAATTTGGAAGACAATGATTGCAAGATTTATACATACAATCAAGCATCACAAACCTATTCTGAACTCACTGATTTTTATGAACTCACTAAGTTGAATGGTGCACGTTCTCAAAATGATATTGAGCTAGCAAAAAAATATAATATTGAGGTAATGAATTCTTCAAGACAAAACACAAAAGCGTTTGCATCAAGAAAAGAATTACAAGAACAATTAAACCATGCTATTGCAATTCCAAATGCTAAAAAAGTTTATCACGACTTTCTGGGTTATCCATTTACTCATGTTAGCAACCCCCACATGCACAATATCACCAATACTTTTGTTCTTAATAACTCAGCAAGAAATAACGAAAGGGAACCCATCACTGATAAAGAAAAAATTAGGCTCCATATAAAGGCAATCACTGATGAATACGCAAACATTACTACCTCATCATATTTTCATGATTATATCGATAGTCAATTAGCAAAAGAATTGCGTAGCTATTGCGAAAGAAATTATTATATCGAGCTTCCAGAAATATTAAAAAATCCTAAGGAAATAAAATTCAAACCGGAATATTTTTTGCTGACGAATGAACCTATAGATGGCTGCTATGTTTTACAACCAAGCTGCGAAGATTTAAATGGCTTATTATTAGCTATTAAATCATCACTTCAGAATGATTGGCGAAACCAAACGATATTTAAAGATTCAGATCCTGATGGGATAGATGCAATAAAACATTCACTACTTAATTTCAATGAGACTGAGAATCCACAAGATTTAAAAAATATAATATTGGAAACTCAGGCAACTTGTAAAAAACGATTAGAAAAAAACATGCTTACAAGATCTGATATCACGAACGATTTTTACAAGATTATTGAATCCATAGACCTTGATAATAAGTATTCATTTAAGCAAACAATTGAAAGTTTGACTGCAATAGATCATCGGTTAGAAGCGTCTCATCACAAACATCAGGGCTATGTATTACGCCATTAGTCGCTGTAACGCTAACTTACTTCTCAGCCGTCACAGGACTCGATGTATTCGAAGATTTAATCTTATTATTCCTCAAGACTTGAAACAAATTATCATACACATTATTCGCACTCCACACATACCAACCTGACACACTGTTAGCATCTTCTACTGCGCGAATTTGTTGTAACAAATATTTTTGCTTCTCTGCATTAGATGTCTTTTTAATGTAATGAAAATTTGCTGCTTCAATGAATGCATGTACTTTGAATGGTGGTTTATTATTAAATTGTTTCGTCAATGCATTTAAAGAATTATTAACTGTTTTGTAAGGTTCTGCAGAATATTTTTGATAAGGCCAAAAGTGAGATGGATAAACCATTGGATTCATGCCATCAACGCTTGATGCAAACATTTTTAAATCTTGTCCGATGTGCATGGACGGGTAATAACTCACTTCACCAAAGATATCGATTTCCATTGGAACTTTTTGGGCACTGGTTTTTGCTTTAAACCACTTAATAACTTCGAGAACATCTTTAGCGTGTTGTGGATTTGCTGGTAGCTTGGAACTATATCGGATGTAATCTAATTGAATGGTATCTGTGCCTGCTTTAATGGCTTCATCAATATATTTATAGCGCTTTTCCCAATAAGCTTGTGAGCGCACTTGACTTGGATTACCACCAGCGTCAAACACGACAACGCGTGTCACAACTTTAATACCTGCTGCTTTTACTTTTGCAAGGGCAGGCGCGTAGTGTGAGCTTTGGTATTCGTGATCGATTACAAATGTATTAATGCCGGTCGCTTTGGCGTTACGTATGTAATAATCTAATTTTTTTGGGTTTTCTAGATTGTATTGCGTGAGGTAAATGCCTTTGTCCCAAGCATAAGCGGATATGCTGATACACGAGAGAAAAGCCACGACGAACTTTGAGATCGTTCTCATAAGACTTCCTTAATGGTTGTCTACTTAAGGATATTTTAGCATGGAATTTGTAGTTCTATGATTTCATCGTGTAAGGTGAGGAATTATTAGATATTTGTAACTCATAAGAATTGGTTAATATTTTGAATGCTAATCTCAGTTACAATAATAATTATATTATAATTATAAGTAAGTATAAAAATAAATTTGCGAGGAGTCCCAGATGCAAACGCGACGTTTTGAAGATCTACTTAAAAAAATTCCAGAAAGTTTTTATGGGGATAAAAATAACCTCGATGCTCTACTTACAATAAATGCGGATCTTTTTTGGAATGATTTTGTAAAACTTCAAAATCAAAATGATAAAAGTACAATCTCTAAAAGTTACACTCTATTAGCTGATGGACTTAAAAGTAATGAAAGACTATCAACATATTTTGTCCTTGAAAATAGAGGGAACATTCAAGGTCTTATGGTTAATATTACAGAAGTATTATTGAAAGAGAATCAGCAATATTTTGAAAGTGAAGAAGGAAAAGAGCTGTCTAAACTTCTATTGTCATCCGCAGGAAATTGGCCCAAAGAAGCGACTTATGAACCAAAGCAAGCAATACCGCAACAAACAACGAAAGATGAATTGATTTCCAAAAAGCCAGTGCAGAAGCTTTCTTCTACTCATGCTAAATTACAGACTTCTGGCTTGCCGCTTAAAGAAAAAAATATATTAAATGAAAATGTAGAACCTGATTCGGTCATTTATGGGAGATTAACCTCAAATCACCCATTTTCAGAATTAACATCACTTTTGCTAGAGAATAAAATTCCAAATGATGTTAGTGCAGCTAATGATGAAATACGAATTCGCATCAAGAAAATTGAAGATAATATCAAAACATATGAAAATCCTGAAAATCTTCAACTCCCTGTAAAACCCATACCCCAAGGTTCAGATCCAGTAGCACCAAGTCAGACAATTACACGACCGAAAAACCTTGGTACGAATTATGATGCTTTAGGAAGCAACCCTGTAGATGAATATGAAGAAATTCCTAACGTCAAATATTACGAGGAAGATAAACAACACCAAAAGGATTTAATAATAAGAGAACAACAGGTAAAAGAGAATACGAATGCAGAGAATGACTATCAAATAGCAATCAAACAATATCGTCGAGAAATAGAGAAAAATCAAAAAAATAATAAAGAAACATTAGAAGGTTTATCCAGCGAGAAACAGGTGTTGACTGGTTTACAAAATAAATTAAGAGGAGCTATTTCAATCCCAGGCTGGCAAAAAGTTAAAGATGATTTCGATCGCCATTTTCAAAATCATACAAACGAGTCTATACAAAATATTAGAACTCAATTACTGAGTATTAATGAAGTAAATGAACATGACAGTATCAGAAAATTTAGCTACCTAATCATTGATCAATATAAAATTTTGACTAACCCTACTTTTTATTCAACATCAGCTGAAGAAAGTGCTGCAAAAGACCTACGTGATTATTGTAATGCTAACCTTGGCATTAAAATGGAAGACGAAGTAAAAAGTCGACTCGATGTCAAGTTTACTGACAAATATAACCTTATGGTAAATAAACCTGATGACCAAGGCTCTTATACGATTACTCCTTCTATCGCTGAATTTAAACTAGCATTACAAACGATTACAGATTCAATCAATATCTTTGATTGGAGCAGCCAAACGGTTTTCGGATATTCACGACCCGATGGAATAAATGAAATTGATAACATCATTAAAAAATTTGAACTAGAGGATATTGAAACTAGAGAAAGTCTAGAAAGCGTATTAAATAAAATTCAAACCAAAGTTAAAGAGCGTTTAGATAAAAGCAGTCTCACAAGAACAGACGTTACTACAGATTTTTATAAATCACTCGTGTTAATCAACACGAAAGATAAATTCACTCTGAGTAGAGTTGAGCACAATATTGAGGTGTTTAACCGGCACCTAGGTCCAGTTAAACAAAACAAAAAGTCCCAGTAATGACTAAGAAATATTCTGTCTGATATGGTTGTGTGAGTTTTTTATTTTTTATCTCTCTGCCTCACCACCTCAAACAAAAACACCCCAGTCGCAACCGAAACGTTGAGACTGGACACACTTCCCTTCATAGGAATATTTACCAAAAAATCACAGCGCTCTCTCGTTAATCTTCGCAACCCTTCACCCTCAGCACCCATCACAATCGCTATCGCACCCGTTAACTTCGTTTGATATAACGACTGACTTGCTTCCCCCGCCGCACCATAAATCCAAATGCCTTTTTCTTTTAAAATCTCCAACGTACGCGCAAGATTCGTCACCTGCACAAATGGAATCGTTTCCGCAGCACCACTCGCAACTTTACTAACCGCTGCGGTTAGTCCCACTGATTTATCTTTCGGTGCAATAATCATATGCACACCCGCTGCATCTGCTGATCGAAAACACGCGCCTAAATTATGCGGATCTTGTACGCCATCTAAAATTAAAATAAATGGATCACCATCGATCGCTGCAAGCAATGTTACTAAATCATTTTCGGCATAAACTTTTGCTGATTCACACTGTGCAAGCACACCTTGATGATTAGCATCATCAGTCATGCGATTCAATGTTTTACGTGACGTTAATTCTAATGGGATGCCAATGCGTTTTGCATCAGTGATGAGTTGTTGAAGTTTTTTATCACCACGCTCTTCACTGACAAATAAGCGAATGATTCTCTCAGGTTGAGATTTCAATAAAGCATGCACTGCATGCAAGCCAAAAATATGTTGTTTATTGCTCATGACTGAATACTATCTTCGTTTCCGATGTTTTTTTGGTTTTTCTGAGTTCGTCTGTTTTTCAGTACTTTGTCCGCGTGGTTTTTTCTTATGCTTAGTCTCTGCTGCATCTAATGGTTTTTTAGATCCGATCTTCGCTTTACCAACTGATTTACCGCGCTCACTTTCAGCTAATACAAAATCAATTTCACGTTTATCTAAATCAACACGGCCTACTTGAATTTTGATTGGATCGCCAAGACCAAAGCGGCGGCCAGTTCGCTCGCCTAATAAAACATGTTTGACTGCATCGAATTGATAATAATCGTCAGGCAAATTGCTGATATGAATTAATCCTTCAACATAAATGTCTTTCAATTCAACAAACACACCGAAATTCATGACACCTGAAACCATGCCATCAAATTCTTGACCGACTTTATCCATCATGAATTCACACTTCAACCAATCCGTTGCATCTTGTGTGGCATCATCGGCGCGACGTTCGGTCATAGAACAATGTTCACCTGCACGAGTAAAAAAGGTATCTTCATGCTTAGGTTTTGCTTTTGTTAAGACTTGTTTAATCGCTCTATGAATTAATAAATCAGGATAGCGTCGAATGGGCGAAGTAAAATGCGCATAAGCATCGAATGCTAAACCAAAATGGCCACGATTATCTGGACTGTAAACTGCTTGGCTCATAGAACGAAGTAAAATGGTTTGTATCATATGCGCGTCAGGTCTATCTTGGATGACTCGTAAAATATGTGCGTAATCTGCAGGTACTGGATCGCGATGACCTGGAATGCCCAAGCCAATTTCATTTAAAAATTTTCGCAGATTTAATAACTTTTCACTAGTCGGACCAAGATGCACGCGATATAAACCTGGCGCCTCATTCTTTTCTAAAATTTTTGCCGCACAGATATTTGCAGCTAACATACATTCTTCAATCACTTTATGAGAATCAAAGCGTTCATACGGAACGATCTCTTGTATCTTACGGTCTTTACCAAATACGATTTTAGTTTCTGGTAAATCAAAATCAATTGCACCACGCGCATTACGCGCTTTATGCAAGGTGCGGTATAAATCATAAAGCGATTCTAGCTGTGGTAAATGCGCTGCGAATTGTTCGCGCATCACTTTATTTTTCTTTTCCATCATCATATGCACTTGTTTATAGGTTAAGCGTGCATGTGATTTGAAAACAGCTTCACTGAATTTATATTTTATAATTCTGCCCGTGGCGTGAATATCCATTTCGCAAACCATTGCTAAACGATCAACGTTAGGCATGAGTGAGCATAAATTATTGGAGAGTGTTTCTGGCAACATTGGAATGACTTTGCCAGGAAAATAAACGGAATTACCACGTTTAAAAGCTTCATTATCTAACGCGCTTTTTGGTTGCACGTAATGACTGACATCAGCAATTGCGACATATAAAATCCAACCACCTTTTGGTTTTGGCTCGCAATAAACCGCATCATCAAAATCTTTTGCGTCTTCACCATCGATTGTCACAAAAGGTAAGTGTCTCAGATCTTCACGATTTTGTTTTGCTTCTTCTGTTACTTCAGCGGCATATCGTGATGCTTCAGCCAATACATCATCAGGCCAAATATAAGGAAGATCATGACTACGCATTGCGACATTAATTTCCATTCCTGGCGCCATATGGTCACCAAGCACTTCAACAATTTTACCTAAAGGACGATGATGCGCTGTTGGTTGTTCAGTGATGGCAGCAACCACCATTTGCCCGTGTTCTGCTTTGCCAATTTCATCAGGTGGAATTAAAATATCTTGCGCTAAACGTTTATTCGATGGTTCAACATATGCGATACCGCTTTCTTTATAAAAACGTCCAACAATTTGTTGCGTATTACGTTCCAACACTTCAACCACTGTGCCTTCACGACGACCACGTGTGTCAATGTTAGAAACACGAACTAAAATTTTATCGCCATGAAACACACCTCGCATTTGGCGAGGTGAAAGAAATAAATCATCACCGCCATCTTCAGGTTCAACAAAACCAAAACCTTCTCGATGTCCGATCACATGTCCTTGCAGTACTTCCATACTTTCAAGTGGACCGTAAGCACCTTTGCGATTTCTTAATAATTGTCCATCACGACACATTGCAATTAAACGACGACGCAACGCTTCGCGCTGATCTTCAGTATGCAGATCAAGTTCATCTTCAAGTTGAAGATTCGTTGCTGGACGACCTCTGGTTTTTAAGTGTTCAATGATGAATTCACGGGAAGGAATTGGGTTCTCGTATTTTTGAGATTCCCTTTCTGCGAATGGGTCTTTGATGTTACTGCGTTTTGACATTACCTCAACCTACGCCCTTAATATGCTTTCAAAAAACAACCATCGAGAACGAGGATAAGCTTTAATCTTGCACAAATCAATATTTATAGAAAAAATCATTACTTGACCAGTCAGTATGAGATTGCACATATTTAGATCAAACTATTCCGGTCTGTTTTCCATTTAATAATGAAATCAGCGTGAAGTAAAGGAACATTCGGTTTTTGAACAAAATGCGAGCGAAGCTCGTACGTGCCCGTGCCCGATTGCGTGCCCGTGCCCGTCTTTTCCCATCAGTTTCATTTAATTATTTTAGAAAAAAACGGGCGCGGGCACGCAATCGGGCACGGGCACGTACGAGCTTCGCTCGCAATGACTACACCGCAACTGCACCCTTTATATGCGCATGCGATTCATAACCTAATATCTCTATATCCTCAAACTGATAATCAAACAAACTCTCTGGCTTTCGTTTGAAATGCAATTGCGGTAACGCATAAGGTTCCCGACTCAATTGCAATTTCACTTGCTCCATATGATTCAAATAAATATGACAATCACCACCCGTCCAAATAAATTCACCAACATTCAAATCACATTGTTGTGCGATCATATGCGTTAATAAAGAATAAGACGCAATATTAAAAGGCACACCTAAAAAAGAATCAGCAGAGCGTTGATAAAGCTGACACGATAATTTTCCATCCGCGACATAAAACTGCACCATCAAATGACAAGGTGGTAATGCCATTTGATTTAATTCGCCGACATTCCAGGCATTCACAATTAATCTTCTTGAATCAGGATTTGTTTTAATTTGTTCGACTAACAAACTCATTTGATCAATCACACGACCGTCTGCTGCTTGCCAACGCCGCCACTGTTTGCCGTAAACCGGGCCAAGATTACCTTGCTCATCTGCCCATTCATCCCAAATTGAAACGCCATTTTGTTTTAAATATTCGATGTTTGTCTCGCCACGTAAAAACCATAGTAATTCATGAAAAATACTTTTGGTATGTAACTTTTTAGTCGTTATAAGTGGAAAGCTTTCAGCTAAATCAAAACGCATTTGATAAGCAAACACTGACAGCGTACCAACACCTGTTCGATCAATTTTTTGTGTACCATGTTTTAAGATGTGTTCGAGATAATTTAAATATTGTTTCATAATACGATCTGCCTTTTATGTTGCGACCAAGCAATGAGTGCAAGACCTAAAAGAATAAGTGGAATTGAAAGTAATTGACCTTCTGTTAGCCATCCAAATAAATATCCAATTTGCGCATCCGGCTCTCTAAAACATTCTGCGATACATCTAAATGTGCCATATAACACTGCGAATAAGCCTGAGACTTGCCCTAATGATCGTGGTTTCCGAGAATAAATGAAGAGAATCATAAACAACAAAACACCTTCTAATAAAAACTCATATAACTGTGAAGGATGTCTTGGGAGTGGTCCTGCATTTGGAAAAATCATTCCGAATGGAGAAGTCGTCACGCGTCCCCAAAGTTCACCATTAATAAAATTTCCAATTCGACCAGCACCAATGCCAATTGGAACAACGGGCACAATAAAATCGGTAAGGGCGAACACTGGTTTATGAATTTTTCTGGCAAAAATGCATAACGCAATTAAAGCACCTAATATGCCACCATGAAATGACATACCACCACGCCATACTTTAAATAACAATATCTGAAACTTGTTCTTGTGTGAAACCTCGCGGTGACACACGTGTGCGCCAAGATAATAATGCCCAACCGACACCAAATCCGACTAAGTACATCAAGCCATACCAATAAATGGGCCAACTGCCAACATGAAATGCTATAGGATTAAAATTAGGATAAGACCACATATTACCTTCTTGTTTGTATTAATTGAGCAACACCCGCTTGCTCTAAAGCAAGCTCTAAATGCGCACGAATTTTTTTAGCGCTTTCCATGCTTAATACTTCATGCAACAATTTTACCGCAGCTTTTTTCGTCATTGCACGAATCACCCAACGCACACGACTCACTGATGACGCATTCATGCTAAGTGAATCATAACCCATTGCAACCAATAACATCGCTGCAACCGGATCACCAGCTAATTCACCACAGATACTGATATGTTTACCTTCATGATGACCGCTTTCAACAGTTTGAATTAAAGCACGTAACACTGCTGGGTGTAATGCATCATATAAACTTGCAACACGTGGATTGTTGCGATCAACAGCCAGTATATATTGTGTGAGATCATTACTACCGACAGATAAAAAATCAACGCGCTGTGCGAGAGCACGCGCTTGATACACTGCAGATGGCACTTCAATCATGACACCGATTTGCGGCTTAATGATGTCAAAACCTTCATCACTCACTTCAGCATAGGCTTTATTCAGTAAGCGCAATGCTTCATCCACTTCAGATACATCTGAAATCATCGGCAGCATGATACGCAAATTATCAAATCCTTCACTCGCGCGCATCATCGCGCGTACTTGTGCGAGGAAAATATCGGGATGATCTAATGTGATGCGTATCCCGCGCCAACCTAAAAAAGGATTATCTTCTTTAATTGGAAAATACGGTAATGGCTTATCACCACCGACATCTAATGTACGAATGATCACAGGACGAGGTGCAAATGATGCTAATAATTGACGATAAATAATGCGTTGTTCTTCTCCTGAAGGAAAGCGATCGCGCATTAAAAATGGAATTTCTGTGCGATACAAACCAACGCCGTCGACACCTGAAGAAAGTGCGATACTGATATCAGCACCTAAACCCGTATTCACCATTAAACTAATTTGATGACCATCTTTCGTGATCGATGGTAAATCACGGCCTTCGTCTAATTGTGCATCTAGTTTTTGTTGCTCTTTGTGAAGACGTTCGAATTCCGCGCGTATTGTTGGTTTCGGCGAAACATGCACTTGGCCTAAATAACCATCGATAATCAGTTCTTTATCTTGTAATTCATGTATAGGTAATTCGCCCACCCCCATGATTGTCGGGATGCTAAGCGCTCTGGCTAAAATCGCAATGTGAGAATTACTCGAACCCTTCGTCGAAATAATACCCGCTAAACAACCATCTGGAACTTCTGCTAAATCAGTAGGCGCGAGTGTTTCACCAATTAAAATTGTACGCTCAGCATACACTGGCGACACGCGTTCGCCTTTTTGCAAACACGTTAAAACCCGCACACCTAAATCTTTAATATCAACAGCACGTTCACGCATGTATTCGTTATCTAAACTTTCAAGATGACGCACATGAGTTTGTATTGTTTTGCGTAATGCGCCAGGCGCCCAATTACCTGCATGAATATGATCTGTAATTTCTTTCCCCAAATCAGAGGTATCTAAAATACGTTGGTAAACATCGAATAATGCAAGTTCTTCAGTAGGTAATGTTGGCAGTAAGCGTTCACTCATCATACGCAAATCTTCGCGAACTGCGGATAAAGCTGCATTCACACTCGCGATTTCTTCATTGATATCATCCGGTTCACGATCTGGAATCGCGTCTAAATCAAACGGCGCATAAATCACAACGCCTGTTCCGATACCTATTCCATGTGCGCCTTGCATTCCGTTATAAATATGTTCGATACGATTTGCAGTTGAACTTGCGAGCAAATCTCCAAGTTCACCGGTAGCTTCTGCATGTGCAATAATCGCTGCTAATTGGGTTGCAAGTGTCACGAGAAATGCTTCTTCAGATTCATCATAACGTCTCGGATCTTCTTGCTGAACGATAAGTACACCTAACACTTGGCGATGATAAATGACCGGTGCACCTAAAAATGCGCGGTAAGCTTCTTCTTTCACTTCTGCAACATGCAAAAAACGTGGATGTAAATGCGCATCATCGATGTTGATTGGTTCTTCACGTTCGCCCACTAAACCAATTAAACCTTGATTCACCGGCACGCGAACTTTATTAACTGCCGCTGGATTTAAACCTTGTGTCGCAACTAACACATATTCACCACGATTGCGATCAAGTAAAAACACAGAGCAAGCTTGTGTCGCCAAAGCATTGGCCGTACGTTTCACGATGATATCTAATGCTTGTTTGAAATCTTCAGCGGTCGTGACTTCTTGTATGATATGACGCAAGACTGTCAGCATGGACCAATCTCTCCTTGCTGAGATTTTGGAGCAGGCGTTTGATGAAAACGTTTGGTTAACACGACGCGCGCAAATTCTTTTAATGCCATGACATAAACACGGCGCTTAAATGCCACCACTTGTCTGAGTGGATACCAGTAAGATACCCACGCCCAAGAATCAAACTCTGGATCATTATTAGCTTGCAGATCGACTTGAGCAGATTTGTTAGAGAGACGTAATAAAAACCATTTTTGTTTTTGGCCTATGCATAAAGGTTTAGCGTAGTGACGCACAAGACGGGCTGGCAGGCGGTAACGCAGCCAACGCTTGCTACTTGCTAAGATTTCTACATCTTCTGGATTTAAACCAACTTCTTCTTTGAGTTCTCGATACATTGTTTGCACAGGTGTTTCGTCTTCTTTCATTCCTCCCTGAGGGAATTGCCATGCGGGCATACCGATGCGTTTGGCAAAGAAAACCTGTCGGTTATCATTCACCAATATTATTCCCACGCCGTAGCGATACCCTGCTTTATCAATCACGTTATCTCACCTATAATCTAATCACACTAAATTCAGTGTAAGCATTTTTTCAAAATACCACATCATGAGCAAACTAAATCCAACTGTAAACCAACAATTTATAATTTTAAGCGTACTCTTATTCGCCATCACGACTATCGTATTGTCTTTATTTAAAGGTAGTACGTCTATTCCTATCAAGCAACTCTTGTTTAACTCACATGAATTCCAGCATATTTTGCTCGATTTACGCTTGCCACGCACGATGAATGCCTTCATTTGTGGCGGCTTATTAGCGATGTCTGGGATGCTCATGCAACTTTTATTAGAGAATCCGCTGGCCGATCCTTACGCATTAGGTGTTTCTGGCGGAGCCGCTCTCGTCATTTTATTACTGATGTTGATTGGCCTCAGTCCATCGTGGTGGCTGTTGGGTGCTTGGAGCGGTAGTTTACTGACAATGGCTCTCATTTCACTGCTTGCGAGAAGACATCGCTGGCAACCAACGTCTTTGCTCTTAATCGGCATTGCGCTCGCTTGTTGTTTTTCAGCAGCCATCACGATTATTTTATTGTTAAGTTCCGCTTCCGACTTTCGTAGCATGATATTTTTTCTTAGCGGCGATTTAACTGAAACAAATTATCCGTGGGCGAGCGGAATTTTATTATTACTCGGATTATATATTTGTCATCGCTTCTCACCAGGAATGGATATCCTCACACATGGTCAATTAGAAGCACAAGCTTTAGGTTTAGCGTCACGACAATTGCGCCGCATTTTATTTTTATTAAGCTCGTTGTTTACAGCAGCAGCTGTGATTCAAGCAGGTTGTATTGGTTTTATTGGCATGCTCGTACCACACATCGCGCGCAAATTATTAGGTAACCATCACCGCATCACCATACCATTTGCAATGTTACTTGGTGGCAGCCTCGTTACTTTAGCAGATACACTCGCACGCAGCTTATTCAGTCCTAACGAATTACCCATTGGCGTGATCTTAGCTTTGATTGGCGCGCCTATTTTTATAGCGTTATTACAAAAATGAATTTACTTGAAACACAACAACTCGTTCTCAAGCGAGATAACCGAACACTGTGTCAGCAACTCGATCTCTCCATCAAACCAAATCAAATTTGGGGAATTTTAGGCGCAAATGGCAGTGGTAAAACGACTTTATTACATAGCTTCATGGGATTAAACGCACCCACACAGGGCGACGTGTTGTTGCAAGGACAATCGCTTTCTAAACTTTCTACGATTGCGATTGCGCGGACTTCAGGTTTGTTATTTCAAGAAACTTATCTCCCATTTGAACAAACCGTTTGGGATTATTGCCGAGCTGGACGTTATCCACATCAAGTATCTCATCTCACAAATCCGCAACAAGATGAATTGCTGATACAAGAAGCTTTCACACAAGTCACGCTAAATCATTTAGCACATCGCAATGTTCATACGCTTTCTGGTGGTGAAAAAAGACGGCTCATGATTGCAAAACTTTTAGTGCAACAACCTAAGCTTTATTTGCTTGACGAACCCACTAATCATCTCGATGTTCATCATCAAATATTAATCCTCAATCACTTTCGTCAACTTGCACGAAAACATTGTGCAATCGTGATGGTGATGCATGATATTAACCTGATCGAACGGTATTGTGATCACGTTTTATTATTATTTGCTGATGGTAGTCATCAAGCAGGTGCATTGCGCGCAGTTGTTACGACTGATCATCTTGAAAAAATGTATCAACAACCAATGACCTACCTCTCACATCACAATATGGTATATTGGTTCCCTAAAATTTTTTAAGCAAGGATTAGGCTATGACAATTAAAGTTCTTGTCAATGGTGCTTTTGGCCGCATGGGACAAGCCACTCAAAAAGCAATCGGCGAAAACCCAGCATTTGAATTAGTTGGTTCAACCAGCAAAGAATACGACTTAAAACAAGCCATCATTGATAGCAAAGCTGAAGTCGTAATTGATTTCACTCATCCTGATGCAGTCTATCAAAATACTTTAGACATTATTGCAGCGGGTGCACGTCCTGTGATTGGGACGACAGGTTTAACACTAGATCAAGTCCACAAATTAAAAGCGAAGTGCGCAGAGTTAAAATTAGGTGGCATTATTGCGCCTAACTTTTCATTAGGTGCGGTTCTAATGATGAAATACGCCAAAGAAATCGCGAAATACATGCCTACTGCTGAAATCATTGAAGCACACCATGAAAATAAGGCCGAGAGCCCATCTGGGACTGCTCTACGCACAGCAGAAATGATGGCTAGTGCTAATCCCAAGATCAATCAGCACATTCAGCCTAGTAAAGATATTATCCCTTTTACGAGAGGTGGCAATTATAAACAAATACCGATACACGCCATTCGCTTACCTGGCTTTTTAGCACAACAGCAAGTCATTTTTGGTAATTCCGGTGAAACATTGACTATTCACCACCATGCAATCGACAGAGCATGTTTTATGCCGGGCGTTTGTTTAGCGTGTGAAAAGGTGATGGGGCTGGATCATTTGGTTTATGGATTGGATGAGGTTTTATAAACACCTTGCGCTTCTTCGTGCCCGTGCCCGATTGCGTGCCCATGTCCGGCTTTTTTTTATCATCGTAGATAAGAGACGGGCTCGGGCACGCAATCGGGCACGGGCACGAAAAGAGCGGTGGAATGACACAACTCGACTCTACCAATAAAAAAGGGCGCCAAGCGCCCTTTTTTGTCAACCGATGATGAATTAAAATCTAGCCTTCACCTTTCATATGCAATGGAGCTGGTTGTGTGCAAGCAGTTGAGTAACAGCCTGAGAGAACGCTCATCATCACTAATGCTAAGAATAAACCTGAGAACTTTTTCATTACGCAACTCCTTTTGAGTTAATGATTAAATGTTGATACACAATCGATATTATACTCCGATTTCCGGAAATCTTGCACTGAGAAAATGAATCGTGGAAAATGGCCGCGAGACGCAAGACAATTACTCAGGATGACCTTAAAAACTTCATGACAACTACTCACACCAGCACCCAGCCCATAGGTATTTTTGATAGTGGTATCGGCGGTTTAACCGTCGTACATGCTCTCGTACAAGCCTTACCCAAAGAAGATCTCATCTATTTTGGCGATACTGCACACATGCCTTACGGCGACAAGCCGACAGCAACGATACAATCTTACGCGGTTAAAATCGCTCACATGCTATTACAGCAAGAGTGCAAACTCATTTTAATCGCATGCAATTCAGCTTCGGCAGCTGCGTATGAATTAGTCAAGGAATACGTAAATGGCAAAGCAATTGTCATGAATGTGATCGATCCCACCATTCATTTTCTGCAATCGACGCATGCCCATCAGTCTGTTGGATTGATTGGCACACGACAAACAGTGAACTCTCACGTTTATAAAAGAAAAATTGACGAACTGAATTGCGGCATTCATTTATATTCTTATCCAACAAACTTACTCGCATCAGCGATTGAAGAATTTGGCAATCATCCAGTCATAGACGCGATTTTAAATGAATATCTTTCACAACAAGAATTAAGCACGATCGATGCACTCGTCCTCGCATGTACGCATTATCCCGTCATTAAAGAAAGTATCGCCAAGCAATATAAAAAATTTCATCACAAATCCATAGACATTATCGACTCTTCCAACATAGTGGCTAAAGCTGTTAAACAACAACTGGAAGATTCTGAATTACTCAATCAACACGGTATTGGCAAAAAACAATTTTATGTTTCTGCATATACAGAAACCTTTGCTGCAAATGCAAAAATCTTTTTTGGTGATCAACTCTCGCTAGATTATTATCCTCTCTGGGATTAAACGAGGCTGATCATGAATTATGAACATGCTTACCACGCTGGTAATTTTTCTGATGTAATTAAACATGTTTTATTAAGCACGCTCGTACAATTTTTTACAAAAAAAGAAACTGCGTTTTGTTACATTGATACTCATGCGGGTGCTGGGATTTATGATCTAGAAGCAGTACAAGCCAAAAAAACAGAAGAATATATTTTAGGAATTGAAAAAATAATTCAGCAACCTGATCCACCCCCACTCGTTAAACGTTATCTTGATTGCGTCCATGCCATTAACAATCATCTTCTAAAAACGCATTATGCGTCGTTGCGTTACTATCCTGGCTCTCCCATGTTAGTAAAACAATTGCTAAGACCGCATGATCGCATCATAGCCTGTGAGTTGCAGACGAAGACGTACCAAGCACTTAAATCAAATTTTGCAGGTGATAAGCAAGTTGCAGTTCATCATAGTGATGGCTTTTTAGGTTTGAAAGCATTTCTGCCACCGCAAGAAAAACGTGGGTTGATTTTGATCGACCCACCTTATGAAAATCCTAATGAATACGACCGTATCTTGAAAACCTTGCCCGCCGCACTTAAACGCTTTCCTACGGGTACCTATGCAATTTGGTATCCAATCAAAGCAAAATCACAATCAGATCATTTTTTAAACACTGCGAGGCGCACCCTACCTGGTACTCTTTTGTCTATTGAATTAACTATTTATCCTGATTTATCTCAGCATTTGAATGGTTCTGGTTTATTAGTAATCAATCCGCCATGGCAATTCGATGACGCCATGAAGCCTCTTCTTCCCTGGTTATGGAATGCTTTAACTATCAATGGCCAAGGTCACCATATCCAGCAAATCCTAAAATCATTGCTACAATAAGAATTGTAAGACTAATTAAAGGACGAGGTGGTCATATGAAAAAATTATCATTAATCGCAGCAGCAATGCTCTTCTCATCGACGTTACTCATGAGCGGTTGTACTAACCGTGAAATGGGCACAGCTGGTGGCGCAGCACTCGGTGGTGTCGTAGGTTACGGTTTAACTGGTGGTAGCGCAGCTGGTACCGCTATTGGCGCTGTCGGTGGCGGCATAATTGGTAACAATGTATCTCGCTAAACAATTACTCACTCGCCTCCAGTCTGGCAACACCTAAATATGCTCTTCCTTTCCCATCATTTGGGAAAGGAAGAGCATTAATTAACACTATTCTGAAATCACTCATAATGACGCCTAAGAAATGACATGATATTCTCTGCTTTCCAATAAATTAGAGAATCAATATGACATTAAACATAGGTGATCAGGCTCCTGATTTTACGTTATCTACCGAAAACACCGGTGATAGAATCTCTCTCAGCCAATTCAAAGGTCAGCCCGTCATACTCTATTTTTACCCAAAAGATCATACGCCAGGCTGCACCAAACAGGCTTGTGACTTTCGTGATTTATATCCTGCGTTTTCAAAATTAGATGTCAAAGTGTTTGGTATTTCTAAAGATAGCAGCAACACGCATGCCAAATTCAAAGCAAAACATCATTTACCTTTTTCACTTTTAGTTGATGATCAAGGAAAAGTTTGCGAAGCTTACGGCGCGTTTAAAGAAAAAAGTATGTTTGGTAAAACTTTTTTAGGTATTAATCGATCGACTATTTTCATCGATACTAAAGGCATCGTACGTGCTATTTGGCGTAACGTTAAAGTCCCTGGACATGTGGAGCAAGTTTTAGATGCAATCAAACAAAACAGTTAAGACCGCCATTACCCCGACTCGCGAACAAAATTATCCAGAATGGTATCAGCAAGTCATTAAATCAGCTGATTTAGCAGAAGTATCCCCTGTTCGTGGTTGCATGATTATAAAACCTTGGGGTTATGCGATTTGGGAAAACATGCAACGCATTTTAGATGATGAAATTAAAGCAACCGGTCACAAAAATCTTTATCTTCCACTCTTGATTCCCATGAGTTTCATGCAAAAAGAAGCGGAACATATTGAAGGTTTTGCAAAAGAATGCGCGGTCGTCACACATCATAAATTGGAAAAAAATGCAGAAGGTCAATTAGTTCCAGCAGGTGAACTTGATGAACCTTACATCATACGCCCAACTTCAGAAACCATTATGGGTGATGCATTTTCACGTTGGATCCAATCTTATCGTGACTTACCACTACTCGTGAACCAATGGGCAAACATCGTTCGCTGGGAAATGCGTACGCGTTTATTTTTACGCACGACTGAATTTCTTTGGCAAGAAGGTCATACCGCACATGCAACTGCAGCAGAAGCGATGACAGAATCACGCAAAATGTTAGATGTGTATGCGCATTTTGCCGAACAATACATGGCGATGCCGGTGATCAAAGGTGAAAAGAGCGAAAGCGAACGTTTCCCAGGCGCCGTTAACACGTACTGCATCGAAGCAATGATGCAAGATCGCAAAGCGTTACAAGCGGGCACTTCGCATTTCTTAGGCCAGCATTTTTCACGTGGTTTTAACATCCAATATTTAAGTGCTGAAGGCAAACAAGAGTATGTTTGGACGACTTCCTGGGGTGTCACCACGCGTTTAATCGGCGGGCTCATCATGACACATAGCGATGACAACGGATTAATGCTACCGCCTAAACTTGCGCCGCTGCATGTCGTCATTTTACCGATCATCCATAAAGAAGAAGATCGTGCGAGCATCATGTCTTATTGCGAACAACTCGCTCTAGAATGTCGCAAACTCCATTATCATGAACGCAAAATTGCTGTTGAAATTGACACACGCGAACTGACTGGTGGTGAAAAAGGTTGGAGCTGGGTGAAAAAAGGCGTACCGCTTCGCCTCGAAATTGGCAATAAAGAAGTTGCTAATCAAACTGTATTTATGGGTAGACGTGATCGTGAATATAAAGATCGGATTAGCTTAGCCAGTGCGGAATTCCTGACAGAAATCAAGGCGCTGCTCGATGACATCCAAGCGCATCTCTTGTTACGTGCTGAAGCGTATCGCCGCAGCAACACCGTGACGATCCATTCCAAAGAAGATTTTTATGATTTTTTCGCTGGCGATGGTGGTTTTGCTCTGGCACACTGGAATGGCGATTCGGAAATAGAGTCTAAAATAAAGAACGACTTAAGCGTCACCGTCCGATGTATTCCGTTTGTTGATGAGACTGGGCCTGGAAATTGCATTTTCTCAGGTGGACCTAGTAATCAGCGGGTTATATTTGCCAAAGCGTATTAATAGACCGTCTATTAATTAAGCTTTAAGGCTGATCACATATAATGAAGTTATTAAGAGAGAGGTATTAGAAATGAAGACAAAATCAGAAAGAATCGTAGACACACAACGAGAACTGTTAAACGCAGGTTCACCTGATAAAGGTTTGTCAGTGATTGCAGATGCTTTAACAAACAACTTAGAAAATATTTATAAGAGTATGAAGCAAGCACCGGCGGAGAAGTATACGCCAGCAGGGTTACGAAGATAATTTTCTTTAGCGCCAACGGCGCTTCGTGCCCGTGCCCGATTGCGTGCCCGTGCCCGTTTTTTATAAAATTAAAAAATTAAAAACCGGACACGGGCGCGCAATCGGGCACGGGCACGAACACAATTCACAGACTCTCGCATCCCCCAAATTTTTATGCTACCCTCAGCGCAATTTACATTGCTTATTGCTGAGGAACTAGCATGTCCATACTTACCGAACTCACTTCTACCATCAAAGCTTTATCTGCACCTGGCAAAGGTATTCTCGCTGCCGATGAAAGTACGCCAACTATTACCAAACGCTTTCAAGCACTCGGTATTGAATCTAGCGAAGACACGCGCCGTGCTTATCGTGAACTTTTAGTCACCGCACCTGAATGTAATAACTACATTGCTGGTGTTATTTTATTTGAAGAAACTTTAAATCAAAAAATGAGTGATGGCACTTTATTCCCAGAAGCGTTAAAAAAGCGCGGCATCTTGCCTGGCATTAAAGTGGATAAAGGTTTAGTTAATTTAGCAAACACCAACAACGAACAAGTGACTCAAGGTTTAGATGGCCTACCTGAGCGTTTAGCAGAATACAAATCCAAAGGTGCGTGCTTTGCGAAGTGGCGCGCAGTTTATGCGATCACCGATCACTCACCTTGCCAATTAGCGATAGACACCAACGCAGAAGTCTTAGCACGCTACGCAGCCATTTGCCAAGCGCAAGGCATCGTCCCAATTGTTGAGCCTGAAGTATTAATTGATGGTGAACACACCATTGCTCGCTGCGAAGAAGTTTCCGAACCTGTCTTCCATGCTGTGTTCCAAGCTTTATATCGCCACAAAGTAAAACTCGAATATATCGTCCTAAAACCAAGCATGGTCATCAGTGGCAAATCTTGCTCCCAAAAAGCCAGTGTGAAAGAAGTTGCAGAAGCGACGATGCGCGTTTTACGCCGCACTGTTCCAGGCGCTGTACCGACTATTAACTTCCTTTCAGGTGGTCAGTCTTCTGAACAAGCAACCCAGCATTTAAACGCGATGAATCAACTCGGCAAATTACCATGGCATCTTAGTTTTTCATACGCTCGTGCACTGCAAGAAATCGCAATGAAAACTTGGGCTGGTAAAACATCAAACGTTTCCACCGCACAAGCTGCGTTTATCAAACGCGCTAAATTAAATAGCCTTGCGTCCCTTGGTCGTTACACAGAATCAATGGAACAAGAAGCGATTCACGCGTAAACTGCATAATCACTTGCCTTCAAGCAATGAAGGCAAGTGATCATATCTTTGTGGCATTCAGGAAGAAAGCACGAAGGCATCACACAAAAGGATTAACCAGATGACAACGACACAAATCAGCACGTTAGAAGCCAAAGAACATTTCTCTGATCTCATCAATCGCGTTTCACATCACAAAGAACGAATTATCTTAACGCGACGAGGCAAAGAAATTGCGGCTATCATTTCCATTGAAGATTTAAACGAATTACAAAACAAACAAAACCAACAAGATTTAACTGATGCTGTGCAAGCACTCAAAGATGCACGAAGTCACGGCACCATCTCTTTAGAAGAATTGAAAAAAGAAATAGGTTAACCCACCGTGACCAACACTCCTTATCATGTCAGAATTGCAAATGATGCTGTCGCGATGCTACGTCAATTAGATGCAAAACATCGCCTCATTATTTTTAAACTCATTGAGTCGCTCGCAATTAATCCAAGACCACCAGGCACTGTGAAAATGGAAGGCATGACTGGTCTTTACTGTGAGCAAGTGAATTCACACCGTCTTATTTATAAGGTTGAGGATCAGGAAGTTTTGGTGTTGCTAGTGAAGTAAACTGATACCCAGAAAAAATACTCGAGCATTCCTGAAAGTTTAAAAATGCAAAAAAACGTATTGCGCATCAACACACACCTTAATATACTAGCGAGCTTTACAATACGAGAAGGCTTTTTTAACATGAAAAAAATTACAATAGCGGCAATATCGACACTTGCATTAATGACCGTTTTTACAAACTCATTTGCAACAATGCACGTTGATGGCAGATCAGCCAACTTGATCTCTGATCCAAATTTACCATTTGAAGGCAAAATTTATTTGGTAAGTTATTTCTATCAAAACCACGACGAACCAACTATTGCGGTAGATGTAGTTGATGAAAATAACAGTCTTGTTCAAATCGCCTTTAAAGGTGCTGATTTCAACGCGGGCGCAGCATTTTTAAATGCCGTTGGTAAACCACTCGTCGTTGAATTTGCAGACACAAACTTTAATGTAAAAGGTGTATTTACTTACGATAATAGCAGTCATAACAAACCAACTCTCGCTAACTTGCATACGAAATTCAAAGCAAATAAATAACTAAAAACTTCTGTACACGTACAAACTTAACTTTTGGCGTGTACAGTATATTGATCTCATCACGCTTATTAGCACCATCTCAGTATCATAAGCAAAGCACTGATTAACACCAAAATAAATGGCACGATTAAAATAATTTTTGAATATTTAAATTGTCTGTTTGCATCTAATTTAAAAGACAATAGAACAAACATAATTGCAGAAATGTAATATGCTATGAGTACAAACATATTCAATTGGTAAGTAAAGAAATGCGATTGCGTGCAAGCTACCATGCCAGTCATAAAAGAAAACAGACCGTAAGGAATTGCGATCACAAATAAAATAAAGTTCAGTGTTCGTAACAAACGATTCAGCATCGGTTGACTTACTGATTCTCTTTTTAATTTTTTAGATAATTTAATTTCACTCATAACATAAAGCCAAATTAAACCAGCTAAAATCAATACCAAATTAATTATTGTCGTCATATCATCTCATCCTCAATCTTTAACATCCTGTACATCCATCTTCATCATCACATGTGTTTGTTGCTTCTAGCACCTTTCCACGCACTTCATTCGGCCTATATATGGTGCAGCCTTTCAAACCTAAAGCATGCGCTTTCGTATACACATCTGCAACTTGTTCATATGGAAAATCAATCGGTAAGTTAATGGTTTTGGAAATCGCATTATCAACATAAACTTGCATAGCCGCTTGCATTTGTAAATGCTCATCTGGTGTTAAAGTATTTGCATCAATCCAAGCAGATGGCATCGCTTCTTTATTTTGTTGTCGCCACAAATCATAAGCATAATCATGCACGTGATAAATCTCTTGTTCATGCGCGCCAATTCGCACGTGTCGTGTATAACTTGCTTGAAAAATCGGTTCAATACCATTCGACACATTATTAGCAAGTAAACTAATCGTCCCAGCAGGCGCTATCGTATTATGATGACTATTACGCACACCGTATTTTTTTAATTGCGTTTGCATTTGCTCTCGCCTTGTTGCAGCGTGAGCGCGCCATTTTTTATTGCTTCAAATATTCCAGGAATGGAATCTTCATTAATCGGGACGACAAAGCAATTCAATAAAGTCACGTGATGCGTGGTTCCCGCTCCCGCTAAAATGCGCCCGCCAGGTAAAAACCGAAAATCTTGTAAGCTTTGATAAAACAATTTTTCCCATTGTTTTCGCGCATCTTTCTTTTCCACACTCGCAACTGCTTTTGCAACACGCTTCCAAGTATCATCAATTGTTTGATCGATAAGCCGGCCATCGTTTTGATAGCGATATTTATTTTCCCAAATATTCATAGCGATAGCTTGAGTAAACGGCCACATCGTTCAATTCTCTTAAAAATCCTCGTTACTTTAAGCATAGCAAACAGAATTTATGTTACCCTGCGCCCTTGAAGTATCTGGCTTCGTCCACATATACGAACAGTGTCCACTTTTGTGGCTTATAACTTGAACCAATATTGAGCAAATTTTAGGAGATGAAATATGTCTACCAATACTCCGCAGATTCGTCCGCTTTCTGACCGAATCGTTGTTGAACCCCATGAAATTGAATCCAAAACCGCTGGTGGTATCGTCATTCCTGATACTGCTGACAAAGACAAGCCTATGCGTGGTAAAGTCATCGCGATTGGCAATGGCAAGTACGTTGACGGTAAAATCCAACCACTACAAGTCAAAATCGGCGAAAACGTCCTATACGGCAAATATGCTGGTACTAACATCAAACTCGAAGGCAAAGAATATTTAGTCATGCGCGAAGAAGATGTTATGGGCGTGTTGGAATAATTTTAATTTTTCTATTTATTAAATAAGAGGAAATAATCATGGCTGCTAAAGAATTACGCTTCCGCGAAGAAGCTCGCCAATTGATGCTATCCGGTGTAAGAGAACTTGCTGACGCCGTACAAATCACCATGGGCCCACGTGGCCGTAACGTTGTCATCGACAAATCTTTCGGCGCACCACTCGTCACTAAAGACGGTGTGACTGTTGCGAAAGAAATCGAATTCAAAGAAAAATTTAAGAACATGGGTGCGCAAATGTTGAAAGAAGTTGCTTCTCATACTTCTGATGAAGCAGGCGACGGCACCACGACCGCTACCGTATTAGGCCGCCAAGTATTTGCTGAAGGCTTAAAACTCGTTGTTGCTGGTTACGATCCAATGGATTTGAAGCGCGGCATTGATAAAGCAGTGATCCACGCTGTTGCTGAATTAAAGAAATTATCCGTGCCTTGCAAAGATGACAAAGCCATCGCGCAAGTCGGTACGATCTCCGCTAACTCCGATGAAGAAGTCGGCCGCATCATCGCTGATGCCATGGCGAAAGTGGGTAAAGAAGGCGTGATCACCGTTGAAGAAGGCTCAGGCTTAAGCAATGAATTAGACGTTGTTGAAGGGATGCAGTTTGATCGTGGCTATTTGTCACCCTACTTCGTCACCAATCAACAAAACATGTCTACCGAATTAGAAAATCCGCTCATTTTTGTCACTGACAAAAAGATTTCTTCTATTCGTGATTTCATTCCGGTCCTTGAAGCTGTTGCTAAATCTGGTCGTCCATTGTTAATCATCGCTGAAGATGTTGAAGGCGAAGCATTAGCAACACTCGTCGTCAACCACATGCGTGGTATCGTGAAAGTATGTGCTGTTAAAGCACCAGGCTTTGGCGACAGACGTAAAGAAATGTTACAAGACATCGCAACATTAACTAAAGCACAAGTCATTGCTGAAGAAGTGGGCCGCACTTTAGAGTCCACAACTTTAACCGATTTAGGTTCAGCAAAACGCGTTCATATCAACAAAGACACCACCACCATCATTGATGGCGCTGGTGACAAAAAAGATATTCAAGATCGCGTTACACAATTAAGAGCTCGTATCGGCGATACTTCTTCCGATTACGATCGTGAAAAATTACAAGAACGCGTTGCTAAACTTGCTGGCGGTGTTGCTGTCATTAAAGTTGGTGCTGCTTCTGAAATCGAAATGAAAGAAAAGAAAGCGCGTGTTGAAGATGCATTACATGCAACTCGTGCTGCGGTTGAAGAAGGCGTGGTTCCTGGCGGTGGCGTTGCACTGATTCGCGTGATGCAATCACTTAAAGATGTGAAAGGTGATAATGAAGCGCAATCCGTTGGCGTGCAATTAATCGCTCGCGCACTCGAAGCACCGCTTCGTCAAATCGTTATGAATGCTGGTTATGAAGCTTCTGTTGTGTTGAACAAAGTTGTAGAAGGCAAAGGCAACTACGGCTTCAACGCAGCAACTGGTCAATACGGTGACATGGTTGAAATGGGTATTCTCGATCCAACCAAAGTAACTCGCACCGCATTACAACAAGCAGCTTCTGTTGCTGGTATGATGATCACCACAGAATGCATGATCACTGAACTACCAAAGGATGAAGCTCCGATGGGTGGTGATGGTGGTATGGGTGGAATGGGTGGCATGGGCGGAATGATGTAACCCTGCAATGCTCTTAAAAAACCCCGCATTCGCGGGGTTTTTTTTCGTGTGCGTGCCCGAGTGCGTGTGCCCGTGCCCGTCTTTTAATTCAACAGCCCTCACCCCCATCCCCTCTCCCGTAATTCAGTCGGGATCTAAAAATATTGTGGACGGGAGAGGGGTGACTAACTTAGCACATAGATGAATTCCAGTTAGTCACCAAAGCTCCAAATGAAGTAACTTAGTCACCCCTCTCCCGTCCACATTCTAATTAGATCCCCGACTAAATTACGGGAGAGGGGATGGGGGTGAGGGCTGTTGAATTAAAAGACGGGCACGGGCACGCAATCGGGCACGCACACGAAAAAACGGTTTTTATAAATATCAATCTATATCAAAACTATCAAAACGAGCCTGAAAAATTTCTGGATATTTTTCTTCGATCGTCTTTTCAGAAAAATTGCTAATTGCTCGAATCGCCGCCAGTGCAGAATAATCTTTTTCATTAATCAAATATACGAGCGCATCTCTATGTGAGTAAGTAAATACCCCATCTTTCTCATATGGTTCCCAGTTTCGTAAATCTGCTTTCGTAAGCTTGTCCGGTAAAAAACGCAGCGCAGTCAACATCGGTTCATTCAACTTCTTTTCTGAAAATAAATTTAGTGATGGATAAAATGACGAACTGCTAGAATGCACATCTATATTTAGTTTTTTTAAACATTCTTCATAAAAGACAGACTTAGTCCTGTAATGGACAAATACGTCACCACCTAGATCACGTTGTGTGAATCCAAAATACTTACCTGAGTTACCTTTTCTATACGGCTTGATTTCCAGCACATCATTGATTTTATCTATTAATTCTTCTCGTGTTTGATAAGTGCTGAAATTGATAGCGTTTTTTTCAATTAAATAATACACACCATTATTTTAGTATGCGGTAGTTTAAAAGAAGGAAGAAATTTTGCAAGGATAAGTCATTGGCGAGCGAAGCGAGTTCGTGCCCGTGCCCGATTGCGTGACCGCGCCCGTTTTTTTCTAAATTAATTAAATGAAAAATGATGGGAAAAACCGGGCACGGGCACGCACGACCTGTTGAGTTTGCAAGCGATTTAATGATTAACCGAAGATATTACCCAGCCCCAATATATAACCAATCCCACCAATAAACATCATCACGATCGGACTCATGATGCTCGACAACATCCCAGTCACCAGCAATGCCAACAATATGAAAAACCCATACGGCTCGATCATACTAAACTGATACGCGAGTCTCGGTGGCAACAGCGATGTCATAAAACGGCCACCATCAAGCGGCGGCAATGGAATTAAATTTAAAACAGCTAACACCGTATTAACCATGATGCCTGCGCCACCCATATAAATCAGCGGCATACCAAACCAAGTGATGCCCATGAGTTGTAATGTAATACCAAGTTTAGCAATCAAACCCCAAAAAACCGCCATTAATAAATTGGAAACCGGACCTGCTAAAGCAACGAAAGCCATATCACGACGGGGATTTCTCAAATTTCTAGCATCGACAGGCACAGGTTTCGCCCATCCAAAAATGAAATTGCTGACTGTCAACATAAGCAAAGGAACGAGGATCGTACCGAGCAAATCAATGTGTGCAATAGGATTTAAAGTTAATCGACCTGATAGTTTCGCGGTTTGATCGCCAAACAATGATGCAACATAACCATGCGCCACTTCATGCAAGGTTATGGCAAAAATAAGTGGGAGTGCCCACACGGCAATTTTCTGAACGATTGTTAAATCCATCATAATGTTGCAGAGTATTACTGATCTTGATTGGATTCTCAAGTAGCGTCTTCACTCATTTCTGATTACGATTAGCAATATTGCTTTATTTGAGACAGGAACCTCTTGTGGATTTACTTACTTACAAAGTCATTGCTGCGCTGCTCATTTTATTAGTTGCATTAGTTGCCGCTTATTTTCCCATCAAGAAAAAATTGGGCTTACCTCATTCTGAATCGTTGGAATTGGGTGAAGCTTTGGCGAGCGGTATTTTTCTGGGCGCAGTATTTTTTCACTTACTACCAGACGCGATCCAGCAATTCCATGCTGCTTACACCACTTTAATTTATCCTGTACCTGAATTAATTTGTGTGTCAGGATTTTTATTATTACTGCTGCTTGAGCGTCTTTCACTTTCAAATGGTACCAATGCAACCACCAACACCATCCCTTATTTACTCGCACTGATGCTTGGCATTCATGCGCTCACTGAAGGTGCAGCACTTGGCATTGGTGCCACGCTACCAGAAACCATTATGTTAATGATCGCAATTTTCGCGCACAAAGGTTCTGAAAGTTATGCGTTGTGCATTACTTTAATTCGACATAACGTTTCGATACGCCAAATTATTTTAATTATCTTTTTGTTTTCGCTCACCACGCCTATCGGAATATTATTAGGTAATACCATTCATGATTTAACGCTTGCGAATCGCGGCGCCGCATTATCAGGTTGTTTAAATGCATTTGCAGCCGGAACTTTTCTTTATATTTCGACTTTACATCACACGCATTTTCATAAGCATGCGAAAGATACGCAAGGCTTACTGGAATTTGCGAGTTTAGTTTTTGGTGTGATTGCGATGGCAACCATTGCGATTTGGACTTAGTCACTTACAAGAAATCATCAAACAAACCAAGTGCTTGGATTTTAACCGGACATTTTTAGATATTAAAATGGCTAAAATTATTTTTTTATATTCTTTAATCATATGGTTAAAAAATTATAATGCGGACATTAAAGAGGACATTTTCTGTGACCATTCACTGGATGCCGGGATTATTTCCGGAAGAATAAAGCTTGTTGCTATCATCGTGCCCGGGCACGCAATCGGGCGCGGGCACGAAACACATTACGCCACCTCTATCAAACCCAATGCCTTCACCGCATCACGCTCTTTGCGCAACTCATCTAACGTAATATTAAATTTATTTTGGCCGAATTCATTGTGAGTTAAACCTGTAACCACTTTCAATTTGCCGCCTTCAGTGCGACTCGGGAATGAGAAAATTAATCCTTCATCAACGCCGTATTCACCTTGAGAACAACGCGCGACTGAAAACGTTTCGCCTTGCGCCGTGTCATGAACGAGATTGTAAACAGACATCAGCGCAGCATTCGCAGCGGACGCCGCAGAAGAAGCACCGCGCGCTTTAATCACAGCAGCACCACGTTGTTGAATCATCGGAATGAAATCATTTTGCAGCCAAGCAAGATCCGTAATGACATCAGTTGCTGCGCGACCATTAATTTTCGCATTATAAAAATCAGGAAATTGTGTTGATGAATGATTTCCCCAAATCGTCATTTGCGTTACTGCTGTAACATCGACGCCAGCTTTAATCGCAAGCTGTGAACGTGCGCGCAATTCATCCAACATGGTCATTGCATAAAAACGATCGCGAGGGACATCAGGCGCATTATTCATCGCCACTAAACAATTGGTATTGCAAGGATTACCAACAACAAAAACTCGCACATCAGACGCTGCATAATCATTAATCGCGCGGCCTTGGAGCGTAAAAATTTGACCGTTAATTTTCAATAAATCAGAACGTTCCATCCCATCTTTGCGCGGCATTGAACCGACTAATACAGCCCAATTCACATCTTTCATTGCGACATTCACATCATCTGTCGTCGTCACTTTTTTAAGCAAAGGAAATGCACAATCTTCAAGCTCCATTTTCACGCCATTAAGAGAGGGCAATACTGGTGGCACTTCTAATAAATTCAATTCAATTTCAGTATCTAAACCAAACATTTGGCCTGAAGCAACACGAAAAATGAGTGCATAACCGATCTGGCCTGCCGCACCTGAAATGGCAACTTTGACACGCTTAGTCATATGAGACTCCTTAATGCTATAATGCCGCCTATTCTAACTCGAAAATGTCAGTTGTATATGCAAAAGTTGCAAGCCAATATCCCCGTGAGTTTATATGTACACCTGCCTTGGTGCGTACAAAAATGTCCTTATTGCGACTTCAACTCACATCAATTAAAAGACAATCTACCTGAAGCACTTTATGTCCAAGCATTGTTAGATGAACTGGCGATGCAATGCCACTGGTTACAAAATCGTCCACTCGCAAGTATTTTTTTTGGTGGCGGCACCCCCAGTTTATTTTCGGGTAAAGCGATAGGAAAAATTTTAGAAGGCGCTGCTCAATTCACACCATTTGCACCTGACATCGAAATCACATTGGAAGCAAATCCTGGCACGATAGACCATGCTCATTTTCAAGATTATCGTACAGCTGGTGTGAATCGAATTTCATTAGGCGTGCAAAGTTTAGATAATCAAAAACTAAAAGCTTTAGGGCGCATACACGACAGCGTGCAAGTTCATAAAGCCATCGCAACAGCAAAACGTGTTGGCTTTGATAATTTCAATATCGACATCATGTATGGCTTACCACAACAATCACTTGCTGAAGCGATGTCTGATATTAATATCGCTTTGTCATTCGAACCCACGCATTTTTCATGGTATCAACTCACACTCGAACCAAATACTTTATTTTATCGTGCACCACCGCCACTGCCTTGTGACGATTTGTTATGGGACATGCAAGTTGCTGGCCAAAGTATTTTACAAACAGCAGGCATGCAGCAATACGAAGTGTCCGCTTACGCATTACATGCGAAAGCATGCAAACACAATTTAAATTACTGGGAATTTGGTGATTATTTAGGAATTGGCGCCGGTGCACATAGTAAAATAACGGATATCAATTCGCAGAAAATTTTCAGGTTTGCACAAGTGAAGCATCCGAAGGATTATTTGAATGCTGAAAAACGGCGCGGAATTCAAACGAATTTGATTTCGGAAAGTGATGTGGTGTTTGAGTTCATGTTGAATGCATTGCGGTTGAAGAATGGTGTGAGAGTTGAACTTTTCGAACAGCGAACGGGGTTGTGTAGAGAGAAGTTGGAAACAGTATTACAAATTGGAAGTGAAAAAGGTTGGTTACATGTTGGTGATGAGAAGATTGGTGTTACGGAGTTGGGGGAGAGGTATTTGAATGATGTTGTCGCGTTATTTTTAAATTAAGATGCGCTATTCGTGCCCGCGCCCGATTGCGTGCCCGTGCCCGGCTTTTGCTTTAATCGTAGAAAAAGCCGGGCACGGGCACGCAATCGGGCTCGGGCACGAAGCGCCTACAGCGCTCGCAATGACGATCAATCATCACACAAAAACTGCCCACAATACTTATCCGTAAAATGATAAGACAGCCCTATCATCAGTGAACTCACATTTCCAATCGGTCCACTCACTTGTATCGTGGTATAAGTAACATCAATCAACCAGCTTTGATTGAGGTCATAACTCGCACCAATACCAAATACACCAGAAAATTTATTCGTATGCTCACCCGCGCAGTTAATGAATGGCGGCATGGTTGGAGTTGGAAATATCACTTCTGGATTGAAACCGCCAGATGCCGTGACATAAGTCATCGCAACGCCCACTTTCGCAAAAACACTTAAATACCATACCGGTAAAATACCTTTCATTACTGCGTCGACTGCCCGCACCCGTCTTGAATCTTCACCGCAAGTCGGCACATTATTTGTGTCATATTTTATTTTAGAAAAGAAATCAAAGCCCAATTCAAAAGCAGCATATGGACTGAATTGATTACCAAAAAAAATACTTGTTGCAACTTGGGTACTACGAGGATGAACAGGTACAACTTTATTAATAAAGATTGTTTGATTATCCTGCACAAGCTCTACACCACCACCGTTGTTTGCAGGACCTACACCCAACCCCATGTAAAATCCATTCCCCATAGCATACGTCTCTGTAAAAAAAGCAGCAGCAATGATCGTAAAAGCAATTTGACGAACAATCCTTATCTTCATAGTCTTTCCCTTTTCACACCAAATGAAGTCATTTCGTAACTTAGCAACTAAATCTTAGGTGCCTTATGCTCGACGACTTGACCGCCGCATGCAGAATAACATGTATTGAATGAGGTAGTGCAATCACAAAGGCGATTTTTCTTTAGAGCGCAAATTTGTAAGCATTTTTTTCGGGCATAATAACAAGTATTAACACATTTTTTATCCGCAGCAGATTCTGGCGGATAATAACGATAAACCTTGGGAATGACCTTAACGCACCCGGAAAAACTCATCACCATCAATAAAAATAGAAGCAAAGTAAACGCGCGCCGCATAATCATTCCTTAAGTTGATGCAAGAAATTCTAAACAACTCAAACAGGAACAGCAATCGCTCTTTGTATCATTTTTAATTGAATATCACGAATCACTCGTCCTTCACGCAATGCGCGATTCTCAAATTTAGTAATGGTCGGGCGTAAAAAAGATCGTGGTGCAAATTGATTTGGCCCTGCTTGATTCTGTAAGCCTGGTATTTCAGAAACCACGGACATCATGTGAGTCGCATAATGTTCCCAATCGGTTGCAAAATGTAATTCACCATCATCCGTTAATTTTTGCATTAATAATTCTATGAAAGATGTTTGAATCAAACGACGCTGATGATGTCGACGCTTAGGCCATGGATCAGGAAAAAAGATTTGCACACCAGCAAGACTGGCATTTGGAATACATTGCAGTAAAACATCATTCACATCACTATAAAACACGCGTAAGTTGTCTATCTGCCGCTCTGCAATTCCCATTAATAAAGCACCAATTCCTGGCTGATGCGTTTCTACGCCAATCAAATTAATATCAGGTCGTGATTCTGCTAAAGCTAATAATGACTGGCCCGAACCAAAACCAA
>Ga0206869_1002_pt2 | contig 36456 bp, 29 predicted proteins | sample Alteio_BWOrgCont_35_FD_152618 | JGI IMG/M metagenome (GOLD analysis project Ga0206869, IMG submission 152618) | Enriched cells from forest soil in Barre Woods Harvard Forest LTER site, Petersham, Massachusetts, United States -... | ecosystem: Environmental > Terrestrial > Soil > Temperate forest >... | reverse complement strand
CCGGTCTTCATCAGATCGAGGAACTGTTCGTTCTGAAAGGCGTGGATTTCATCCGCCGACCATTTCCAGCGGGTTCTGGCGAATACGTCCGGAACCGGGTAGCGCTCGTAAAGCGCGTCCCAATCGATCGAGCGATGATAGATCGGCAGCGACGTCTCGGTGACGGCGCGCTCCATGACGGACATTTTCGTCTCCATATTCATTTCATGCGGCGGCGCGGCAAGCCGCCGCGCGGCGCAATGCAGATCGCGTGGTGGGCGCCTTAGCTTTTGTAATCGGGTGCGTCGCGATCGAGCTTGCGCAGCAAGGCGCGCCAAGTCATCTGATTGAACGGCTCCTTGCCGTCGGTGATGATCCGAGCTTGGCCGACCGTGGCGTCGAGCACCGGTTGCGGCGGAACGTAAGGCTTAAGCGCTCCGGCACCCGAGCGGACTTGCGTTTCGCAGGCGCGGATGACGAGGAACGCCAGCATATAGGCTTCGTGGATCGTGTGGCCCCACAGCACGAAGCCATGGCCGCGTTGCAACACGATCTGGCTTTTGCCGAAGTTTTTCGCCAGCCGATGGCCTTCCTCGGTCGTCGACAACAGACCTTCGTAGTCGTGATAGCCGATATCGCCAAGCCACAACGCGTATTGATTGCCGCGAATGAGCCCTTGTTCTTGCATCGCCACGGCGGTCGCGTATTTGGTATGCAGATGCATGACGCATTGCGCTTGCGGATAGGCGTCGTAAATGCCCTTGTGGAACGGAAAAGCGAATTTGTGCGGCATCTCGTCGCTCGGCTCAACGTGATTGCAGTTCTCGTCGAGCTTGTGCAGGTTCGAGGCCGTCACCTCCTCGAACAGGATCGCCGCCGGATGCATCAGGAATTGATTGGGATGGCTCGGCACGCGCGCGGACAGATGCGCGAACAGGAGTTCGTCCCAATCCTGCATCGCGGCGAGCCGGAAGGCGGCCGCCAGATCGACGCGTGCCTTCCATTCCGCGGCATCCATGCCCGGCTTCTGCGCCCGGGCGACGTTTGTCGAAGCCTGCACGGCGTTTCTCCCTCATGCGCGCCTTTGCGGCGCTTTCCTCGGCTTAAATTATGTCCGCCGGCCACCACATTGTCCATCGCGGCCGCCGCGCGCGGCCGGTGGGCCGCAGCCCCGGAGAAGCGCCTTCAGACGCTTTTTGCGCCGTGATAGAAAGCGCGACGATGACCGATACCGCCGTCCTTCATCGCCCCGCCCCGCCGCATGTTGACGAGAGCAAGCTTTCGCAACCGTTGCGGGACCTGTTTGCAACATGGCGTCATTCGCTGCGGGACGATTTCAAGGGCCTGACCGCGAACGGCGAACTTGCGCCGGATTTGTTTCCCCTGAGATCGACCGGCGTCTCGACGCAACCGCTGATCGCCGCCGTCCAGGAATTCCTATCGTCGCTTGATGCCGTGCAGCGAGCGGCCGTGAGCTTTCCGGTGCACAGCGAGGTTTGGCGGCACTGGAGCAATATTCACCGCAACGTGATGCGCCACGGACTGTGCCTTACCGATCTGAGCGAGTATCAGCGCAAGTTGGTTTACAACATCATGCGTGCCGGCCTCGGCGCCAAAGCTTACGAGACCGCGCGGAAGGCCATGCGGCTCAACGAGCACCTCGCCGAACTGACCGGCCTGCCTGACGAGTTTGGCGAGCTGTTCTACTGGATCAGCATTTTCGGCGCGCCTTCAGCAGACGCACCGTGGGGCTTTCAGATCGACGGCCATCACTGCAACATCAATTGCTTCGTCCTCGGCGACCAAGTAGTGCTGACGCCGATGCTGCTGGGCTCCGAACCCGTTTTAGCGGAATCCGGAAGATACAAGGGGACCACGGTGCTGCGCGAGGAAGAAGCGCGCGGCTGGGATTTCATGAATGGACTGACGGCCGAACAGCGCGCCAAAGCGACGATCGGTTATGATCTGCCGTTCGATGGCTACGCGTCGGGGTTCAAGGACAATGTCGTTATCCCGTATGACGGGCTACGAACGCGCGACATGACGCCTGAGCAGGTGGCATCGTTTGTCGATCTGATCAGGCTCTACACCGACAGACTCCCGCCTGCGCAGGCACAATTGCGCCTCGACGAAGCGAGGCGTCACCTCGGTGAAACGATTTTCGCTTGGATCGGACAATTCGATCCGATCGCGCCATTTTATTATAGGATCTACAATCCGGTGATATTCATTGAATTCTACCACCAGCCGGGCGTCGCGCTGCCGGACACCGGCTATAACCGCCGCCACGCGCATGCGCTGGTGCGCACCCCGAACGGCAACGATTACGGCCGCGCATTATTGCGTCAGCACCAGCCGAAAAATAAACCGACGTAAGCCTTACCCCGATCGCAGCGCGGTATGGCCGCCCAAAACTTCCGCGATCCAATCGGTCATCGCCTCGCGCGTCGGCGCCACATTGTCGATGCCGCAATGCTCGGCGCCGCCATCGGCGAGCGTATGCACGTAAAGCTCCGCCTTGAGGCTGGAAACGCAATCCGCAACGAGCTGCTTTGCTTGGCTGAGCGGGATCTGGCGGTCGTTCTCGCCATGCACGACCAGGATCGGGCATTTGATCTGATGCAGGATGCCTTTGAGCGAGAGTTTGGCCGAAACCTCGATTACCTCTTCGACAGATTTCTTGCCGAACACCCAGGCGACATGATCCCAATAATGCGGCACCGGCAACCGTTGCTCCTTGGCTTCGTAGCGCCGCCGCTGCGTCTCGCCCCAGTCGTAATTGGCGCCCCAGGCGACAGCGCACTTGAAACGCGGCTCGAATGCCGCCGCACGCGGCGCGTGATAGCCGCCGAGCGACAGCGCCATTATCCCGATTCGATCGCGATCGATGCCGGGCGCCGATTGGAGAAAGTCGACGGCGGCCTTCGCCGGGACTTCCGCGTCGAGACCGTTATGTAGACCCTTTAGACGCAACGATTCACCGACACCTGGGTTATCGACCACAAGCGTGGCGATACCGCGTTCGGCGAGCGCACCGGGAACGCCGAGCAGATAGATGATCTCCTTGGTGACATCGAGACCGTCGAAATGAACCATGCAGGGCGCATCACCGCCGGCGCTTTGTGTGCCGACGAGAAGCGCGGGCAGCGTCGTGTCCAGATAGGGAACTTCGACGCGCTGACAGTTCCGCCCGGTATGTTTCAGAAACAGCGCAAAGCAATCGAGTGCCTCGCTGTAGGCCTCGCGGCGCGGCGCGAAATCCGGCCGCTGCATTCGTTCGGCCTGGATGTAATAAATAAAGGCGCGGCGATACTTTGCGCCGGCGCTCAATAGCCGCCCGCGCTTTTCGTCCGCCTGCGCAAGCCGCTTGAGCTTTTTTCCGAGATCGGTCCAGGACGCAAAGAATGCCTCCGCCGCCGCCTCGTCGCGGTTCTTCGCCAGAGGCCGCAGCGAACGCGACGCATCGTCGATATCGCCGATGCTGCCGCCCATGGCGAGCGCGAGATTGACCGCCATGTTCCACACGTAATTGTCTTCGAAATATTCGAACATTATTTTTCACCCAGCTACGAATACGCCGCAATCAATACGCCGTCTTGTTGATCTCGCCCGAGCCGGTGACATACCAGCGCTCGCTCACGAAGGGCTTTCCGGCGAGCCGGTCGGCGAGCCAATCCGCGACCAGGATCTGCGGGAACGGACCGAGATTGGCGGCGGGAACGTTGCCGACCGAGTGTCGCGATTCCTGATACACCACCATCTGCTTCGGCCCCTTCAGCGCCGCCATCAGTCGCTCGGAATGTTCGAGCGGGCTCAATTCCTCCGCCTCGCCGGCAACGCAGAGATAGGGAGCGCGGATTTTCTCGGCATGGCCGTGCCAGGTGATGGTCTTGCGGAATTCGTCGAACTCGTCCTCGTCGGTGATGCCCGACATATACATGAAGCGTTTCTTGAAGGTCGGCGAAGCCTCCTGAAAAATCGTCTGACAGCCCGGCTCGTGGCACACTGACATCACCGCGCAAGCCTTGATGCGCGGCTCATTCGCGGTTAGCACGGTGCCAAACAGTGAGCCGAAGCTCGTACCGGCGACGCCGATGCGCGCCGCATCGAGTTCAGAACGCGCAGCGATCCAATCAACCAAAGCCGGCCCGGCCGCCATCCAGTTTTCCATACTGAAGGGAAGCCCGATCATCGGCGCTTCGTACTGACCAGGTCCGTCGATCGCCAGCACCGCCATGCCGCGGTTGAGGAACTTGTCGCCGTAGAGCGCGACCTGGATTTCCTTGTAGCTGTCCATGCCGGGCACGGCGATAACCACCGGCAGCTTGCCGCTGGCGTGACCCGGCGGCAGATGCAGCCAGGCCGGGATCGCCTTGTCCCGGAACGGCACCCACACCGCCTCGACGTGATGATCGGCAAGCGCTGCATATTTGGCGTAGCATTCGCGCTTCTTGTTGTTGTAGGCGATATTGGTCTCGTCGTTCTCGTCATAGGGCCATTGCGCAGCGCCCCAATGCACCGCGGCCATGAAAAAATTATCTCGCGCAGTCACCTTGTGATCGGCTTGCGCCGCGGCATTGGCCTTGGCCTCGCGGCGCTTGGCGACGGCTGCGAAGGCCGGACCGATATCGGCCATTTTCTTCACCCTCTCGCGAATGCCGGCGAAGTCTGCGTTGGCCTCGATGCCGCACGGTGCATGGATATAAAGCGAACGCGGCTGATCCCAGTCGATGCCGTTGGCTCGGATGATGTTGTCGATGAGCCAGCGCTGCTCGTCGAAGCGGCGCACCTGCGGCGCACCGCGCCGGTCGCGAATCGGCGCGAATCCTTGTTGCGGACGGTTCATGGACGTGACGCTCCCTAGTTATTACTCGGCGCGCTGCGATCCGGCGCCGAGCTACTGCGTCGAATGGAAGGGCTTGGGGCTCTTCTCAACCAGTCCAGCCGGTGTGACGAACACCATCAAATTCGCAATGATAATCGTACCGGCGAGGAAATAGAACGCGGACATGATGCCGTAATGATCGGCCACGATGCCGGCACTGATCGGTCCGATTGCCGCGCCAAGCGCTTGCGTGCCGAACAGGATCCCGATGGCGCTGCCGCCCATGCCGGGCGGTGTCGCGTCCAAGAGCCAGGCCTGGAGCACGGCGCGCACCGCAAACAAAAAGAATCCGAGGATGGCGACCAGAAGCACGAACCAGCTTGTACCGCCCGCAAAGGCCATCGCTAGAATGACCACGCCGGTCATCGACATGCTCGACATAATGATTTGCCGGCGGCCGATCTTGTCGGACAAGTATCCGGCGATCGGCGCCGCAACGAACCCCGCGGCCTGCAGGGCGAACAGGCAGGCGCCGATCCAAAGCGACGGGTAGCCCATCACGCGCGCCAAATAGACCGGGAGGAAGGTCAACAGCGCGGCCTGCGTCATAGAGCGAAACCCCGCGCCGATCGACAGCGTGACGAGCGCGCGATTCCTCAACAGCGACGCCAGCATTCGCATCCGTTCGGCGCCGCCCAGTTTTGCCGGCTTGAATTTGACGAGACCAGCGCGGAGATCGGCCATCTGCAAACGGCCGACATAGACCAGGATGATTCCCGCAACGACGATGCCCGGAATAACGTTCATCACCACGACGCTGCGCCAGTTAAAGCTTTGCAGCATCAGGCCCATGACCAGCGGGGCTACGGCGTCGCCCACATTGGCGCCCATGCCGTGGAAAGACATGGCCAAGCCCTTGCGGTCAGGAAAGCGGTCCGCAAGCCAAGGGATCGCGGTCGGATGCCACAGATTATTGCCGATACCAACGAACGTCGCGCAGACCAGGATCATCCAATAGGCGTGGGACAGGCCCATGACGAGATAAGGAAAGCCGATCCAGCACAGCGAAATCGCCATCAGCAGGCCCTTGCGGCCGACCGTATCGACGAAGACCCCTCCCGGTATATTGGCGATCGCACCGGCGGCGTATTGGCAGGTCAGGATCGAACCGATCTGTCCGTAGCTCAGGCCTAGTTCCTTGCCGATGAGCGGCAGCAGCAGATAGAACGTCGCTGGGTACCAATGGGTCAGCGCGTGCCCAATACTGATGACGTATACTTCTTGAAACGAGCGCCGCTGGACCGCGCCCATCTCCATTGCCGTCGTGGTCATTTTGTCTCCCTATCCAGCCTTCGTTTACCGAACCGCATACTACTCGACGGCGGCCTACTCAATAACTTCCGCTATGCGGTGGGAGATGGCGCTACTGCTGAGGAACATTGCTGGCTTTCATGATGGTGGTCCATTTCACGATCTCGCTCGCCAAATAGTCCTTCAGATAGGCGCTGGACCGCCGCTCCGGCGCGACGACGGTGGCCGAGGCGTCGCGCAAGCGGGTTTGCATCGTCGTGTCGCTTAACGCGCTGCCGAGCGCCGCATTGAGCGTCGCCACCACGGGCGCCGGCGTGTCCTTGGGCGCAAATAAGCCCATCCAGTAATAGCCGTCGACCACGTCGAATCCCTGCTCGCGCGCGGTCGGCAGACCGGGGAAGAGCGGCGAGCGCTCGCCGGTCAAAATCGCCAACGGTTTGACCGACTTGTTTTCAAGGAGTCCGCTCACCGATATCGACAGCGGACAATAGTAGTAGATATCGCCTCGAATCATGTCCTGCAGAGCCGGCGCGGCGCTTCGATAGGGCACATGCGTTGCGGTGGCGCCGATAGCGGCCGTTATCATGGAGCAAGCGAGATAAGGCGCCGCCCCGATTCCGGCGGAGCCAAACCGCATCTTCGCCTGATTGGCCTTCAGATAGACCGCGAACTCTTTGAGATTTGAAACCGGCAAATCATTGCGAACCACCAGAAGCAGCGGCTGTTCGACCGCCAGTCCCACCGGCACGAAGTCGGCAAGGGTGTTGGAAGGCGGCTCCTTAAACAGATACTGGCTCTGCGCAAAAGTGTCGACCGCGCCGAGCACGATCAGATAGCCGTCGGGCGCCGCTTTGGCGACGCGGCTGACTGCAATGGTGCCGCCGGCGCCGCCGAGATCCTCGACGATCATCTGCTGGCCCAGCGCCTCGGAAACCCGGTTGGCAATAATTCGGCCGACGATGTCAGAGCCGCTACCCGCACCGAAGGGAATCATCAAAGTTACGACTCGGGTCGGCCAGCCGTCGGCCATCGCGGATGCGACGCCGCAGGCGAAGATCACCAGACAAGCCAGCCATGAGTGACGTAGCGGCATTGATCTCACGACATCCTCCCGATTTTTGGTTCTATTCTGCATATGCAGTTAGGCCCATTTCGATACTGCAGCAATAACGATGACGGCGTCTTCACGCGGCGGCGCGGAGCGCGCGCCAGACTTTTTCCGGCGTTACCGGCATGTCGATTTCCGGCGATGCGCCGGCGCGCGCGAGCGCGTCCGCCACCGCGTTCATGAACGCCGGAAGCGATCCAGTAACACCGCATTCGCCGGAGCCTTTGACACCCAACGGATTCTTCGGCGACGGGACCGGATGAAACTCCGTCGCGATAGACGGAATGCTGTCCGCCCTCGGCATCGCATAGTCCATGAACGAGCCGGTGAGGAATTGTCCGTCATCGCTATATTGGCAATGCTCCATGAACACCTGGCCGAGACCCTGGCAAACGCCGCCATGGACCTGGCCATGAACGATCGGCGGATTGATGATGGTGCCGACATCGTCGACTGCGGTGTAGCGCTCGACGACGATCGTTCCGGTTTCCGGATCCATTTCAATTTCGCAGACGTGACATCCGTTGGGGAAATGCATGTCGGGAGCGATGTAGTCGCCTTCGGAGTCGAGGCTCGTAAACGGCAATCCATCGGAGGAGAGTGCGACCTGCTGCGCCAATTCGAACAAGCCTATCGCCTGGTCGGTTCCCGCCACGCGGAATGTTCCACGGGAGAACTCGATATCGCCTTCATCCGCCTCGAGCTGCCGCGCGGCGGCCTTGCGGCCCTTCTCGATAATAATGCTGCAGGTATTCGCCAGCGCGGAACCAGCCATGATCATGGAACGCGATCCAATCGTGGCAAAACCTTCCGCCGGAAGGTCGGCGCTGTCGCCTTGCCGGAGTTCGATCGAGTCGTAAGGCACGCCCAGCCGATCCGCCACCACTTGCGGAAATGAGGTCTCGTGACCCTGACCGTGCGATTGGGTGGCGACGACCAGAAGCACCCGGCCATCCTGGGTAAAGCGGATGTGCGAACTCTCGTGCCAGGAGCCGCCGACACATTCGAGAAAATTCGCGATACCCTGGCCGCGGATAAGGCCGCGTTTAGCGCTGGCCTTGGCGCGGGCTTTGAAGCCGTTCCAGTCGGACAAGCGTAGCGCCTTGTCCATGACCGCTTCGAATTCGCCGCTGTCGTAGAGCCGCCCCGACGGGGTTTTGTAAGGAATGGCTGCCGCAGGAATGAGATTGCGCCGGCGCAGATCGACGCGATCGATCTTCATCTGCCGCGCCGCCTCTTCCACCAAACGTTCCACGATATAGGACGCCTGCTCCCGGCCGGCCCCGCGATAGGGGCCGATGGGCGCGTTATTCGTCATCGCCGCCGTAACTTCCGCATGCACCAGCGGTGTCCGATAGACGAGCGGCATCCCCCACGGCGTGTTGCGGATCGATCCGTTGGGACCGTTGCAACCGAAATAGGCGCCCATCGAAGCCAGGATGGAGGCGCGCAGTGCCAGAAAGCGCCCATCGGCGTCGAGCGCCAGAGCGCAATCGATGACCGCGTCTCTCGCATGATTGTCTGAGAGCAGATTTTCGGCGCGCGTTCCTTGCCATTTGACCGGACGGCCAAGCACGCGAGCGGCATGGAGAAGCGCCACGTCTTCGGGATAAGGCTGTTCCTTCGAACCGAATGCGCCGCCGACATCGTAGGTCAGCACGTGCATTTGGTCGTCCGGAAGTTTGAACACCTGATCGCACAGCACGCGGACCATGTAGCGGACCCCCTGGCTCGGCGTGATCCAGGTGAAGCGATCCGCGGCGGCGTCATATTGGGCGATACCGGCTCTTGGTTCGATCGGATTGGCGAAAATCCGCGAATTGATGAGTTTCAGGCGCGTGACATGGCCGGCACCGGCGAAGGCAGCATCGACGGCGGCAGGATCGCCGCTCTGCCATCGGATGGCGATATTGTCCGGTGCCTCCGGCCAGATGCACGGAGCGCCCTTGCGAATTGCACGCTCGACGTCGACGACGGCGGGCAGCGGCGCAATCTTCGTGTCGATCATGGCGGCGGCGTCGCCGGCTTGCGCCGCCGTCTCCGCGACCACCATCGCAACGGGCTCACCGACATACCTGACTCGGCCTTGCGCGAGACCGGGTCGTGGCGTGTCCAGCGTTCGGCCCAGATCGAAACCTTTGAGCGGAATCCGATGAATGAACCCGACGCCCGCCCGCAACAGATCGTTGCCGGTGAAAACGCGCAGAACGCCGGGCTGCCGCGATACCTCCTCGGCGTTTATCGAAAGTAGTTCGCCGTGGGCGTGATCCGACCGGATAAACACCGCATAGGCTTGGCCCGGCACATTGATATCATCGGTATAGCGACCATTGCCGGTGACAAAACGGCCGTCTTCCCGTCGCAGAATGGATCGCGATATCGACGCTGCCTCCGGTCGATCCTGGGCCATGAGGGCTTAATCGATCGCTTTAATGTTGAAGCGGCTCACCATGCGGGCATTCCAGTCGTAGTCCTGCTGGATGATCGCTTTGGTCTGCTCGGGCGTGGACGGCTCGGGAACGACGCCTTGAATGAGCAAGGCGTCATGAAAGGCCGGCTCGCTCATCGCGCGCCGCAGCAGCGCATTCAGCTTGTCGATGACGGGACGCGGCGTACCTTTTGGCGCCAGGAACGAATAAACGTTCTCGAGCATGAAGTCCTTGTAGCCGAGTTCAAGCAGCGTCGGGACGTTCGGCGCGCCTGGCGAGCGCTTCTGGCCGGTCACCGCCAGGATTTTGAAAGCGCCGGCATTGTATAACGGCAATGTTGACGAGATCGCGTCAAAGTAGGAATCGACCACGCCCTTCAGGAGGTCGGCGACCGCCGGTGTGGAGCCGGGATACGGAACGTCCATAATATTGATGTCGAGAATGCCCCGGGCCATGCCGTTGATGATCTCACCGACACTGCCGCGCCCGGGCGTTGCGATGGTGACGCCGTTCGGCTGTTTCCGTGCGTGGTCGACAAAGTCCTTGACGGTCGAAACCGGAGAGTCGCCTCTCACGTCAAACGCGAGCGGCACGCGCGCCACCAAGGTGATCGGCTCGAAGTCATCCAAGCTATAACGCAGGTGATGATAGAAATTTGGATTGGTTGCAAAGGGAGTAGAACTCGCCAGGTAGAGGTAATAGCCGTCGGGGCTGGCGTGCGCGACTTTCTCGGTGCCGGTCATGCAGGCTGCACCCGGTATATTCTCGACGACGACCGATACGCCGGTGTATTCGGACAATTTGTGCCCGAGGAGCCGGGCGATAATGTCGCTGGTGCCGCCAGCGGCGAAGGCCACGACGATCGTAATGGCGCGGTTTGGAAAATTTTCTTGCGCCGCTGCTGGAGCGTTCAAGCCGGTAGCGCCGATCGTCAAAGCGAAGAGAAGCGACGAGAGACTTCGAAACATATTCGCTCCCTTGTTATTGTTTTCTTGCTTCAAGCGACGACTGGGTCGGCACGTTCATTATTCCCGCGCCGATAAGTCCGAATCAAGGTGCGATCACGCCCCTACTCTTTTCAGGAAGGCGATGAAAATCTCGGCCAGTCGGCCTTCCTTCTCCTTCCACTCCTGCTGATCCCACTGTTCGAGCAAATCGTTATCAGAGCGCTTCGCAACGACATCATCGTGGAACTCGGTTCCAGAAATAAGGCCCGCGGCCTTACGCGCCGCCGACGGCGTATGAACCTTGTCGTTCCCGCAAATAATACAAACCGGCATTTTCAGGCCGCGCAGTTGCTCCTCTGTCGCACCGACGACAGGCAATTCCGCGGCCGCCAGGAAGTTCTCGCGCCAGGTACCCATAACGCCAATAAAATCCTGCGGCGTCATGGCCATCAGCCGGTCGCGATTGGAAGGCCGCGCCGCGATGCACTCGCCAAAATGTTCCGAAGCGCAGACCGCCGCCATGCCGCCGATTTTCGCCAGCTCCATGAATGAACCATAGTATTGCTGCGCCAGCTTCTGCGCGGCGTGCTGTCCGCCGGTCAGGCGCCACAGCAGAAGGCCCTTAACGGTCGACGGATGGCGCAGCGCGAACAGCAACGCCAGTCGTGCACCCGCCGAAGCGCCGCCGGCGTAAACCTCGTTCGCTCCGACTTTCTTGCAAAGCGCGTTGAGATCGTCAGCCCAAATTTCGTGCTCCGATCCGCGCGCTTCTATTCCGACATCCGACCGGCCGCAGTTGCGGCGATCGTGCAGCAGCACCCGGTAGCCTTGTTTGGCGAAAAGCCGCCCTAATGGGATCAATTCGTCATAGGACCGCCGACTGCCGGGCGTCAGCGCAATCCAAGCCCCGCGATCGCCGACGATCTCGTAGTTGAGCGTTACGCCACGGACCTGGGCTTCTGCCATAAATTCTCTCTTTGTTGCGTGATGCCGATGAAGGCAAATTACGTATTAGCCGACCGCAGCAAGTGTCTTGCCGCCGGCGGTTACCGGCTTTGCGGCGACAAGGACGAAGGCGATGATGGCAACGTCGTTGCCGCGGTTGACCCAATTGTGCACCGTGCCACGCTGCACGAGAACGTCGCCGGTCTTCAGCGTCACGGTTTCACCGTCGAGCTCCATGTCGATCTCACCGGACATAACCACCGCATAATCGACAGAATCGGTGCGGTGCCGCCGTGGCGCGACACCAGGCTCGTAACGCACCACGCGAAATACGGTGCCGTTTTCCAGCGTCGTGCCGGCCACTTTGTCGCTGCGATCCTCGTCACCCTCGTTGACGACCGGAAAAGTGTCCGTCGACCAGATGACTGTCGATGCTGCACCCTTGCGGCGCGACGAGACGTTTTTTGCAATCTCATCGATCTTGACGACCGCGCGGCCCGTCTCGTCATGACCGGTGACAACGCGACGAACATTCAAGCTCATGGGACGTTTCCTGCTAATATTGTTTTATGGCGCCTAGGAGCGCAGCGACGCGTAAGCGGCTATGCACACGGTATCTGTCGGTCTGCCAGCCCGCAATCCGGCCCTACGCATAACGCGCATGCGGAGGGGTGCATTATTGCCGCTCGGCTCGAGCCGGACCTCAAAAGCGAGCATTGACAAGTTCGGCGCGACGGCCATCTTGACCGAAGTGCCGGAGGAGCCGCCGATGGTTGAGAGCAACGTCAAGGCCGCGATCGCTTACGACGACTTGCGCGAATGGCTCTCGCACGCCGAGCAGCTTGGCGAGGTCCGCAATGTCAGCGGCGCTACCTGGCAGGAAGATATTGGGCTTGCTGCGGAAGCAGTATTGCGCGCCGAGAACGGGCCATGCGTCGTATTCGACGACATTCCCGGCTGTCCGAAGGGCTTTCGTCTCCTCCTCAACATGTTCGCCGGCACGCGGCGCAATATGACGCTCGGCTTCCCCGATCATCTGACGAAGTGGGAGCTGAGCGATTCCTATCGCGAGGCCTATCTGAAAGATCAGAAAATAATTCCACACCAGATCGTCGAGAACGGTCCGGTGTTGGAGAATGTTTTGATGGGTGACGACATCGACGTCACGAAATTCCCGGCGCCAATCTGGCACGAGAAAGACGGCGGCCGCTATATCGGGACAGGAACCTACAGCATCACCCGCGACCCAGAGGAAGGCTGGCTCAATGCCGGCGCTTATCGGGCGCAGGTGCACGACCGCACCTCGGTCGGTTTTCTCATCGCGGCCGGACATCACGGCGACATTCATCGTGAGAAATATTTCAAACGCGGCGAGCCGATGCCGGTGGCGATGGTGCTCGGTGGCGACCCGTTGACCTTCTTCTATGGCGGTGTCGAAGCGCCCTATGGCGTATTCGAGATCGATATCGTCGGCGGCCTGCGCGGCCGGCCGATGCAGATGGTGCGGGGAAAAATCACCGGCCTGCCTTTCCCGGCCGGCGCCGAGATCGTGCTTGAAGGTTTTGTCACGCCGGACCGACGCGAGGTCGAAGGCCCGTTCGGCGAATGGACCGGCCACTATGCGGGTGGCGCGAAACCCACGACGGTGCTCGACATCAAGGCGATCTACCACCGCAACAATCCGATCCTGGTCGGCGTGCCGCCAATGGGCGCGGGACCGGACGAGATGGCGCGCTATCGTGCTGTCTTGCGTTCGGCGATGATCAAACAGAACATCATCAATGCCGGCGTGCCCGGCGTACAACAAGTATGGTGCCACGAAATCGGCGGCGCCCGGCTGTTCCATGGTGTGTCGATCACGCAGCGCTATCCGGGCCATGCCGTGCAGACAGGCCATATCGCCGCGCAATGCGGCGCCTCGGCCTATGCGTCGAAATATATCGTGGTGGTCGACGACGACGTCGACGTCACCAATCTCGATCATCTGCTCTGGGCGATGCTCACGCGCACCGATCCGGCAGAGTCGATCCAATTTATCAAAGGCTCCTGGGACTCGCCGGCCGACCCGGCGCTGCCGCCGTGGCGCCGCGCCGCGGGCGACATGACGCATTCGGTCGCCGTGATCGACGCCTGCCGGCCATTCCACTGGCGCGACAAGTTCCCGCCGACCAATACGCCGAGCCTTGAAGTCGCGCGCAAGGCGCGCGAGAAGTTCGGCTGGTTGTTGGATGGGACGAAGTAGCGCTGTCGCCTAAAATCCACCAGCGTGGAATTGGAAGCGCTGGGTGACGTCATAGGGCTGCTTGGCGATCGGATAGGCGTAATCGACCCGGATCGGCCCGAACATCGAATCCCAGATCAAGCTGGCGCCGACCGAGGAACGGATGGCGCGGGAGTTGGCGATCTGCTGCGAAGGCGTCATCGCCGAGAGACTCGCGACGCTCGATGCATTGGTGGCCCAAAGGCTGCCGGTATCGGAGAATAAAGCGACTTTCAGCCCCGCGTCCTGCGGAACGAACGGCACCGGTGACTGCAGTTCCGCCGACGTGGTCCAATAGGCGTTGCCGCCAAGATTATCCATGGTGGTGCCGGGCGTGATGTCGCGCGGCCCAAAGCCGTTCGGCGCGAAGCCGCGGACGAGTTGCGGTCCGCCGAAGAATCCGTCGAGCAATGGCAAGGGCTGGCCGCCCCACGGGCTTACATAACCGCCCTGCGCGCGCACCATGCCGACTACGTCGCCCACAATCTGGTGATAGTAGCGGACGTCCTCGGTGCTCTTTGCAAATTTGGCGGCGCCGCCGAGACCGGCAAATTCATTGGTAGTCTGGGCGTGAATGCCGCTGGTCGGATTCTTGGCATTGTCGAGCGTCGAATAGGTCAGGCTGTTGCCGATCGACGACACCCAATAGGACCCAGCGGCGGCCGCCTGCTGGATCGGCAACGAAGCGGTGCCAAGCGCTGGATCGAGGGTGAGGCCTTGATTGTAGATCGCGTAGTTCCAGCTCACACCGAGGTTTTCGGTCAGCGGCATGCCGACGGAAAACCGCGCGCCGTAAAGACTGCTGTTATAGGACTGGTAGCTGTTGGCAAAACTTTGCTGGCCAAACAGACCGACGCCGCCGGAAACTCGCGAGCCGAACAGCCACGGATCGGTGAGAGAAAGATCGAAGCCCCGCGCATATTGGCCATAGGTCACCGAAGCCTTGGCGATATCGCCGGTGCCCAGAAAATTACTGTCGCTGACATTGATAGAGGCAAGCCAGCCGTCGGTCGTGGAATAGCCGCCGGAGATAAAGTAGCTTCCGGTCTGCTTCTCGTCGACCGCGACGTCGAGCACGACACGATCCGGCGCCGACCCCGGTTGCGTCGTGATTTTCACGGCGGTGAAATAGCCGAGTGCCTTCAGATGACGCTCGCCGCGGTCGACCAAAGCGCGGTTATACGCGTCGCCCTCGCCGAAATCGAATTCACGGCGGATCACCTCGTCGTGTGTCTTGATATTGCCGTGGATGTCGATGCGCTCCACATAGAGCCGCTTGCCTTGTTGGATCATGTAGACGAGATCGACGATCCGACGATCGGGATGCCGTTCGCTGCGCGGCACCACGCTGGCGAAGGGCTCGCCCCATTTGGCGAGCGCGGTCGTCATATCCTCGACGCTCTTGCCGACGGCGTCGGCGTCAAAAACATCGCCTGTTTGTGTGTGCAGCGACGAGCCGAGCGCGGTCTTATCCACGGTCCTGACGCTGGAATCGATTTCAACCTTGCCGAAGCGATAAAGTGCGCCCTCGTCGAGCCTAAACGTCACGGCGACCGCCTTCTTCTCGGCGTCGTAGCTTGCAGCCGATGACACACGGACATCGGCATAGCCATGAGCCAGATAGAAGCGGCGCAATAGATCGCTATCGTTCTCGATACGGTCGGCGTCGTAGGTATCGTTGTCGAGGATGAAGCTCAGAACATTGCTCACGCCGGTCTTGACCACGGCCTTGAGCTTGGTCGCGGAAAACGCGTTGTTGCCGGCAAATAAAATCTCCCGCACCGCGAGCTTTTCGCCTTCCTTGATCTCGAACACGAGATTGACGCGTGCGTTCTTGACGTCGATCGTCTTCGGCACGACATGCACATCGAAATAACCGCGCTGGCGATAGAGCTCGATGATGTGGACGACATCGCCTTGAACGAAGGCGCGCGACAGCGTGCCGCCGGGTTTCGACTGGATCTCTTTCTTGAAATCCTCGTCCTTGAGCTTCTTGTTGCCCTCGAACGCGATCACGCCGATGGTCGGATTTTCGACCACCATCACCAGCACGCGGTCGCCGTCGTGTGCAATCTTGACGTCCTTGAAGAGGCCGGTGGCGTAAAGGTGCTTGAGCGCCGCATCCAAAGCCGCGGCGTCGAAATGTCCGCCGCTGCCGGCATGGAAATAGGAGCGGATCATATCCGCGCCGATGCGCGCATTGCCATTAACCGTGATGGCGGAATCGGTAGCCTTGGAATCAGCGCCTTCCGCTGCGGCAACGAACCCGCACGCGGCGATGGCAAGCCAACTCGCGAGGATAACGGCAATCCCCCGGCAACGCATGACGCGCGGCTCCCCGACCAGACTGCAATGATCTCAGCCGATCGCCGGGGCGGGATCGTGACCGATTGTGTCGAAATGTGAGGTATTGTGGGGGACGGCCGCCACAAAGGTTTACGCGGCCGGGAGAGTTTCGGTTAGTCTGTGGGAGAGTCCCATAGAAATTGCCCCATGAAAATCATCGCCTATGTGATGGACGGTCATAAGATCGATATTCGTCCCGCTCCGGTCGAACGGGACTGGATGGACGCGAGCGATGAGCGATACGCCTATCGATGTTTGCCGCTGAACATCGCCAACGCTCACGGTTGGGAGATTCTTTGCCCTTCCGGATTTACGGCCGCCTGGAACGGTGGACCGCTCATCGACGCCGTCCAAATTCAGCCCGATGCCGGAACGACCTCTCCTGCGATCAGCCATTTTGCCAACGGCATCCTGACGTTTCACCTGCCGTGTTTGTTTCGGACCGACGCTGGCTTCGACCTGTTCGCCCAGGGTCCGATCAATCGTCCGAAAGACGGCCTCCATGCCCTTGCCGGCATCATCGAGACGGATTGGGTACCCTACACGTTCACGATGAACTGGATCTTCACACGTCCGGGTATGATCCGCTTCAATGCCGGGGAGCCGATCTGTCACATCTTCCCGATCCGGCGGGGAGAAATGGAAACGGTTGAGCCCGAGCTTCGGCCAATCTCAGAGGCGCCCGAGTTGAAGCAACAATATGAAGCCTGGATGAAGAGCCGCCTCACCTTCAACTCGGATCTGAAACAACCGGGTTCGCAGGCGCAGGAAGAGCGGTGGCAGAAAATGTACTACCGCGGCGTCGATATGGAGGGACAACCCGGTGCCGAGGATCATCGGACGCGGCTGCGGTTGAAACCGTTTATCAGATAACCACCACCGACGTAGGCAACCGTCTGCACAACACAAGAGAGGCAAACTCATGCGCAAGCCTATCTATGTCCTCAATGGCCCCAACCTCAATCGGCTCGGCACGCGCGAGCCGCACATCTACGGCACGACGACACTCGCCGACGTCGAGGCTATGTGCCGGGCCGAGGCCGGAGAACAGGCAATCGAATTTCGGCAGACGAACAGCGAGACACAGCTGATCGAGTGGATTCATGAGGCGATCGATAACGGCAGCGGCATCATTATCAATTCAGCCGCCTACACGTTCACGTCGCTCGCGCTGTTCGACGCCCTAAAGATGTTTCCGGGGCCGATCATCGAGCTGCACATTTCGAACGTGCACAAGCGCGAGGCCTATTATCACAATTCGTATGTGTCCAAGGTCGCGACGGCCATCATCGCGGGTCTCGGCGCCAAAGGATATTCTGTGGCGATACGCGCGATGCGTGACCTGCTACAATAACTGTTTAAGCCTGCAGCGCCCGCGTCGTGTCGTCGAACAATTCCTCGACCGCGTAACGACGCGGAATGATCTTCATCTCCAGCGCGTAACTTGACATCAGATCGAGCGCCGGCTTCACCGCATCGAAGCCGAACGGGATGGTGTCGATGGCGCCTGGTTTGGGCAGGCCCGCTGATTTCTTGCTCTCCTGGAGCATGCGGAAGACCTCGCGCACCGCTCCCGGATCGGATTGGGCAAGGCTCGACTTGACGACGATCATATGGTTGAGCGGCACGGTGCCGTGTTTTTTGTACCATTCCCTTGCCGCGGCTTCCGGATCGGCGATGACGCTCTTGAGCCGCGGGTCGGTCGGCATATTGCCGCCGAAGATCGCGGCATCGAGTTCGCCGTCGATCACCATCTTGGTCATGTCCTTGCCTGCAACGGCGCGCTCGACGCCGGCAGGATCGCGGAATTCGGCCAAATGGGCGTCCTCGAACGTCACCCATTTCACCTTGCCGAGATCGAGGCCGTAATCCTTCCAGAGAATGCCGCGCAGCCACACTCCCGTCGTCTGCGCAAAGGAACGCACCCCGACGCGGCGGCCGGGCAGGCCTTCCGGCGTCACCGTGCCGCGCTCGGAATTGTACAGCATGGTACCATGCTGAAACCGCCCCATCATGGTCGCCGGCGCCAGCGTGAGCGGTTTGCCGTAAGCCTTGGCTTGCAGATAAGTGACCAGCGCCATCTCGCTCACATCGAACTTCTGCTGCCGCACCATCATTTCGAATGCCTTGAAGATCGGATTGACCTCGGTAAGGCGCAGCGCGACCTGGTCCGATTTGATGGTGCCGTTCTTGAGCGGTTGAGTGTGCGGATAATTGCCGACGCAGGCATCCAGCGTTTCGATTTTTTCTGCGGTCGTGGTGCTCATGCCGCGCTTCCTCCCAAGTTCATCTTATGATTTGGCCGGTTATAACAGCATGCCGCGCTGCTGCATGAACTCAATAATGCGGTCCGCCAAGTCGGCGGCGCTGTCGCTGGTCGAATCGAGTGTCAATTCCGGATGGCTCGGCGGCTCGTAGGGCGAATCGAGGCCAGTGAAGTTGCGCAGCTCGCCGCGCCGAGCTTTTTTGTAAAGACCCTTCGGGTCGCGTTCTTCGCAGGTTGCGAGCGGCGTATCGACGAATATCTCGATGAACTCGCCTGGCTCGACAAGTTCGCGCGCCATTTCGCGCTCGGCCCGAAACGGCGAGATGAAAGACACGATCGTGATCAGGCCCGCTTCGACGAACAGCTTGGCGACCTCGGCGATGCGGCGAATGTTTTCGACGCGGTCGCCCTCGGTGAAGCCGAGATCGCGATTGAGCCCATGACGGACATTGTCGCCATCCAGCACGAAAGTATGTTTGCCGAACGCATGGAGCTTCTTTTCCAGTAAATTAGCGATCGTCGACTTGCCGGCGCCGGACAATCCGGTGAACCACAATAACGCTGGCTTCTGCGCATTAAGACCCGCACGTGCTGTTTTGGTTACATCAAAGGCCTGGAAATAAGTATTGGCGGCGCGACGGAGCCCAAAGCGAATCATGCCGGCTGCCACCGTAGCGTTGGTGTGTCGATCGATTAGGATAAACCCGCCGGTATCGCGATTGTCGTCGTAAGGGTCAAAGCTAATCGGCTCGGCGGTCGCAACGTTGACGAAGGCGATTTCATTGAGCTGCAACTCCTTGGCGGCGAGGTGATCGAGAGTCTCGACGTCTATTCGGTATTTGAGTTCGGTGACGATGGCGCCCAAAGTCTGACCGCCGCATTTGAGCAAATAGGTCCTTCCGGATAGCAACGGCTGCTCCGACATCCACACCAAATTGGCCGCAAACGCGTCCGCCCGTTGCGGCGGCTTTTCGGGGGACGCGATGATGTCGCCCCGTGACACGTCGATCTTGTCGGCAAGCACTACGGTCACGGCATCGGGCTCATCAACACCGTCAAGCTCGCCGTCCATCGTTACGATGCTTGTAACCCGCGATCGTACCCCGGTGCGCGACACCAGGATTTCCATTCCCTTGCGCAGCGAGCCGGACACGACAGTACCGGCATAGCCGCGAAACTCGGCGTTTGGCCGGTTGACATATTGGACCGGCAGGCGAAGCGGAATCGCATCGCGCTCGCCGGTCACGACTACGGTTTCAAGATATTCCAAGAGCTTCGGGCCCTGGTACCAAGGCATGCGCGCGCTGCCGCGAACGACGTTATCGCCGTTGAGCGCGACCGTCGGAATGGCAACAGCGCTGCAGCGCGCGAAGCGCTCGACGAATTGTAAAAATGCATCTCGGATATCGTTGAATCGGCGCTCGTCGAAGCCGACGAGATCCATTTTGTTGACCGCCAGCACAAAGTGGCGAATGCCAAGAAGCCCACAGATGAAGGCGTGACGCCGCGTTTGCTCGAGAATGCCCTTCTCAGCGTCGACCAGGAGTATCGCAAGGTCCGACGTCGAGGCCCCAGTCGCCATGTTGCGGGTATAATCTTTATGACCCGGCGTATCGGCGACGATGAACCGGCGGCGCGCCGTTCCGAAATAACGATAGGCAACGTCGATGGTAATACCCTGCTCGCGCTCAGCCTCAAGTCCATCGACCAAAAGCGCCGGATCGATATCGCCACGCACCGTGCCGTGCGTTTTCGAATCGCGCGTGAGAGCCGCAAAGTGATCGTCGAGAACGAGCGATGCGTCGAGCAGGATCCGCCCTATCAGGGTCGATTTGCCGTCGTCGACCGATCCGCAGGTGAGAACGCAAAGCTGATCGCGGCCGGCGTCAGCCGTCCGCACCGCAGCGGCGCCGGCGACAGCTTGGTCAGAAATAGCCTTCACGCTTTTTCTTTTCCATGGAGGCCGACTCGTCATGATCGATCAGGCGACCGGCGCGTTCCGACACCTGGCTGGTTTCCATTTCCTCGATAATTTCCGCCACCGTTGTGGCGTTGGATTCGACGGCGCCGGTGAGCGGGTAGCAACCGAGCGTGCGGAAACGAACGGTACGCGTTGAGGCGCGTTCGCCGGGCTCGAACGGGAACCGATCGTCGTCGACAACGATCAAGCCGCCGCTTCTTTCGACAATGGGCCGCGGCGCCGCAAAATACAGTGGGACGACGGGGATGCCCTGATAGGCGATGTAGCGCCAGACATCAAGTTCGGTCCAATTGGACAATGGGAACACGCGGATGGATTCGCCTGTTCCGATGCGGCAATTGTAGAGGTGCCAGAGTTCCGGACGCTGGTTCTTCGGGTCCCAGACGTGATTGACGGAGCGGAACGAGAACACCCGCTCCTTGGCGCGGCTTCGCTCTTCGTCGCGGCGAGCGCCGCCGAATGCGGCGTCGAAGCCATGTTCGCTGAGCGCCTGCTTTAGCGCTTCGGTTTTCATGACGTGGGTATAGAACGCGGAGCCATGCGTGAACGGATTGATCCCCTGCGCCACGCCCTCGCGATTGACGTGAACGATCAGATCGAGACCGAGCTGCCGTGCGGTTTCGTCGCGGAAGTGGATCATCTCGCGGAATTTCCACGTCGTATCGATGTGCAGGAGCGGAAACGGCAGCGGCGACGGATAGAATGCCTTGCGTGCTAAGTGCAGCAGCACCGACGAATCCTTGCCGATCGAATAGAGCAGAACCGGCTTACGGAATTCGGCCGCGACTTCGCGAAAGATGAAGATCGCTTCCGCTTCAAGCCGCCGTAAGTCGGGAGGCAATGATTTTTCGGTCAAGTCTTTGATCCAGGCTTGAGCAGGCGACGCCAGTTTGCCATGAGAGGGCTGATTATATGGTCCGACGAGGCGTTAAACCAGTCCTCGCCATTCTCTGTTGCGACTGATGGGGAGTATGAAATGCCACAGGATGAGAGCCGCGTAACGGCCGAACGGCTCGCGAGCTTCGTTGCCGGCGCCTTCGTCGCGGCCGGCCTACCGGTAGAGGATGCACGAACGCTCGCCACGCTAATGGTCGAGGCCGATCTGCGCGGCAGCGACACTCATGGCGTCATCCGGCTGCCGCTCTATGTGCGCCGTATTCGCGCCGGCGGCGTCAATGCCAAACCGGATATCCGCGTCATCAGCGACCGACCCTCGGCGGCGCTTCTCGACGGCGACAACGGCATGGGTCATCTGGTGATGCGCCGCGCCGCCGAGATTGCCATCGAAAAGGCGAAGGTGACCGGCATCGGCTGGGTCGGTGCGCGCATGAGCAATCATGCGGGACCTGCGGCGCTGTACGTCACGATGCCGCTCGCCCACGACATGATCGGTCTCTACTTCGCCGTCGGTAGCAATAATCATCTGCCGCCCTGGGGCGGCAGCGAAAGCCTCCTCGGCACTAATCCGATGGCGGTCGCAGTCCCCGCGCTCGAAGAGACGCCGATCGTGCTCGACATGGCGCCCACCGTTGCCGCTTACGGCAAAGTACGGCTCAAAGCGCAGCGCGGCGAACAGATGCCGGTCGGCTGGATGATCGACCGCGAAGGCAAGCCGCTCACCGATCCCAAGCGCGCCGACGAAGGCCATCTTCTGCCGATCGGCGACTACAAAGGCTCCGGTCTAAGCCTCATCATCGGACTCCTTGCCGGCGCGCTCAACCGCGCCGCGCTGGGCCGCGACGTCATCGACTTCGTCAAGGAAACTGGAAAAGCGACCAACACCGGACAGGCGATCGCGGCCTTGTCGGTCGAGACCTTCATGCCGCCCGCCGAATTCAAGAGCGCGGTCGATCAGGTGATCCGCGATATCCGCGGCTCGCGGCGGCTGCCAGGCGTCGAGCGCATCTGGCTCCCCGGCGAGCAGAGCCACGCCAAACTTATCGACCGCCGCGCCCACGGCGTGCCGATACCACAAGCCTTACGCGAAAGTCTCGACACCGTAGCGCGCGATCTCGCCGTCGCGCCGCTCGGCTAGCGCTGGAGCAGCACCATGGCGAGCACCGCTACTCCCGTCGGGCTGATCGGCTTAGGCCTCATGGGCGAAGTTTATGCGCTTCGCCTGACCGCAGCGGGATTTACCGTCACGGGTTACGACGTCGATGCGGCTAAGACCGAGCGCCTCTCTCAAATCGGCGTCCGCGCTGGATCGCTGGCCGATATCGCGCGCGACTGCGATCCGATCGTGCTCGCGGTGTTCTCGACCGATCAGGTCGAGGATGTGGTCGAGAGCGCGCTTCTGCCCACGGCATCAGGCAAGACCGTGATCTGCACGTCGACCTGCGATCCGGATCGCATCGCGGCGCTTGGCGAGCGAGTGGCGGATCAATTGCGCTTTCTTGAAGTGCCGGTGTCGGGTACCAGCGAGCAGGTGCGCCAAGGCGACGGCGTCGGCTTGATCGGCGGCGATGAGACGCTCGCCGCGGAGGCTACGCCGGTTCTCGCTGCGCTGTTTCCGACGCGTCACCATATCGGCAAAGTCGGCGACGGCGGCCGCGCCAAGCTCGCGGTCAATCTCATTCTCGGCCTCAACCGCCTCGCGCTTGCTGAGGGCCTGGTTTTTGCTGCCCGTCTCGGCCTCGATCCGGCGACGTTCCTCAAAATAGCGCGGATATCGGCCGCTGCCTCGCAGGTGATGGACACCAAAGGACCAAAGATGGTTGCCGGCGATTTTACGCCGGAAGGCCGCGTCCGCCAGACGCTCAAGGACACCCATCTCATGCTCGACCAGGCGCGCAAGGCCGGCCAACAACTGCCGCTTCTTGCCGTTCACGCGGAAGTGCTGGAGGCCTGCGTGAGCCATAACGAAGGAGAACAGGATAACAGTATTGTTATTGAGGAAATTCGCAGACGACTCTTATAAGTAAATTGGCTTCGGAAGTTACTTCAACCTCTACCTACGCTTTTCCGGCTGAGACAGGCAGCCTTACATCGTGTGGTCACGTACCGACTTTCGGTCCTTTCGAGCCATCGTTTTCACACCACGTAAATTGGCCGACCGGGAAACGATCCTGGCAATTGGTGCAGAACGTGACCTCAAAAAGCTTAGGATAGCGGGCATACGTTTCGGCAATATGGCGGCGCATTGTAGTCATCGTGCCGCACTTCGAATGCCGATAGGAATCGCGCACCGGCCGCACGAAGCCGCCCTTAGTCTTCGATTGTTCGGGAAAGCTGAAGACGTTGCCTATCGGCTTTGGCTTTTTTGCCATCTCTATCCAGAGCACTCTTAGTGTTTCTGTGTAGCAACCGAATAAGCATGCTTCAACCGATCGCGGATCTTGTCGAGCCCCCCATGCGCGCAGCCATCGTCAAGCTTGGCCCCGGGCGCGCCAGCTGCACCGATCGAGCCCTACGACCTCGTCGCCCATTTTAATCACCACTCCCAAAGAACAGGACGTGCGGTAGCTTGGCAAGCGGTGCGATCGAGTCTTCGCCTTCCTCCCAATCGGCCAAAGCGAGCGTGTCATTCTCGGTCTCGATCCAGCGGCGTTCCTCAAAATAGCGCGGATATCGGCTGCTGCCTCGCAGGTGATGGACACCAAAGGCGCAAAGACGGTCGCTGGCGATTTCACCCCAGAAGGCCGCGTGCGGCAGACGCTCAAGGACACCCATCTCATGCTCGACCAGCTGCACAAAGCCGGCCAACAACTGCACTCCTTGCCGTACACGCCGACGTGCTCGAAGCCTGCGTGCAAAATGGCCAAGGCGAGCAGGATAACAGCATTGTTATTGAGGAGATCCGCCGCCGGTTCTATGAAGAGGTGATCGTCGCTCGGCAGCCATTGATAGATTGTCGAAATTTGGGTTCGTTCTGCCAAAACCTCCGCGGTGAGCGGCGGATGTTCATGCCGGGACGACTGACCTAGCCCTTGGTGCTCTTTGCCCGAGAAGGGGCGATCGTTTGCTTTTCAGCCATTGATAGAATGTCGAAACATTGGGTTCGTTCGGCCAAAACCTCCGCGGTGAGTGGCGGATGTTCAGGCCGGGACCACTCACCCGACCCTTGGTGCTCTTTGCCCGAGAAGCGGCGATCGGTGCTCTTTAGCCATTGATAGATTGTCGAAAAATTGGGTTCGTTCGGCCAAAACCTCCGCCGTAAGTGTCGGATGTTCAGGCCGGGACGACTCACTCAACCATTGGCGCTGTTTGCCGGACGCGAGCTTCTCGTACGGCCTCGGTGACGTCCTCGCCCGAGAGCACGCATTGGTCCGTCGAGCATTGCTTCCTACAGCATAGAATTTTCAACTTTCACGAAATGTTGATCGCCCTGATTGACGGCAGCAATTTCAGCAACGCCGTTCCTGAGAAAACGCGAGCAGCGCTGCGAACTGGATCGACGCGAAATAGCCCACTGACATTACTCGGGAATTTGGCTTCGTTCCGCCGAAGTGACACAATCAGTGATTTTATATTTTACATACTCACGTTAAACGAGAAGTGGCCGGGACCCATTTTCTCCCAGTTGCATGCGCCCCGCTGGTCAATTCCGTCCCCGGGGAATGCAACAGGAGCGATCACGTGGTTGAACAATCATCAGAAAGTGCGTCGGTTTCGACAGAGGACGATGCTGTCGTAGCCAGTGAAGCGCCGGATCTCTCGGTGTCAGTGTCTAAAACCGAACCGCCCGCTGCGAGCCCCAATCAAGAACCGCCCACCGCGAGCCCCAATTTAGTTCCTTCGGCCGACGTGACGGTCCAGGGCGCTGCAGCGATGAGCGTTGCGGAAACGACAGCAGTAACCGCGCAACCGGTGACGGTGCCACCGAGTCTAACCCGGGCGTCGGCCATCGTAAGTTCGAAAACGCGGCGGACCGCGGAATTGCCCAAGAGAATCCTAAAAATGATGGATCGGGAGAGCCGCATCACGGCTCAGACATTGTTTCTTCACCCGCCAATCCTCGCCGGTCAATCAGTCGACGAGTATTACGACATAGTCGAGGCGGTCATGCTCGACTATCGACCCTACTTCTACCGGGAACTCGCCCTGGTGAAACAGATCGCTGACGAAGAGTGGAAGATCACGACGTTTGGCTCGGTGCAGAAAGAGCTCCTTAACGCCGCGATCGGCAAGGGCCTCATGGATCAGATTGCGGACGCCGATGAGGGGCCATCCGAAGATCGACAGATTCGTATGAGAGCGTGGCGGCGCATCGTGTTCGGCGCAATCTCAGGCGATCCGGAGATGGACGGGCTATTGGCAAAAGAGCTCGGCGTGGGGTCCCTGGGGCTCAATGTCTACAGTGCGCGGCATCTTGTCGACGACGTTCGCGCTCATATTTTTGCCGATAACACGATGAACGCCGCACTGCGCCGCCGCGACGGCGCAGTCCAACAACTCGAAAAAATTTCCCAAGACCGGCACCAGAGGCTCATGATGCGAATGGCGACTGCTGAGGACGTCCGTGCTATGCAAGCAAATCTCGGGGTGGCGGAATATGCCAAGCTAAGCATCACGCGCAGACGGTTCGCCGAAGAAGGATCCGCCGAAGGTGCTCCCACAGCCGATCAGACCGGGCCTGGTGCGCAAAATCCGGCTCTAGATCAAAAGAAGATCACGGGTCCCCAAACGTAGGAGCACCGATGGCATCGCCAGCCCAAATCGCGGCGAACCGCCGCAACGCGTTGCGTTCCACCGGGCCACGGACCGCCATCGGAAAGGCGCGGTCGCAAAGCAACGCGCTCAAACACGGGCTGCGTGCGCCATTGGATCGTAATGCTTCGATTGTCGAAGCAGTCGAAGCGCTCACGACCGACATCGCGCGGCTTGAAAAAAAGCCGCGCGAAGTAGTCCGCCCCATCGCGGAGCAGCAGATTAAGATCAACCGTGTTCAGCAAACTCGGGTGGAAATTATTAATCGCTATATCGAACGGCTTGCTCGCGATGACCCGGAGGGTCTCAATTCGCAAGCGCGCATTGCGGTGGCGACGGCTGCGGCCATTCCGGAAATTGCCCCTTTGGCCGATTATGAGCGGCGAGAGTTGTCGCGACATAGAAAGGAGGTCCTGCGAGCTTTCGAAAAGGAGTGAGTGTCAGGGTCGGGAAGTCTCGGATCGCCCTGACCGCCGCCGCCGGCATGGACGCGCACGCGGCCCCGGTCACGAGGGCAACCTTCTGTGTTGCTTCGGTCATTAGTCCCCATATGGTTTTGCACGTTGTATCCAGACCCGTCCGCGAGCCTCCGGCAAAGCAGCGAGAGACTTACCGACCCAATTCGAAGACTACGTCCACTCGCCCGATTTATCGAACCCGTAGACCTCTTGTGCAGCCGTCATCGAAATATAGCCGCAGCGCAGATCGGTGCGGACCCGATCGCGATCGCGGTGTCTCGGATCGCCATAGCCACCACCGCCGCCGGTTTGAATGCGCACGCGATCTCCGGCCTCGAGCTTCACGACTTCCTTGAGTGCGGCCTGGGTAGTGCCGTCGGCCCGCTCGATCAGCGCCGCGCCCGCCCGCCCGGCGTCGCCGCCATTCATGCCCCACGCCGGACAGAGCGTCCGCTCGATGCGGGTCGAAATTCGGCACGGCCCGAGCATCAGATAACGGCGTTCGAGCCCCAGTCCGCCGCGGTATTCACCCGCTCCTCCGGAGTTGGTCAGCAAACTGAAGCTCTCGATCATGAAAGGGTAGGTCGCCTCATGCAGCTCGATCGGAATGAGCCGCGTGTCGCCGTGACACATGGTTCGGAAGGGACCGGGTCCGTCCATGTCGCAGAGCGCGCCCCAGCCGCCGAAGCCGCTGTCATGACATTGCCAAAACTCGTCGCTGTCGGGACGCCGGCCCGCATAGGCCACTGTCGAGAACGTGCCGTAATGCGCCGCCGCGACGCGATTGGGCATGGCCTGACCGAGCGCTCGGATCACGAGATCGATCAACAGTGGCAGCGCCGAATTGTAGGAGCCCATCGGAGCTGTCGGCCCGGCGCTGACGATGGTGCCTTCGGGAAGAATCAAGTGTAGGGGTCGGAATGTGCCTTCATTGGCGTCTCCTTCGGGCAACAGCAAATAGCGGAAGGCGAGCCGCGCCACTGTCGAGCCGCCGCCACTGCGGCCTGAATTCATTGGCGCTTTGACTTCACGAGGGAGCGCGGACAGGTCGATCGTCATTTCGTCGCCCTTGACGATAACCGTGACCTTACACGGCAATGGTTCAGGGTTGAGCCCATCATTATCGAGCGTTGCCTCCGCTGTGTAGCTGCCATCGGGGATGGCGGCGATCGCGGCGCGCGCTTCCGCCTCCGATTGATTCCAGATTGTTTCAATGGAGCGGCGAAACGTTGCGCTGCCATAGCGGCCGGCTAACTCTGCGACGCTGTCTCGACCGAGCAAACAACCGCCGATCTGCGAATTGATGTCCCCCATCATCTCGATCGGAAAACGCGTATTGTGTTCGATCATCCGATATATTTCCTGCACACGCTCGCCGTGAGAATGCAGTTTCACGGTGCGAAATTGGATTCCTTCCTGGAAAATATCCGTGGCGAACTTCGATATCGAACCAACGTCGCGACCGCCGACGTCGATCCAGTGCATCACGACCACCATGAATCCGATCAACTCGGGCTCCGTCTGAGTGTAGATCGGCGTGTACATGGTGACGTTGTTGAGGTGCTGGCCGATGGTGCCGGCGTAATTGGTCAGGACGATGTCACCTTGATAGAGCTTGTCGTGGCCGTAAAGGTCGAGGCCGTCCTGCACCGCCGCGCGCATGACATCGGCAACGAAGACTGGCATTCCTGCGGTGCATTGGCAGATAAGGTCGCCATTGGCGTCGACGATACCGACCGCGTAGTCCTTGTACTCGTAAATGTAGGCACTGAACGCGGTCCGCGTGATGTTGACGTCGACCTCGTCGGCGATTGCCACGAGACGGCGCCGGATCACTTCGACGGTGACTGGATCAATCGGCGTCAACACGGTGTCCGTGCTGACCATCTCAATGGTGGCAGTCAATGTGAATTTCTCCGAGAGAGCCGATCTTGAACGTGTCGCTGGGACCGATGAGTGTACTCGATCCATATTCAACGACGAGAGCGGGGCCGCGGGCGGCAAAATCCGTTCCCAGCGCATAGCGATCATAGACCGTGCTGGGGAGAAAACGATCCTCCTCCAAAAAGTAGACCGGACGAGTTTCTAAAAGAGCCGGTTTACCGTTGCGCTGGCCGCGAGCGAGGTGCGAGATCTCTGGCTTCGTCGTATGGAGCGTTGCGAGAGAGTGCAGGACGACTATTTCGATTTCCGCTGTCGCATTGGCGTGACCATAGCGCCGGACATATTCCTGATTAAAGCGTGTTCGCAACTGATCTAAGTTGTCGGTCGCCGCAAGCCGAATCTTGATCGAATGATGCTGACCCTTATAGCGCATCTCGGCCTCGCAATCGACCGTGACCTCCCCCTCGCCGAATTCTCGATGCAGAGCTGCTTGCCCTTCGATTTCTAACTCCGCGAAAAGCGACATTACGTTGGAGAGATTCTTAAGATTGAGCTGCACGATGAAAGTCCGCGCCGTGTCGATGCGCGGATCGGCGAGCAACATTCCGACGGCCGAAAAGTTTCCGGGCTCTGGCGGCACGATCACACGAGGGATCTTTAGCGCGCGGGCAAGTTCAATGCCGTGGAGCGGCCCGCCGCCGCCGTAACAGAACAATGCAAAATCGCGGGGATCGTAGCCGCGGGCAATCGAGATCTTCTTGATGATCGAAGACATGGTCACGTTGGCGATCGTCAATACGCCCCTGGCAGCGCGAACGGCGCCATCGCTACCGGTATATCCGAGCGGCTCTGCGATGCGCGCCACCATCGCATCGCGGGCCAGAGCGGGATCAAGCCGCATCTCACCACCGAGAAAGTTCGCAGCGTCGAGACGGCCAAGAATGAGATTGGCGTCAGTCACAGTCGGTTCCACGCCGCCGCGCGCGTAGGACGCAGGTCCTGGCGTCGATCCGGCGCTGATCGGTCCGACGCTGAGCCGGCGCTGGCGGTCGAGCCACGCGATTGACCCGCCGCCAACCCCGACTTCAAGAATGTCGATGACGTTACCGCGGATCGGAAACCCATGGTCGGGACCGCCAATATGATAGATGGATTCTACCGCGTAGCGGCCGCGCTCGATCAGCACACATTTCGACGTGGTGCCCCCCATGTCGAAGGCGACGAGATTATCAATGCCAAGAAGCTGACCGTAGCGCGCAGCGCCGATGCACCCCCCGACTGGCCCCGATTCCACGAGCGTGATCGGCTCTCGGCAGCTCCGTTCGGCTGAAATGACGCCGCCGTGCGAGCCCATGAGAAGGAGCGAACCCATAAAACCGCTGTCGCGTAATCCGGCGTCGAATTCCGCGACATATTTGCTGACCTGAGGTCCGACATAAGCGTTTGCCGCAACGGTGGCGGTACGCTCGAATTCGTGCCATTCGCGCGTGAGCCCGGTTCCGGTAGTGACAAACACGCCCGGTAAGAGCTGACGCAACGCCGCGGCGGCTTCTTCCTCATGATCGGGCGTGAGGTATGAATTTAAGAAACTGATGGCCACCGCTTCGACCTCAAGCGACCGCAGTGTTGTGGCCAAGCCAGGCAGCTCTGCCGTCGCGAGCGGCGTGCGCACGCGCCCCGATCCGTCAATGCGCTCGTCGATCTCTAGCCGCAGTTCACGCGGAATGAGCGGTGGCTCACGATGGAATCGCAGGTCGAACGGCTGGGTGCGGTTACCCCGGCCAATTTCCAAAACGTCGCGAAAGCCCTTGGTGGTGATCAACGCGGTTTTGGCGCCGGCGCGCTGCAGTAGCGCATTGATGACAAGGGTGGTGCCGTGTTTGACGGAACTCGCATTGCCAGCGTCGAGCGCAGCCTTGTGAATGCAGTCGAAGATCGCATCGCCCAGCCGGCCGTAAGTCGTTGGGCTTTTGGTATAAGCGACCGCGCCGGTTTCGACGTCGCACGCTACCAAGTCGGTGAAGGTGCCGCCGATATCGATGGCGATAACGTAGGACACGTGAAATCCTTACTATTCGAGATGGATGCCGGCGCTCTTGATTACATCCGCCCATTGCGGCGTCCGCACCTCGAGCATGCGGGTAATCTCTTCAGGCGTACCGTATTTCGGCTGCACGCCAGCTCCCTGCAGCTTTCGCACAACGCCTTCGTCATCGAGCGCGCTTCTGATCTGGCCTCTGAGCCAGTCGAGAGCTCCCTTCGGCGTACCGACCGGGGCGAAAAGCGCGTAGGTGGTTGACGCGTCGAAGTCGCCGATGCCGGCTTCCCGCATCGTCGGCACGCCGGGCAGGTCGGAAGATCGTTGATCGCCCGCAACTGCAAGCGGCCGAACTTGGTGCTCCTGTATCTGCGGCAGCATGGTGGCGATCGGCGCGATCCAGAACGATATGCGGCCCGCGATGAGATCGGTGACGCCTTGTCCCACCACGCGGTATGGCACGTGCACGGCCTTGATTCCGGCGAGCCGTGAAAATAATTCGCCGTTGAGGTGCCCGGGCGTGCCGATGCCGGTTGAGGCAAATGTAAGTTCGCCTGGTTTACTCTTGCCGAGCGCCACCAGTTCCTGGGCGGTCTTTACCGGCAGCGCATTAGTAACCAGAAGCACCGCACCAGAGGTGCCGAAATTCGCGATCGGCACAAGATCGCGGCGGGGGTCATACTTCAAATCGGGATAAAGCGTGACGTTGGCCGGCAGGAAGCCCGACGGATCAGCCATCGCCAGCGTATAGCCGTCGGGCGCCGCATTCACCACTTGCTCGACGGCGATCGTGCCCCCTGTCCCTGGACGATTGTCAATGACAATGGTCTGTCCGGTCGCCTGCGAGACATGCTCAAAAACCACGCGCGCGACGATATCGGTCACGCCAGCAGCTGCAAATGGCACCACAACCCTGATGGGCCTCGTGGGGTAGTCGGCACCACGGGCGGTGAGTGTCGCCAGCGCAAGGCAGCCGGCAATCGTCAGGGCGAACCAACACGTTCGCTGCATGCATTCTCCCCGTTTCTTCTCCCCCGCTTCTCTTTTTTAGTGGCTTTACGAAGCTGCGGGTCAATCAGCACCTAACGCATGTTGCAGAAGCGACCGGCCCTGCGCAATGCAAAGGCGCGCATTCCTGTATGCGGTAGCCGCAATGCGCCCCGTTATTGCGCTTCGATCCCGCTCTTCGCCACCACGGCGCGCCATATTTTGGGGTCGGCGCTGATGCGCCCGGCGAGATAGTCGGGCGGCGCCGGCTCGGCAACAAACTCCTGCTGTCGCAACGCTTCGCTAGTCTCCGGCGTGTTGAGAATGGCGGTCATTTCGCGACTGAGGCGTTCGACGATAAGCGCTGGAGTGCCGGCGGGCGCGGCAACGCCAATCCACAAGGCTACGTCGAAGCCGGCAAGACCGGACTCAGCAAGTGTCGGGATTTCCGTCAGGCTTGGTACGCGATGCGAGCCCGTGGTCGCCAGCCCGCGAAGCTTGCCGGCTTTCAGTAGCGGCACTGCAGGTGGCAAAGTGCTAAACTGCATATCGACGCGTCCCTCCATCACATCGACGACTGCCTGCGCGGATGAGCGATACGCAATTTGATTAAGCTTCACGCCGGCCTGTTGTGCGAATAGCAGGCTCGCGAGATACCCCAGACTGGTGGTCCCATAGGCTGCATTGCTCAACGGCTGCTGCTTCGATTTCGCGAGCGCAATAAGTTCGCCGACCGATCGCACGGGAAGCCCTGGATAGACGGCGAGCACATAGGGCGAACTACCAATCATCGAAATCGGGGCAAAATCCTTTATCGGATCATAGGGCAGATGCGGATCGATGAGGTTGGCGATCACGTGCGTGCTGGTCGTGACCATACCGATCGTGTAGCCGTCGGGCGCCGATCGAGCCAACGCCTCGGCCGCGAGCGTCCCGCCGACGGCGGGCCGATTATCCATGATGAACTGTTGACCGAGCCGCTCGCTAAGCTTTTGCGCAACGATACGGCAGACGGCGTCGCCGGCACTCCCGGGCGCGGATGAGAGGATAAAGCGAATCGCGTGTTTGGGCCATCCGGCGTCGGGGGCGATTTGCGCATGCGCGCTGCTCACGAAGAGCTGCAGGATGCCAAGAAACGAGCGGCGGTTCAAAAGCGGCATCAGGCGTCTTCCACACCGAGGCGACCACGGCGGCTTCCTCACCGACGTTGCATTTCGGGCGATTTACTTCGCGACAACTTCCTTGACTGCACCGGCCCAACCCGAATGGGTAAGGTCAAACACGATGCCGTTAGGATCGCGGTATTTGGCCTCATAGAATGAATTGGTCGAGGTCGGACGTCCGGCGAGATATTCGCCGCCTGCCGCCACAACTTTCTTCTCGGCTGCATCGAGGTCGTCGACCCACATGCCGAAATGATAAATTCCGACGCGTTCCTTGTCGCTTTCCTTCTTAAGAAGCGCGACGTTTATGACCCCGTCCGACATGTAGACGCCGCGACGGGCGGTGCCGGCGCGCTTCATGTCGAATGCCTCTTCAAAAAACTTGGCCGAAGCCTCGGGATCTTCCACGATCAGGGCAACGTGACGAAGTTTGGCCATAGCGAGGTTTCTCCGTTGTTGTGACGCGCGAGCCGGACCATCTGGCGGTCGAGATCAAATTGCGTGATGGCACCCCGTCGAACCAAAATGGGGTGCAGACGCCGCTTACGAAGCTTGGCTATTCCTACGTTGCGGATTGTAGGACGGCAATAGCGCTCGTTCGAGGGGCATTATGGCGCAGACCATTATCACATCACCGGCAATTCTTTGATATGCGATCGATGGCAAGACTGCGCGAGCACCGTACCGCCGCGCTGAAACCACTTGTCCTTTTCCTTGGGCATTTTTCTCAATGCCGTAGCGGTTCGGATGTTACCCGTACGGCGAATCTAGTACGGTCGGCTGTCATGCCGCTTTGGGTGCGAACATTTGATTAGACGCCTCGAAAAGGGCGAAGACGGCAGCATCTATGTACGCCGAATCGCCATCAACGACGGGGTTTCAAGTGGAATCGACGAGTTGGATGAATAAAAAACATTCATGCCACTGGGTTTATCTGTTGCTGCTGGTCCCCTTCTCATTTTTTATCATTTCCCTGTTCATTCCCGCGGCGATAAGTTCCGACACTGGCCAAGGTTTCCTTGCGCTGCGCGGCATGTTGTTAGGCGGCGCCTTCAACGTCATCCCGTCGCCCGATCCGAAAAACATCGCCAACGATGTCGGAACGTTCATAACGTGGTGGAGTCCAGGACAATATCTCGCGCCGGGCCTCTTTGTTTGGTTGGGGGCCACATACGGTCTAGCAGTTTCGCTGACTGCGCTGATCGCTGGCATAATAGGCGTTCTAGGCTGGATTCGGATTGCCCGAGGTTTTGACGTCTCTACATTTGTTTTATTCTTGTTCGTCACCGGCCTGGTAACGTTTCATTACGCCACCGATCCTTTTCGGGCATACATCGGCGGTGAGGTGATCTTGTTTGCAATTTTGCCATGGTTCCTGTCCGCACTCCGATGGGGAATCCAAGCGCGACCACCGGCCGCATTTACGGTTTCAGTGGTTTCGGCCGCTTTACTTTTCTTCGCTAAGCTTTCTGGCCTTGTCGCATTCGTCGTAACCGTCGGGGCTCTAAGCCTATTGGAAATATCGACGCAGCGGCGAATCACTTCCTCCCTGCTCGCCATCTGGGGGGGCGCCGCCGTAGCGGCGCTCTTTCTATATTTCTTCTGGCTGGGGCACGGCGCGACGCCAATTAGTGGGGCGCATTATGCCTTCACGTGGCCCGCGATCTCGTTTCCTATTGAGGGCGCAGTATTCTCCGCAGTCACCACACAAGGTCTCGCAGAGTGGCTGTTTATGAGGCCACCCGCGCCCATTCTCTCTAGCTCAACAACCGTCAGTTATGTACTGGCGCCACTCGGCGGCGTGCTTATGGGGTGGGTTTGGTTTGTACTGCGCAACACACCCTATCGGGCCATGGTCATTTTCATGTTTCTGATCATTGCACTTTACATTGCTGCCTTCTTCATAATCTACGTTCGAGACGCCGGCACTGTCGCTTTCGTAGAACGGTATTTTCGTTATCCCGGATTATTGTCATTCCTTCTGCTGCTGGTTGCCGCAGATCAGTGCCGCCGACGTTTGGCCAAAGCCATTACAATTGTCATTATCGGGATGTTTTCTGTTTATGGCCTAGCCTCTTATGCAAATACTGCCCGTAAGTCTGTTCGCAACCGGCAGTACGATCAGGCGAGCGGCACCTCAATGCAATTCATTTCGCCCGTCGTCCTGCAATATCTCCGTTCGGAGATGGCTACACATAACTGGCGACATGCGGTCGTCGCCATGGGCGGACCACAAGGCGCCCTTGGTCTACCGAATTATCGCATCCTTTCCAGTTTCTCCTTCACGGACGAAGCCTCCTTGGAGGGAATCGCTCGTCAGAAATGGGCCGGGCGGACGGACAGGATATTCGTGGTCCTGGATGAAAAGATGCTCGCCGACGCCAAGGCCGAAGCCGTGCTAAAAACCTTTGTCGACTACAATTATGATGCGTGGAGTCAAAAGGCGATTGATGGAGCGATTGTCTATTTCCAGTAGCCGAATGGTAGCGCTGTGATGTCGGGCGAGAGTGTAAGCGCTCCAGTTCAATAGCCGCCCGACCTACCCAGCCTGAACCTCCGGCGGCTTCGCCAATTCCGGGCCTCGCCAACGTCGCCCGCTTAGGGCCTGCTCAAACCGAAACAACGCCCTCTCGTGGGAGACGTGGCCGCTTTAAACGACCGATAGAATTAAAGGGTCCCATTCCCTTCACACGTGCGGCGCGATAATAGGGTTCTGCTGAGCTGCTGGAGGATCCACGACAGCAGTGCCGCCGTGGCCGTCACTCGATGCCACAAAGGTCGAGGCGAGATAATTCCCCAGCAAAGCGATATTGGCGCTGTGCGTACCGTCCGTCACGCTTAGCGTGCCACTCGTGGCCGTGCCTGAGTAGGTCGGCTGTTGCACTTTGCCGAAATTGATGTCGGCAAAGTCGATCGTATCCTGGCCGGACATACCTGCGACCGTACCGGAAAAGCTCGAGCTCTGATCGATTTTGAGTGTCCCGGTAGAAGCCGCAAACGTCAGCGTTCCGCTATAGTCGGAAGGTACTTCAGCGACGGCGCCTCCGGAAATCGTAGGAGCCCCGATCACGCCATCGCCGCTGAGGTCCTGCTGGAACGTGGTCTCGATCGCTTCCAGGCTCGCGTCGGTCCCAGAGATCACCCCGACGATGCTCGACAGGTAGTTGCCGTTGTGATCGGTCGCCCACACCGTAAACTGGCCGGCCCCGACATTCTGCCAAGCCACGTCGTAGCCGCTCGATGTCGCCTCAACGCCGATCGGCGCCCAGCCGGCAAATTCGTTGGCCGTGACCGGCCCGCCATAGCTGAACTCCGGACCCGACGAACCGCCGGTCGGATAGAAGAAGTAGTTGCTGCCAGCCTGAACCAGCTCGGTCGAGCCGTGAGACTCGATCACGGTTGTTGTCGCCGCCGGTGGCGGCGGCGGAGGCGGTGATGAAGGCGGTCCGACGATGCCATCGCCGTTGAGGTCTTGCTGGAAGGTGGTCTCGATCGCTTCCAGGCTCGCGTCGGTCCCAGAGATCACCCCGACGATGCTCGACAGGTAGTTGCCGTTGTGATCGGTCGCCCACACCGTAAACTGGCCGGCCCCGACATTCTGCCAAGCCACGTCGTAGCCGCTCGATGTCGCCTCAACGCCGATCGGCGCCCAGCCGGCAAATTCGTTGGCCGTGACCGGCCCGCCATAGCTGAACTCCGGACCCGACGAACCGCCGGTCGGATAGAAGAAGTAGTTGCTGCCAGCCTGAACCAGCTCGGTCGAGCCGTGAGACTCGATCACGGTTGTTGTCGCCGCCGGTGGCGGCGGCGGAGGCGGTGATGAAGGCGGTCCGACGATGCCATCGCCGTTGAGGTCTTGCTGGAAGGTGGTCTCGATCGC
>Ga0206869_1006_pt2 | contig 36767 bp, 33 predicted proteins | sample Alteio_BWOrgCont_35_FD_152618 | JGI IMG/M metagenome (GOLD analysis project Ga0206869, IMG submission 152618) | Enriched cells from forest soil in Barre Woods Harvard Forest LTER site, Petersham, Massachusetts, United States -... | ecosystem: Environmental > Terrestrial > Soil > Temperate forest >... | reverse complement strand
GGTGGGCATGCCTACGCCGACGGGAACGCTCTGGCCGTCTTTGCCGCAGGTGCCTACGCCCTCGTCTAGTTCCAGATCGTGGCCGACCATAGACACGTATTTCAGCGCCTCGGGGCCGTTGCCGATGAGCGTGGCGTCGCGGACGGGCGCGGTGATCTTGCCGTCTTCGATGAGGTAGGCTTCCGATGCGCTGAAGACGAATTTGCCGCTGGTGATGTCGACCGAGCCGCCACCGAAGTTGACGGCGTAGAGTCCACGCTTGACGCTGCGGAGGATGTCTTCCGGAGCATCGTCGCCGGCGAGCATGTAGGTGTTGGTCATGCGCGGCATGGGGATCTGCTGATAACTCTCGCGGCGTCCGTTGCCGGTGTGTGGCATGTTCATGAGACGAGCGGAGAGCTTATCGCTCAGATAACCTTTGAGGATGCCGTTTTCGATGAGTATGGTTTCCTGCGTGGGCGAGCCTTCATCGTCGACGTTGAGTGAGCCACGGCGCGAGGGCATGGTGCCGTTGTCGACGACGGTGACTTTGGAGCTGGCTACCTGGCGTCCGATGAGTCCGGCAAAGGCCGAGGTCTTTTTGCGGTTGAACTCAGCTTCGAGCCCGTGGCCTACGGCTTCGTGCAGAAGGACACCAGGCCAGCCGGGGCCGAGGACGACCTCCATTTCGCCTGCAGGTGCGGCGACGGCGCCGAGTTGCAGGATGGCGGTACGGGCGGCTTCGTTAGCGAAGTGCTCCGGCGTTTTCTCGGTGAGGAAGTAGCTGATGTCGACGCGGCCGCCGCCGCCGGAGGTGCCGCGTGTGGTTTGCGTGCCGTCATTGGCGAGAACAAAGATGCTGAGGCGCGCGAGAGGCTGTGAATCGCTGGCGTAGGTTCCGTCGGATGCAGCGATGAGAATGCGTTTCAACTCGTCGGAATAGCTGGCGCGGACCTGCTTGATGCGCGCGTCATGGGCGCGCGCGGCGCGGTCGGCGCGCATGACCAGATCAAGCTTCGTGCTGAGGTCGGAGTCGAGATCGGCTGCGGGGATAGGGTAAAGATTCGGCGATTGCGTCTCGGTGAACCCGGCGACGGGCTGCTTGGCGGGGCCGCTGGCGATGAGCGCGGCGGTGCGCGCGGCGTGCAGCAGGCGCTCGGTGGAGAGATTGTCAGTATAGGCGTAGCCGGTGCGCTCGCCGGAGACGACTCGGATGCCGCAGCCGGCGCTGACGCCCTGGCTGGCGGACTTGACCAGCGATTCGTCGACGCCGATCGAGGTAGCCGAGACGGATTCAAAGTACAAGTCGGCGTAATCTCCGCCGGCGGAGAGTGCTTCGCCCAGGCAGCGCTCAAGAAGGCGCTCGGAAAGGCCAAACTTTTCAAAGAAATAGCGTTTGTGGCTTGAGCCCGATGTTGTCATAGATGAAAAACCTTATGCCTTTAGATGAGACGAAGCGCTTCCTTGATTCTACGCTGCCTTGGACGCGGCTCGTGGTTTTCCCTGGACGCGTACGGGGGCTAACGGAGAAGGTTCCCATTGCGATTTCAACAGATGAAGGTCAACGTATTCTTGGTAGGATCGCGGCATGAAGAAGTTGATTGTCCTGTCCTTGGTGCTGTTGTTCTCGGCCTCTGCGTTTGCTCAGCCACGTCATCACCACCGCCACCACCGCCATCATCACCGGGCAGCGTAGTCTTTAGCGGGCGTCCTACGCCCGCATGCCCATTCCTGTGATAACGTTCCGCATATGAGCGAGGATTTACGTTATCCCATCGGTAAATTTTCCAGTTCAATCGAGCAGACTGAGTCGCAGCGCCATGCTTCTCTTGCCACGATGGCGGCACTCCCTGAGAACCTGCGTTCAGCCGTCGATGGATTGACTGAAGCGCAGCTGGATACGCCCTACCGCGAGGGTGGGTGGACCGTGCGCCAACTTGTACACCATGTTGCCGACAGCCACATCAACGCCTATGTCCGTTGCCGCCGGGCGCTGACAGAAGACTGGCCTGCCGTAAACGCATACGACGAAAACCTCTGGGCGCAACTCAATGATGCGCATACTCTGCCGGTTGAGATATCGCTCCAACTGCTCAAGGCATTGCATCAGCGCTGGGTCGCGTTGCTGGCATCGTTGACGGACGCGGACTGGCAGCGCGGCTATGTGCATTCAGAGAATGGACGGGAGACGCTGGGCAAGATGCTGCAAATGTATGACTGGCATTGCCGCCACCATACAGCTCACGTTACCGAATTGCGGAAGCGGATGGGCTGGTAGCGCGAAAGTGCTTGCTTGCATGCCCTCGGCTGGGCATAGTTTTTTCTGATGCCACTCATCAAAGCTGAGACTCCCGCTGCGGAACTTGCCCGCACGCTTGAGGCATTTCTTGCTGAGCATCCCCGCGCTGCTGTGCTGGAGGATGGGCGCGTACTCTTCGAGATACAGACAGCACATTATTCACTCTCCGCTGAGCATGGCCGCTGCGTGCTGCACTTATGGTGTGAGGACCGCAATCTGGTTCGTACGGTAACGGGTATCGACGCGCGCAAGAACGTGCTGCGTATTGAGACGCGGCGTTTTGGCCAGAGCAAGCCGCAAACGTTACAGGTGGTACCGGATCGCGATACGCGCACGCCGACGACACGGGAAGCTGCGCGGAAGAAATATTTACGCTTACTGGAGCGCGTGATGATCCGCGCTTTTCCAGATTTCAGCCTCGACAGCCTGGGCAACGCGATGGACCTCGAACATAGTTTCGGTCCGGCCTATGCGCGTGGGACCCTGGTACGGGGAACGAAGGCGTGGGCTATGATCGCAGTCAACGCTGAAGAGACGCAGGCTACGATCGATGGAGCGCTGACATTGGGCATCCTGTGGCTGGCGTATTGCCGCGAACACAGCGGCGGCAGGCGCATTTTTGAAGGGTTGAAAGTGATTGTTCCGGCGGGCGCGGCCGCAATCACGCGAGGCCGAATGTCCTGGCTCAATCCTGCGCTCGCCAAGTGGGAGCTGTACGAACTCGACGAGCGCTGCGAAACGTTGCACTCCGCCCAGATTGGCGATGAGGGCAATCTCGACATACGGCTCGTGCACAACTTTAGCCACGAACGCACGCTGGATCGCTCGCAGGGGGCGGTGAATCAATTGCTCGGATTGCTGCCCGAAGGGATGAAATCGCAGACTGAGATCCGCGCGCTCAGCTCGACTGAGATCAGTTTTCGACTGTACGGACTTGAGTTCGCGCGCATCCGCCACGGCATCGTCGCCGGATCGTTTGCTCATCAGGATGCGATCACCTTCGGTGCAGGCGCGAATGAGACGCCGCTCACGAATGAAACAGAGGGCCTGTTTTGCGAACTGATCCAGCGCGTCTATGACGGGCGCTTTGCGGGAGGAAGCGTGCGCAATCCGCTGTACAGGCTGCAGCCTGAGCGCTGGCTTGAGTCGGAACTGCGACAAGGGCTGGCGGAACTGGAACCATCGATTCGCGAGGAGTTTGTCTATGTGCAGGTGCCGGCGTTCGCGGGCGGCGATCGCGGCATGATCGATCTGCTGAGCGTGAGCCGCTCCGGCCGGTTAATGGTGCTGGAGTTGAAGGCAAATGAAGACTTGCATCTGCCGCTGCAGGGACTGGACTACTGGCTGCGCGTGCGTCAAGTGCACGCAAAAGGCGAATTGCAGACGCATGGCTACTTCACTGGTATAGAACTCTCCGACGCGCCCCCTTTATTGATGCTTATTGCGCCGGCTTTGCGGATCCATCCGGCGAATGAGACTGTGTTGCGGTACTTCAAGCCGGAAGTGGACTGGACTCTGGTGGCTCTGGATGAGCACTGGCGCAAGCAGAGGCGCGTGATCTTTCGCAAGAGAAGCGAAAGGACTGCGCGGTTATGAGTGTGTGCTGATGCCAATAAGAAGCAGATCCTTCACTACGTTCAGGATGACAAACTGTTTAGGGCAATTATCGCTGCTTAGATCGCGATGAGAGCTGCGTCTGGCTGTTCTGCCGCAGCTTCAATTTTCGGCCCAAAGAAGCGTTCGACTGCTGCGATGACGGTTTCGCCGGTCTTTGATTCGTAGATGGACTTGCGCAGCGCGGCTCCGCCGGGAACGCCGTGGGTGAACCATGATGCGAACTGCTTCATTTTGCCCTGCGCTTCCGGATTGCCTTCGTCGAGCAGCATCTGGAAGTACGTGCGGATCATGCGGTAGCGGTCGAGATCGGTTGGTTCGTCGTAACGACCGGTTGCGGTATATTGCGCGATCTGGCGGAAGATCCACGGATTGGCAGGAGCGGCACGGCCAATCATCACGGCATCGCAGTTGGTTTTTGCGACGAGGGCGCAGGCGTCTTCCGGCGTGCGCACGTCACCGTTGCCGATAACGGGAATGCTGACGGCATCTTTTACTTCGGCAATGTGGTGCCAGCGCGCCTGTCCGGCGTAACCCTGCTCGCGGGTGCGGGCATGGAGTGCAACTGCCTGCAGACCGCTCTCCTGCGCCACCTTTGCCAGGGGGACGCAGATGATGTGATTGTCGTTCCAGCCGAGGCGGAACTTGACGGTGAAGGGAATCGTCACCGCGGCGCGGACGGTTTCGAAGATTTTTGCGATCAGAGGGAGATCGCGGAGCAAGCCGCTGCCGCCATTGCAGGCGACGACGCGCTTTGCCGGGCAGCCAAGGTTGAGGTCGACCATATCGAAGCCGGTCTGCTCGACGATGCGGGCTGCGTCGGCTAGCGTGGCTGGATTTGAGCCGAAGAGCTGGGCTGAGATCGGATGTTCGTCTTCGTAAAAGGTCAGATAGCGCTTGCGCTTCGACTCGCGCATGCGCGAGAGTCCGTCGGCCGAGGTGAACTCGGTCATGATGAGGCCGCAGCCGGACTGTTGATTGGTAATGGTCGCGTCTACAGACGCAGCTGAATCGCTGCCGGTGGTGAAAACACTGGCGTTACGGATGAAGCGGCGGAAAACGGTATCCGTGACACCGGCCATGGGCGCGAGAACCGTTGCCGGGGCCACCGTCACGTTGCCGATCTGTACAGACGCAGGAACGCGCACGCCCTGCGGCATGGCGTGTTCCTGCGGATTGTCCCAGTGCTTCTTCATCGGTTGAAAACCTGCAACATAGCAAAGCCTCCGGCAAGCGGAGGCTTCTGCTGGAACGAATCTGAGGCGCCGTTACTTGGCAGCCGTCTCCGCTTTGGCATACTTGCGGCGGAAGCGCTCGACGCGGCCTGCCGTATCGACCAGCTTCTGCTTGCCGGTAAAGAACGGATGGCAGGCGGAGCAGATTTCTACGTGAATGTCGCCCTTATGGGTCGAACGTGTCGCGAAATTGTTACCGCACGCGCACATAACCCGGATTTCTTGATAATTTGGATGAATACCCTGCTTTGGCATAGCTCTAAAAACCTTTCCCTACAATCCTCTCATTTTAAGCCGAATTTGCATGATTGGCAATGGCCTGGCCAGCTATGGTCTCTGCTGACACTGGTGGTAGGAAGTCGTTGGATTGCAACAGATGTGTACCCACCGTATATATTGGCAGGCATGCGTTTATGCTTTTCTTCAATCGTTTTGAGCTTAGCATGCTCTTTTATGCCTGTTTTGGCGCAGACAACGGCCGCGAATGCACCACAGACCAATTCCAGCTACATTGATGCGCAGGGAACGGCGCATGTGACGCGTGTTGTGCCGGTGCCTTCGACCATCAGCCCAGAGGCGCAAAAGAGTCTTGCCCATCCGGATTCGGATGCCGCAATCGCGGAGAGCCTGGCTGACCGCCGGTCCAAGACGGACGCGTGGCAAGCGAAGGCGGGAGAGGCTTATCGTGCGGTATATCCGGCTACGGTGACCTCGGGAATTATTGGCGGCGTGCCGGTGCGGATCATCACTCCGCCAGTCATTGGGACGGGTAAGGCGGACCATGTGCTGGTGAACTTCCACGGCGGCGGATTCAACTCGGATTCAGGATCGCTTACCGAGACGATCCCGATCGCGAATCTCACGCAGACAAAGGTCATTTCGGTGCTTTATCGGCTGGCTCCCGAGCATCCGTTTCCGGCGTCGGTAGAGGACACAGTCGCCGTCTATAAAGAGCTGCTCAAAACCTATAAGCCGCGAAATATTGCACTTTATGGGACATCGGCAGGTGCGATTCTGACGGCGGAGACAGCGGTGAAACTGAAGCAGCTAGGATTGCCGCTGCCTGGGGCGCTCGGCATTTTTTCCGGCATGGGTGATTTCAGCAAACCAGGCGACTCGCGGGCAATGTACGCGCTGAATGGGTTGTCGGGTCATCTGGGAGTGCCTGCTCCGGGCGTGCAGGACCCGGAATATGTAGGCGCGACCGACGCCAAGGACCGGGTCTTATCGCCGGTGTATGCGGATTTGCGCGGGATGCCTCCAACGCTTTTTATTACCAGCGGGCGCGATCTGCTACTGAGTGGGACGACGATTCTGCATCGGGCATTTCTGCGCGCCGGTGTGGATACCCAGCTTGTGGTTTTTGAAGCGTTGACGCATGCCTTCTGGAATGATGTCGATCTGCCGGAATCACGCGAGGCGGATGAGATCATGGGGCGTTTTTTCGATACTCATGTAGGGAAATAACGAGCAATCCAAAGCTGGTATTTACTGATCTGGCGATTGGCTATTTCCGGTGGATCGTGCCTCCTGCTGGATATAGATCACGCGATGAGATGGGGCCATCCATGTCTGATAGGGCACAGGCGCAAATTGGGAGGGCTCGAGGCAGGGCGGGCGTATAAACCGCGACGTACTCGGGCACCACGGCTGGCGTATAGTCAACGAAAAAACTGTTGCGTCTGCGACAGTCGCGGATGGTATCGACCGGAGCGTGATACGAGCCGGGGGGATTGATCAGACGTGGGTCGTTGACATAACCCTGTGTCTCGATTTGGGTCCAGCCATCGTATTCAATGCCACCGTGTGTTCCGGCCACAGCGAAGCAGGTAAAGAGCGCCAGGATCGCATAGAATACGGCGGGCAATCCATCCTGAAGATTCGATCTTGAGATCTTCGTTTGCAGCTGCGGCGGGGGACTGGCTCATTCAGCGCCTCCGTGGATTGTGGCCGATTTTGACGCCTTCTGCTATTTCCGGAATTGTACGTGAGTGGGGTTGCCAGCTTTCAATCTGGCGGCAACGCTGACTGGCGCTGCTGCAGGAAGCGGCGGACCGCGGCATCCTGTTCGAGGCCGATGGCGATTTCATAGGCTCGTCGTGCTTCGGCGCATGCACCGGTGCGAGCGAGCAGGTCTGCGCGCGCAGCCCAGTAGGGCTGATATTCGGGGAGCCGCGCATCGGCGTGTGAATCGGGCATTGCTTCAAGGGCGGCATCGGCGCCGTGCACTTCTGCAATTGCCAGAGCGCGATTGATGGCGACGACCGGCGATCCGCTAAGCGTGAATAGCGCGTCGTAGAGTTGCACCACGTCTGTCCAATTGGTGTGACCCGTGCGGCAACGATATACGTGCGCCGATTGCAGCGCTCCTTCCAACTGATAGCGGCCTATTGTGCCAAGGGCGCTCGCGCGACGCAGCAACATTTCGGCCTCAAAGATCATTTGCCCATCCCACAGCGTCGAGTCCTGCGCGGCAAGCGGGATAAACTCGCCGTCTTTGCCCCGCCGTGCGCGACGCCGGGCTTCCGTGTGAAGCATAAGCGCGAGCAGGCCTGCTGCCTCAGGCTCATGCGGCAGCAGTTCAGTCACGAGCCTGGCTAGAAATATGGCTTCCTCAGGGAGATCGCGGCGGGTGATATCGGTGCCGCCGGGATCGGTCCAGCCTTCTGTATAAGCTGCGTAAATGGCATCGAGCACTGCCTCGAGTCTGGGTGCCAGCTCGGCATGTTCAGGGATGCGGAATGGGATGCCGGCCTGCCGGATCTTGTCTTTGGCGCGAACAAGACGCTTGCTCATGGCTGACGGAGACGTAAGGAATGCCGAAGCGATTGCTTTCGCGTCCAGCCCAAGGATCAGCTGCAGGATTAAGGGCGCGCGAACGCCAGCATCGATGGCAGGATGCGCGCAGGTGAACATCAGGGCGAGGCGTTGATCGGGAATCGTCGCCTCGGCTTCGGCAGCGCCTTCGATTGTAGCCAGTAGCTGGTCGTCGGCAATCTCACGCCTGCCCCAGGCCCGGTGCATGTCGATTGCCTTGCGCCGGGCTACGGTCAGCAGCCAAGCCTCCGGGTTTGCTGGACAGCCATTCCGCGGCCAATCGGTTAATGCCGCAGCGAATGCCTCCGAGAGCGCATCTTCGGCGGCGGCCACATCGTGTGTGCGTGAGGCGAGAAACGCGACGAGCTTGCCGTAACTGCGACGCGCGACGGCTTCTGCTGTGCTGAGCGCGTCGTTTTCGGAAAGAGCCATAGGCTTAGGCGAGACTTGGAATCGTTGCGCGCGGAATACCAGGTACACGCGCCTCTGTGGTCAGTATCTGGCCTGTTCGTAGCTTTTCCGTCATGTGCTGAGGGCCGCGCCATTCGGTTGCAACCATGAATAACGTCCTCATGTCAGCGCCACCGAGCGCACAGGCGAAGCAGCCACGATCAAGATGGATCGTTTGCAGCACCTCTCCGCCTTCGCGGACGCGCACGCAGCGTTTGTTTGGGACATCAGCATACCAGATCGCATTTTCAGCATCGAGGCAAATGCCGTCCGGGACACCGTCGATGAGATCGGCCCACACGCGCCGGTTCGACAAGCTGCCGTCCGATTCGATATCGAATGCCGTGAGCTTTTTGCCATAAGATTCGGCCACGATCAACGTCGAATTGTCTGGCGTTACAACCATGCCATTCGGGAAAGCAATACCGTCGGCCACCTGGCGAGCCGATCCGTTGGGAGCGATCAATGCGATGATTCCAGGAGCGAACTTTTCCTCGGCCATAAGATTAAAGCCACCGCCGTTGATATAGATATTGCCGCGACCGTCCACGACAATTTCATTGAAGCCGAATTTAGAGAAGTTGCGCAGGTCGGTATGCGTCGTCAGCGATCCATCTGTTTCCCTTCGCAGCAAAAGCTTTTCGTGGGATGAGATGACAAGCAGGCAGCCGTCGGGCAGGAAGTCGATGCACATCGGAATCGACGGAAACGGAACTCGAACGATGACTTCACTGTTGCCTTGAGGATCGACGGCAAGGATCTCCTGGGCGACCCAGTCGGAGAACCACAGCCGGCCGTCGTGCCAGCGTGGCGATTCGCCGAAGGTGATACCAGTCATTAAGGTCTGCGGTTCGGACATGGAGAACTCCTTCCATTGCATGACAACGTTAAGACTTCGAACTCCGTTGGGTGAAACTGACGATGTTCGATGGTTAAGTGCGCCGGCGCATCTATCTCCTACCATCCAGCGACAACAAGGGAAACCAGGAGTATCTTTGCGAACCAATCATTGGCATGAATGGCGGTGAGTATCCATGGAAGGTTTTGCCACAGGATGGAGCCACAGAGCAGGACGACGGGAAACCCAATCCACAGCAGGATTCCAAGAGGCAGCGCGCTCTTCCAGACAACAACCGCCGCAGCTATAGCGAAGTAGTTCATGCGAGTCATGAGATTTGTCCTCCTTGTCCTGAAAGGTGGCCCTGGACGTTCAGGCGTTGGCAAGCTCCGGCATCTCCCAAAGTGCGCGCACCTCGACGACACCGTGGCCTGCGGCCGGGCAGCGGGCTGCCCACGAGATCGCGGCATCGCGATCGGACACGTCGATGATGTAGTAGCCGCCCAGCTGCTCTTTCGAGTCTGCAAACGGGCCGTCGAGTACATTCGACTTGCCATTGGCTACGCGCACGGTCGTCGCGGTAGAACTGGGCTGCAGACGCCCCACGCCCTTCAGAACGCCCGCCTTCGTCAGTGCCTCTGTGTAGGCCATATAGGCCGCCATTCCTTGTTCCTGCTCAGCCTTCGTCAGTTTGGGCCAACCGGCCTCGTTCACGTACAGCGTCAAGAGATATTGCATGGGAAAACCTCCATCATGATTTGTAGGCGGACATTATGTTCCGCTATTCCGGTGACGTTAGAAACCCCAGCGATTTGGACAACCGCACCAACATATGTATCCGGATATGTCTCGGGGGTCAGTTTTTATGCTTCAGTGGATGCAGCAGCCGGGTTGCGCTGAATTTGAGGTCTCACGCAGCCGGTTCGAAGCTGAGGTAGACCTTTCCGTTCTTGAAGGTTCGCGATTTTGTCAGCTTCAGGTCCAGCTTTTCCTGTATTCCATCGAACATGGTTCGCCCCTTGCCCAAAGCCACCGGGTCCACCATCATCTGGTACTCATCGATCAGGCCCTCCGGCGCCAATTGCGCAACAATGCTGCCGCTTCCCAGAATCGCCATGCCCGGCCCGGACTCTTCCTTCATCTTGCGAATCTCCGACACCAAGTCGCCTTTCACGAGCTTCGTATTGTTCCACGATGCTTCGTCCAGGGTTCGCGAGAACACAACTTTTCGCGTGCTGTTCATCCCTGCTGCGACGGAGGGATTGTGCTGGTCGGCAATCGGCGTCGGCCAGTAGCTTGCCATCAGATCATAGGTAATCCGGCCGAAGAGCAATTCACCTCCGCCGCTGGCATTCTCGGCTACGAATGCCGAGTACTCCGGATCGTCGTTGCCGAATTTTGCCCAGCTCATCTGGCCATTTGCATCTACGAAGTAGCCATCGAGCGTTACGTGGTTGAAAACGATTAATTTCCGCATAGTTTCTCCTTGGTTGGTTCCGGTTGATAAAAACTGTCCAACTTCACGACCTGTTCATTATTCGGGCTTGATGAGCTCACTCATGTCCGTGGTCAGCAGCGTGCCCTCCCTGACGGGACGCACCTCGACAACGCCATGACGGGCGGTTGGGGACCGGGCAGCCCAGGCGATTGCCGCATCGAGATCGGCGACCTCGATGATGTGAAAGCCGCCGAGTTGCTCTTTGGAATCGGCGTAGGGGCCGTCGAGTACCTGAGGCTTGTCATTGGGTTTGTCACTCGCGGCCCGTACGGTCGTTGCCGTGGATGCAGGGTATAAGCCGGAACTGCTCTTGAGGACGCCGGCGTTTGTCATGGCTTCCATATAGGCCCGATAGGCTCCCAGCCAGTATTCCTGCTCGGTCCGTGTCAGCTGCGGCCAGCCAGCCTCGTTCACGTAGTCCATCAGCATGTATTTCAAGGGGAATCTCCTTTATGGGTGGTGGCTCGTTGAGAGGCCATCCTACCGCTTCACTACCATGACGCTCCAGACCTAGCGATTTGGACATACACGCTTGTTAGTGGCGATTTTTTATGAAGGCGCCGTTGCGGGCGGATGCTTCTGCGCGAAGAAGGAGTCTGGATATGCACACGCGACCCTGCCATACTGAAAGAAATGTCATGAGTGAAATCTGTCCAAAATGTGAGGGCATGGGAATGCGCGTCATCCGGCGCGCGGATGGCAGCCAGGCTGCGGAAACCTGTGAGTGCCAGCATGTCCAGCGGGTTTCGCGGTTGCTTACGAGGGCCGCGATTCCGCGTCGCTACGAGCATTGTTCGCTGGACAGCTATGAGTCGAATTTTCCGGGCGCGGACCGGTCTCTGGAACCAGCAGCCATGATGGCGCGCCGTTTCGTCGATCGCTATCCCGTGGATACCGATGGGCGTGGTCTGCTCATGACAGGTTCCATTGGCGTGGGCAAGACGCATCTGGCGGTGGGTATTTTGCAGGCGCTCATTCTGGAAAAGGGTGTGCGCGGGCTTTTTTGCGATTACCGCGAACTACTCAAGGAAATTCAGAATTCCTATAATCCGCAGGTTGCGACGACTGAGCTGGAAATTCTGAGGCCGGTCTTCGATGCAGAGGTCCTTGTCATCGATGAGCTGGGAGCGGCCAAGCCCACGGACTGGGTGTGGGATACGGTCGCGCACATTCTGAATACGCGCTATAACGACAAGCGCACCACGATCATCACGACCAATTATGCGGATCAGCCTCCCGGAGGCACGGGCGGTACGAACCGTGCCATGCGCGAAGAGACTTTAGGTGATCGGATCGGCGAGCGGATGCGCTCCCGGTTAGCTGAAATGTGCGTGGTAATCGAAATGAGCGGAAGCGACTTCCGTCGGGGTGTAAGACGGGCGCGCTTCGCCTAGACTGTGGCAGTTAAAAGAAGAAGTAAAGCGGCCGCAACCGTTGCAGCCTGGTAGACGTAATCGGCTGCTTTTCTGGGCTGCTTTGCATCAGTCCCGGTCGTTGGCGGGAGATGGGGCGCATTGGCGATGTGCTCCATAAAATTGCCTCAAATTGACGTTCGAACTGCGTTTATGTTCAATTGCTTCGACTATGCCTTGCCGTCGTGCAACCTGGGCAGATATTCCTAGCCTTATAAAAGCCTTATAAAGTTAGACACATTCTGCACCCATTCGATGCGTTTTCTACAAACTTTTATGAATTAAGTGTCATTCCCGTTACTACACAATGAATGGTGCAGGTGGACGCGACGGCGTTTCACGCAAAAAGCCTGCGAGGCTGATATTGATATGCATGGCGATGTAAAATCCTGCTGATGGCAGCCGATCAGCAAAACACACCGGAGTTGTTTCCCCGACCCTCAACCGACAAAGAATCCGGCTCATTTCTGCCGTGGATCATTGCCGGCGTAGTGGTGGCGGTGGGGGTTGGGCTTCTTTTTCTGTTCGGCGGGCAGAAGGCGTTGCCTTCCAACCCAGGAGGGGCTGCTCTGGCCCCCGCCGATGCCTATGCGGCCAGTTTGCCAATTACCGACCTGAAAATGAGCGAGTCCAGCAACTTTGCCGGAGGGAAAGTGACGTATGTCGATGGTCATATCGCCAACAACGGCGACAAAACCGTCGCAGATGTCAGGGTGCAGGTGGGTTTCCGCGATTTCGGAAATCAGCTGGTGCAGAAGGAAACCATGCCGATGACCCTCATCCGGATGCGTGAACCCTATGTGGATACGCAGCCGGTCGGCGCAGATCCTGTGAAACCGGGTGAGCAGCGCGACTTCCGGCTGGTGCTGGATCAGGTGGCGAAAGACTGGAATGGGCAATATCCGGAAGTGCGCATCATCCAAGTCTCATTCAAGTGATAGACAAGTAAGATTTACCGTACCTTTCTCCGTATCTTCTTCATCGAGAAGTTTTTTCCCAATCCAAAGCGAAAACTGCTCTCTTCTCCCGCTCTAAAAGCTCTGTAGCGTCGGCAAATTTTCCGCCTTCAGAGAGTTTAGACAATCCAACTTGCTGAATCTAAAAGGTATGAGGATTTTCCATGTCATGCGGGGGCAGTTTGGCATGCCAACTGCTCATACTTCCTGCGTACGGGACGCTGCGCAGCATCCGGAGTGTGTTCTAGCGAGTTGTTACGAAGGAATACAAGACGATGATGAAAAAAATGACAAAGAATAATCCCGATCTTCGAATGGTTGCTGCGTTGGTTCTGGCAGCAAGCCTGGGAATTCCAGCATTTGCGCAGTCAAGCCCATCGAATCAGTCCTCCCCAACCCCAAACGCCCAAGTGCAGACAGGTGCTTCCGCAAGCGGTATGTCGAACGGGATGAATCCGAACGACAACAGCACGTATGCAACCGGACAGCCTCTCCCGACCAAGTCGAACGAGGGCTTTTGGGGTCACATGAATCCGTTCGCCCGTAAGAAGTGGGTAAATCGGCAGCTGAGCCCGGTAAAAGACCGGCTGAATGAGCTTGATCAGCTGACTGCCAAGAACGCCAACGATATCAAGGATGTCGACTCCAGGGCGCAGGCGGGTATCCATCAGGCACAGAGCACCGCCGACCAGGCGAACCAGACTGCCCAGAGCGCCAGCAGCACGGCAAATCAGGCTCAGACGGTAGCCACACAGGCGAGTGATCAGACGGGCAAGCTGAACACGACGGTAGCTGGATTGGATCAGTATCAGAAGGTGAATGATACCGAAATTCACTTCCGGGCAGGTCAAACCGCTCTGAACGCCAAGGCGAAGGATGCGCTGGACCAGATTGCAACTCAGCTGCAAGGGCAAAAGGGCTACATCGTAGAGGTAGAAGGGTATTCTCGGGCACGCGGGCAGGCTGGTATCCAAAGCTCGCAGCACATGGCGGATGCCGTGGTTCGCTACCTCGTTACCGAACATCAGATTCCGGTCTATCGCATTCACCAGGTTGCGATGGGCAACGCCAAGATCGAAAGCGCAGATGGTGGGGCTACCAGCGGTAGTGTGGTACGCGTATCCACGATGCAAAACAGTTTAGCGGCCTTGAACTCGTCTTCCTCGAATGCGAGTTCGCCGATTGGTGCGACGCAGCAGTCTTCCGCGCAGCCCTCCCCTCAGGGTGCTGCGTCGCAACCAGCGGGTCAACCACAACAATAATTAGAAAAGGTCCGCAACCAAGCTCTCACACAACGAGAGAACCAAGGCAGATTGGCCCCTCCCCCGAGGGGCCCTTTTTTTTGCCCCTTACAAGGCAGTTTCTTTGAACTGACCCCAGACGAAAAGAACTTCGCTCGTCCCCAACTGACAACCGGGAGCTGGCGGCACAGATGGTATTGGAGTGCGGTCTATGGCTTAAGGCTCGATGCGAGTGCTTTCAAACGCCCTTGAGTCATCGCCGTTCTGCTTCCTGACGTCATGTTTCAGGCATAGCGCCGCTGTCTCCGGTGCAGGAGGGGAATCAGCAGCGAGCTATATGTATCTGCTACTGCGGGGACTGCGACGCTGGTGGGGCAGCGGTGGCTGGTGCGGGCTTTTTCTTGCGCTTCGCCGGTGTAGTCTTGGCTGGGCCGTCATCTACAACGGTTGTCGCAGGTGGAGGGGCGGGATGGGCTGCTGCAGCCTGCTGAATGGACGCTTGCAGCTTGACGACTTCCGTTTCGGTATTTTTTGAGGCGTTGAGGATGGCGTTAGCAAGATCGGTACGACCGGATTCAAGCTTGCTGAGGGCCGAGGAGAGGCTGGATATCTCATTGGGGGGAGCAGCCAACTCGGCTGTCTCCGAGATGCGCAGCAGGACGTCATACAACGCGTCAATGTTGCGATAGACGGGAAAAACGGCAGAGACCGATGCGGGAGCAGCGTCGGCAGTCGACAGCAAACCGGGCAAGGTGCCGCTTAGATCGCGCTGGATCGAGTCGGCGTTCTGCTGCGTAGCTGAACGTACTTCGCCGGGAGCTTTCCATCGGGAGATATTCAGACCCACGATGGTCTGGCTGATTTGGCTGAGCGTGGGATTTAGCAATTCTGATGGCTTTGGCGCAGCGGGTGCCGACTGATTCGATGAAGCTACGGGGGGAGCCGCAGTCTGACAGTACGCTATGGAGAGTGAGAGCGGAAGAGCAATTGAGCAGACTCCCACGAAATGTCGCATGGAACTAGACTTTACAGAGTACATATAGAAATTCTCGATGTGTACAACAGCATAATAGTTGCTGGGGTTAGAAATAAAACCGTTTAGATTTTGCTGGCGTACGAAAGTGAAGAGAGATGAGTTTGACGAAATGTCAAACGTAAAAGAGAATAGTAAAGAAAGCATTCCTTATGTGGGCCTGTGGCGCAGCTGGGAGCGCGCTTCCATGGCATGGAAGAGGTCATCGGTTCGATCCCGATCAGGTCCACCAACAAATCAATAACTTAGCGGCTCCCCCTCTTCCGACTTGGTAGCATTTGGTAGCAAATTTTCAAAACCCTGCTGCAAAGGGGTTTGGAAATCACCTGCGCTCCCTCCTCTCCTCGAATGTGCGGTCTGCCGAAACTTCGGTCTTGCCGTTCCCGAATCTCATCTTTTTCTCAACGGATCGGGGTGCTTCTTTCTCCCTGCTCAACGCCGTGCCGTGAGGCTTTGGACTCTTCTTCAACTCGCGATGAATCGAGTCAATCGTCCCTCGCACGCCGGCCGGGATTTCCTGCATGTAAATGTCGGTGGTGGTTGCTGTGCGAGAATGTCGCAGCACACCCTGCACGTCCTTAACCGTTCCCTTCCTCCGAGCCAAGGTGGCAACTGTCCTCCGGATCACTTGAAACGTGAGCTTCGGAAGGTTTAGCTTGCGGGCGAGCTTATGAAGCACCCGCTTGCGATAGTTGTCGGTATCGAGAAACCCGCCCTCTTCGTTCGCCAGGATGAAGGCGTCCGGAGAAGAATCCGGACATTTCTCCCGCCACTTCTGAAGGTCATCCGCGAAACTCCTTGGGATATGAATAACCGTGAGACTCTTCTTGGTCTTTCCCCAGGAGCGGATCTTTCCCTTGTAGACGGTTTCCATGATCTCCAACGTAGAGGCTTCATAGTCGAAGCACTTCCACCGAAAAGCGAGCAGTTCGCTCGGTCGCAGCGCATTGGTCATATCCAACTCCAGCGGCATGCGATCCCGCGGAGTCAGTTCTACAAGAGCGAGGCGAAGTTGATCCCAGGTTAGGACCGTCTTGTCCGTCTCAGGAAGATGAGCCGGAACTTTGACCTTGCGAGCTGGATCTTTCGGAATGAAGTCTTGATCGACTGCCTCTGAAAAGATGGTCCGCATGTATGCCCGAATCTGAAGCACTCTGTCTCTCGATCGAGTCTTAGCCAGCTTGTTGAGATGTGTCTGCTTCAGTCGACGAAGATGCCTGTCATAATGTGAGTCACTTTTCATCTCTTGTATGCTTGCCGTCTCAGATTCAATCGTCTCGAGTGATCCAAGAAACTGAACAAATGCAGCAAAACCGCTCTACTGAACAGGACCGAAGAGGAGAGGGCATTTCCTCAATCTGTTCAAACTTCGTTTTTATATCTTTGGAGGTGAACTGCCGCCCCTCTGACACGAGAAGGGAATCAGAGTTCGTGTTTTTTAAATCGGTCGACCAGATGGTCGCAGGCGCGCACGGTGATGGCCATCATGCTAAGCGTAGGGTTCTGGCAGCCAGAGGAGACGAAACACGCTCCGTCCATGGCGAAAACATTCTTCACATCGTGCAACTGGCAGTACTGGTCGGTGACCGAGGTCTTCGGATCATTTCCCATGCGCGCCGTGCCCAGTTCGTGGATCGCCATGCCCGGCTCGGCCACTGCTGACCGTATCTCGATATTTTTTGCGCCTGCGACCTCCAGCATCTCGGCTGCGGTTGCAGCAGCGTCTTCGTGCAGAAGCCTCTCGTTTTCTCCATGCGTCATGGAGATGTGCAGTGCCGGAATGCCCCAGGTATCTTTCAGATTGGGATCGATCGAAACAAAGTTCTCATCGCGGGCCAGCGATTCGCCAAAGGCTCCCAAATTGATCCGGTATGATCCCGTCTTCACCGCCTGCTTGTAAGCTGCGCCAAAGCCCTCAGCCTCGAAGTTAAACACCGCTCCGGCTCCGCCCTGAAAGCCATACCCGCGGATGAAGTTCGGCTGCCGTGTCGCCTTCGACGTGTTGCGATAGCGAATGACATATATCCCATTGGCACGATGCGGTCCGCTGTACGGGTCGGGGGCGTTCGTGAACTGCGGCAGCTCGCCGGCTGCTCCCGCGCCTGTCGAGTGGTCCATCAGCCCACGGCCAAGCAGTCCGCTCGAGTTCCCAAGTCCAGTCGTGTGGCTACCGCTCGACGAGTTCAGCAGAATGCGCGTCGACTCCAGAGCTTGGGCACACAGGATCACTATCTTTGCGCGGATCGACTTCGTCTGCTTTGTCTGGCCGTCGATAAACGACACGCCCCGCGCCAGGTTCGTCGCCGGGTCCATATCGATGCTTGCCACCACGGCGTTTGTAAGCATCGTGCACTTGCCGGTTTTCAGCGCATCCTTCACTGTGGTGAAGGGGCTGCTGAAATATGAATACGAGATGCAGCCGCGCTCGCAGGTACCGCAGTAGTGGCAGGCCGAACGGTCATTGTGCGCCTCTGTCAGTATCGCCGAACGCCCGATCGTCACCGTTCTGCCATAATTCTTACCCACCACGTCCCTAAAGTGGACTTCACCGCAAGTCATCTTCATCGGCGGCAGAAAATGCCCGTCCGGCAGTGCTGCATTGCCCTCTGCTGCGCCACTGATGCCCACATACTGCTCAACGAGGTTGTAAAAGGGAGCAAGATCTTGATAGGAGATGGGCCAGTCCTGCCCGTAGCCGTCGAGGCTCGCCGCCTTCAAGTCGAGATCGCTCAGCCGATAGCTCTGCCGTCCCCAGCACAGCGTTCGTCCGCCGACGATCCGCATGCGTTGCCAACTGAACGGCTTGTCCGCCGGAGTGCTGTACGGGTTCTCGAAGTCGTCGACGAACCAGTCGTAGTTGTACTCGGTGCACGCGTAGCACTGTGTCTGTACCGGCCGCGTCTTGCGCCAGTCCCCGGCTCCGGCTATGTTCCGGTATTTCAGCTCGAAGACCGGCTTGTGCTCGGTAAACTCCCGCGGCGAAACATTGCGCCCCGCCTCCAGCAAAGCAACTTCAAGACCGGCTTCGGCCAGCCGTTTTGCAGCCCAACCCCCGGTAGCTCCTGAACCCACTACAATTGCGTCATAACTGCGAGTCAGCGGATCTTTTAAAAACATCACTCTGCGCGGTCTCCTGTCTAACTGGCCTTATGTTCGCCCGGTTGATGCTCGCAACCGGTAAATGTGCCGCGCGCCGCCCAACCGTCCCAGCCCTGTTCCTTCAGGCCCACGGGCGAGCTGTAAAAGGCACTCACAATCCACCGCTTCATCACCATGAAGTGCTGATAACCGGCGAAGACTCCCTCTGTCCCGCCCCAGCGCGGGTGTGTATGTGGCCACGCCACCAGGTTCAGGAAGTCTAGCTTCTCGTTGGGGGTCAGGTTCACAAAGGTCGCCTTGTAGCGCTCTTGCGCGCCGGTGTCGAACCATGCCAGCGAATCGAGGAACTCCTTCTGTACTGTCGCCGGCTCGGACGAGAGCACCAGATCAAGGAAGCGGTTCACCAACGCCGCCTTCGCGCCCGGCGTGTCTGTGGCTGGAATGATCGCATCACTCAGCGCTGTCAGAGTCTCATTCTGTTGCGCGTTGAGAAAGACAGTCGCCCAGTCTGCCCGCTCCAGTTCGACGAACGCGTCTTCACCAGCGGCAAAGATCCGCGCTCCCGCGTGCGGATTCACGGCCACCACACCCATGGCCAGTAACGAATTGCGTAGCAGCTCGCGTCGATTCATAGGTTGCTAGCTATAGTACTAGTCCGCAATGCAGGCATGCACATACTAGGGCTTACTGATGTGAATCATTTCCAGCGATTGCGGATCGGTGGGCAGCTCCGTTTTGCCAGCTGGAAATTTGTTTGCGCTCAGAATATACGCGAGAGCCTCGGCCGTCTCTTTCGTGGTCAGCGTTCCCGGATCCATGGCCGGCATCATGACAATGGTTTTCATAAACAAATCGGCGACCGTCTGCCCGGTCCAATTATTCAAGAACACGGTGCCAGCCAGTGGAGAATTCGGACCCTGTCCCTCGAGCGCATCTCCGTGACACATGCTGCACTGATCCTGATAAATAGCCTTGCCATGCTGAGCCTGCACTGCGGTATAGACGCCATTCCGTATCGAGGTCTCGTGAGGAGCAGCCTGCGCAAAAAGCATTTGCTGCAGTAGTCCGACGGTCAGCAGTTTGCCAAGTCGTCGGGATGTTTTAGCCAGACTCATAGATGCCTTTGTACACCAATCGTAGCCCAATTCCCCCGTCTCCTATAGAAATAAGGGTTTGCTCCTTGCTCGATGTGGATCAATGGATGGCATCCCCGATACAGTGATGAGCCAGCCTCCTCAGGATAGAGGCTATGGCACCTGATCCTATCCAACGCGAGTGTGCGAATCCTGTTTGATATCTCGGTGTAACTGAGTCGGGATTTGTTAATGTCGCGGAGCGTCGCTTTGACGCTTACACCGGAATAAATACCCATACCAATGTGTTTCTCACAAAAGGGGCATAGCTCTGTCTCGATCGTCAGACCTAAAGTGCTCCAGGACGTTCCTGTGAAACCGGAAGGGAATCAATGATGAATGGGAAGATTGGATTTTTGAGTATGCCCCTGTCAGGGCACCTCAATCCGATGATCGCACTCGTACGCCGCCTGCAGGCGCGGGAACTAAACCTTTTCTATTGTGCAGGTTAGTTTGTTGGTAAAGATTCGTCTGCGATGTGTCATATGACTGAATGAACCTTATAGGCGATCGCCCTACTTGTCGGGATAATTTGGCGGCGCGGGCCGGACTCGAACCGGCGCATGAAGGTCGAATAGACCTCTCCCTTACCCCTTGGGTACCGTGCCATGTTGAAATTGCCGAATAGTGAGAAAAATGCCGATGACGATCATGGGAATCGTTAGAAGCTGTCCCTTACTCATCCATCCCCAATACACCGGCTGTCCAAAGTCCGGCTCACGCCAGAACTCATCGACAAAGCGGCCTATACCGTATGCGATGCACACTACGGTGGTCGTCAGTCCAGGCCTGGTGGTCCTTCCATACACCCATTGCCCAACCATGAAGACAAGCACGCCTTCGATCAGACAGGCATAGAGCTGGCCGGGGTGCCGGGGAACATTAACACCGTGGATCAGTGGAGCTTGAGGAAAGATAACAGACCACGGGACAGTCGCAGGTCGTCCCCAAAGCTCTCCATTGATGAAGTTGGTGATACGTCCGAAGGCGATGCCGAGAGGGCCAGCGGCTGCGGCGGTATCTAGTAGTCGTAAGGGATCGACGTGGTGTCGGCGTGCGAATATCCAGAGCGCGAGAACGAGGCCGAGGATGCCTCCATGACTGGCCATGCCATACGGCGAAGACCTCCAGAGGATGACGCATTACATCTTGAGCGTTGTAGAAGATGCAATAGCCCAGTCTGCCACCAGCAAGCACTCCGAATGCAGAGCAGGTGATAAGTGCTGGAACCTGATCGACCGGAACTGGCAAACGTCCCTGTCGCGCCCAGCGCGAAAAGAGCCATGCGGCAAAGAGGATGCCTGCTGCATAGGACAATCCATACCAGCGAATACCAAACTTCTCGGAGAAATGGATGGCCCAAGGATCGAGGTTATCGACCCAGTAGTGCCCTTGCGTCGGTGGAAGCAGATTCATGTGGGTGTGCTGTATCCGAGGTTTCAGAGAACGTTCGGTTTGATCGCAGCAATCGAGTCGGGACCAGTCTTTTCGGCAGGCTCTCGTGCGCTCCAGATTCTCAGGGCGATGAGATAAACAAACAGGACACATCCCAGCGGCAGAGCAAGGCGATCAATGTCGAGTTTCAGCAGCTCCGCCCCGCCTAGACCGAACGAGAACACTACTACGCAAATCCCCAATGACCGCGAATGCGCGTAGGGCACGCCGTCCTCCTGCAATGGCTTGGCTCTGCGTGCGAGAAGCCAGATACCCGTCCGTCCCATCCACCATGATCATGCCCGCAGAGAACATTAGACCGAGAATCCAGGGATTGATATCAGCAGCCAAAACCAATGCGGAGAGCTGGCTTGCCGTCTCAAAACCCGCACCGAAGAGGATGCCAAGGAGCAAAGGGCTGGTTCGGCAATCCGGGAGAATCCACGATGGCAGTGTGTAACGGGCTTTCTCAAACGCCATAGATTGATCGCGCCGAGCAGGATCAACAACCACGGAGCGTAGGGTCCAACAGTGCGTGCGAGCAGACTGCCTACTCCAACGGCCAGCAGCGTTACCAAAATTCCATGCCCGATGGCGAAGAGAACTCAGTTCCACCGTGAGGGCCGAATCCGGGATAGTCCATCGACGACGGCAAGGGTGAGAAGTGCCGAGTGCGTCACTTGTCCCCTTTCTCATCATCCCGGTAAGCGGCCAGCCGGTGGGTATTGAACTCTCGGGGCAGAGGGAGCAATCGGTCCGCAATCTTTGATTGCTCGGCCCAATCGGCCAGCATCTCGTATTGCGTGGCTTTCGCACGACCGGACACGAGTTCTTTCTCTATGGACTCTGCTCTCAGTGTAATCACTGAACAGCGGTGGGACCGAACTTGTAGAAGCAGAGTCAGTAGTGTCGGGATAAAATCTTATCGTATAGTGGTCTACCTTATCCGCCGAGGAAAATTTGTCACACACCACCAAAAGTAGAGCCAAGATGGTCTCACGCGCACGACGCATCAAGGGTCAGGTCGAGGCTATCGAAAGAGCGCTTGAAGGAGACGGCGAGAGCGAAGACATTCTGCAACTTGTCGCCTCCTGTCGTGGTGCTCTGAACGGGCTCATGGCGGAGCTGATCGAGGGCCATCTGAAGTTCCATGTTCTCCCTCCAGGGGATAAAGCCTCTCCCTCGCAGCTGGAGGCTGCTGAGGAGCTGATGGCGGTTGTGAAGCGTTATTTCAACTGACGGCTTCTCCCTAATGAGATACATCCGGTCATTGCCCGTAATGAGGGCTCGTACGAAAGCAAAGACGAGTAGACCTATCTACACCCAGGAGAGTATGACCAGCATCATCGTTACAGGCCCGTGGGTTGAATTCTGCACACCATCGGACTTCCTCAAGCATGGACTGCGACTTGTTCTTTGGTTGCGGCGCTCTCCTTATTTCTGGCCGGAAGCAGGCGGGTAGAGTTCAGAATGAATGTCAGCTCTGACGCCACATGGATGAAGGTCGCCAGCAGCGGATTGAGTAATCCGAACGCAGCCAGCCCAATCCCGATCGTGTCCACAATCAGAGTCCCGTAGAAGTTTTGCAGAATGATTCGCCTGCAATTCCTGGCGATGCGAACCGTTTCCACGAACTTGCTCAGATCGTTGCCGATCAACACAACATCCGCGCTCTCGCGGGCAACATCCGTGCCAGCTCCCATAGCGACGCCAACAGTCGCCTCGCTCAGGGCCGGAGCGTCGTTGATGCCGTCTCCCAGCATGGCGACTATGCGGCCCTTCTTCACCTGCTCCGTGATAAAGGCAGTCTTTTGCTCAGGCAATAATCCGGCATAGACCTGCACGATGCCAAGCTGATCGGCAATCCTCTCAGCCGTTGCCTGTGCGTCTCCAGTAAGCAGGATGACTTTGATCTTCATCTCGTGCAGTGCGCTGACGGCGGGCGCGGAGCTGGGGCGCAACCGATCCGTGATCGCCAGAGAGCCGAGATAGTGACCGTTCCGCGCAACAAAAACCTCGGTCCCGCTGTTTGCCTTCGGCTGTTCGGCTACAGCGATGCCGAGTTCCGAGAACAGTGCGCGATTCCCAACGACAACAGGTTCACCACGGTCGGACGCGACGATGCCACGGCCAATCCGGTACTCGAAGGATTCGGGTGCCGCTGCTTGAATACCTTTCCCCTCGGCGTAACGGACGATGGCGCGGCCAAGAGGATGTTCGGAGTTCCACTCTGCGATGGCTGCGGCTTCGAGCAGAGTGTGTTCCGATATGCCGGGTACAGTATGCACCTCATCCACCACAGGAATGCCAAACGTCAGAGTTCCGGTCTTGTCGAGGAAGACGGTGTCCAATTGACCGAGGGCTTCGAGATAAATGCCACCTTTGATGATCGAACCATGACGTGCTGCCCGCCCGATGGCTCCTAGAATCGCCAGCGGTGTGCCTGCTGCGATGCCGCACGCACCGGCAACAATAATCACCGAGATCGTAGACCGGAGGTTGTGGGTGATGAGGAAAGTCAGAACAGCCGCGCCAAGCGCAAAATAAACCAAGTATCCGGCCAGCCGGTCGGCTGTCTTCTGAATGGGAGCGCGAGAGCGCTCCGCATTTTCGACCGCTTCGATGATCTTTCCGAAGGTCGTTTCCTTGCCGAGACGTTCCGCGCGAACCTGAAGCGTTCCCGCCTGATTCAGTGTTCCTGCGTACACCTGACTTCCAATCGACTTCTCGCTTGGCATCGGTTCGCCGGTGATAGCTGCCTGCTCCACAAAGGAGTGGCCGCTGACCACTTCGCCGTCCACAGGAATCTTGCTGCCTGGGCGAATGAGGACGACTTCGCCAGGGAGGATGGACTTGGTATCGACCTCAACTATCTGGCCGTCTCTCAATACGCTGGCCTTCTGAGGAAGAAAGTCGAGCATGTCTTCAATCGCTTTGCGACCTCGCCCCACTGTCAAACCTTCGAGGATTTCAGCGGCCAGCACGAATGTGGTGATGACCAGCGCCGTGAAGAACTCGCCGATGGCAAGCGCAGAAACGAGCGCGATGGTCATCGACAGCTCCATGGTCATGCGGCGTTCGAGGATGTTCTCGAAGGCTTCTTTGAAGATGGGATAGCCGCCTGTGAGGGTCGCGGCGAGACCGATCACGCTGACTCTGTGAAACGGCTCCCAAAGATGAAACCAGACCGCGGCGGCGGCAAGCGCCACAAACACTACACGAAGAATATCGGCCAACTCCGCGCCGTGCTCGTGACCTTCATGATCATGATCGTGGTCATGATGATGACCGTTCTGTAAATCAACTACATTTGTCGGCTCTGGCAGGTGAATGCCTGCTTCGGCCACTTCGTCGAGATCGGCTTGGGCAGAGGTTTTCTTCATAACGGTCAATCTTTAAAATAATATACACCCCTATACTATATTAATAAGAACGAAGAGGATCACATGGAAACCAAACGTCGGGTCATTGGGCAAATGATCGTTTGTCAGGGGTGCTGCTGTGGGGTGACGCAGAAAGGCCGCCCGGAAGTTCCAGCCGACTGGCTGCGAGAAGAATGGCGCAGGCGAGGACTACTGAAACGTATACAGTTGACGATCAGTGGATGCGTCGGCCCATGCGATGTTCCCAATGTGATCGTCATCAACTCCGTGGCCGGATCGCAATGGTTGGCCAATATCACGGAATTCAATCAGTACAGATCGCTAGTGGAGTGGGCAGCAAGATCGATAGAGATTGGACATCTTTTGGAATTACCACGGGAGTTCAAAGCTCATCTGATCGAACCTTGGAGATAGATAGGAGGTGACACATGATCGTGAACATAGATGCCGCTAAAAGCGGCGGTTCGAATCCAGTTAGCGTCGAAGCTGTTGGTTTTAGAGCGTTGGCAAGAGACAGGTTCGAACCGCCGCCGTCGGCCTTTTCAGGGCCGCCTAGCAAGCGAACTAAGCGGCCTGGAATCAGCGGATATCATTGAGAAAATTAGCCTTGTCGCCTCCTTCATTTAGGATGGATTGGGACCATTTGGGATGGTTTCGACCGTACGATGGTCGTGTATTTGTCGTGTGACCTCAAAGGATTCACATCGACCTATTTAGTCTTCGATGTGCAAAGCACCTGGGTAACAAACCAGACTGACAACAGCTTCGCCAAGCTGCGCGCCAGTGACGGTACTCAGATCTTCGGCTGGCATTTTTCATTTGCTTACTTCAACGCGAAAATCATGCGTTGTCCTCTCCTCTTGATGGGCAAATCTGCGTCAATTCTCTTCTGGGTTTCCCGCGCATTCCGGCAGAGCGCTTTCTCCTTCGGTGTCAGTTCCCATAGCTGTCGTGAAACATTCCCCGAGAAACTTCAGAAGCTCTTCCTTGGAGCAAAACCTCCGCTCTTTCTCCGAGTCGACCTCTTCTACCAGGCCTTCAAACCTGCCCTCGTCCGGTTTGGTCGTTGGTCCAAGTCGTACAACGAAAGCGCATCGCATCACCTTCACAGAGTACGGCTACGCTGAAAGCAATGTGTGATGTATTAGTAGCTTATTGGTCTTGTTTCAGTGTTCGATGCCGGAGGGAGCATTAGGGGAAGATTGCTTGTCGCAGGAATCACGGGACCGAACCGGTATCGGCATTTCTGGCAGGTCATTCTAGCGGAGCGATTTCGAGACACGCTCTGGCCCGGCGCAGATCGGCAGTCTCATAGCCCTCGGTGAAGGAAGAATAAATCTTCGCAAGTTGCGAAAGGTTTGGATTCCCAAACATCAGATCAAGACGTTGCATGCTCAATGCGGCTCTCAACTCCCACGATCTCGCTCCCTGCTTCTGTGCGATTGCTAGAGCGTGAGCAAAACACGCCCGCGCCTGAGAAAGAGCCATTGATCGAGATGTATCGTTCGCAGAATGGTTTAGTTCGCTGCTTATTACGAATAATTCGCCTTTGATGCGATGCAACTCGGCAAGAAGATAGCCTTCACCCGTGCGATCAGTAAGATCTAACGCCTTGCTGATCGTTAGAAGTCCTTCTTCTACGCGTCCCGTTTTATTTAGTTGATCAGTCAGCATTCCGAGAAAATACGGGAATCGCAGTTTTGCGCCCGTCACTTCGTAATCCGCCAGACCCCTCTCCATCTTCTCGATTCCGTCTTGCGGATCTCCCAGTTCAGCAACGGCCCAACCAAGCTCGATCAAGCCGTATGTCACCCAGACTGTCATGCCGTACTCGTCTGCAAGTTCCATTGCCTCTCTCGCGCGCTCGTAGGCCAGAGAGGCCTCACCTCGTAAATGATGGAGCTGCGCCGCGATATGTCCGGCTACAACTAACGTCTGGGGATGATCAAGTTCTCGCGCCAGTGCCAAACCTGCTGCCGCCTTTTCAGCGGACTGATCGGGGTAGCCAAGATCCAAAAGTGCCAGGGCAGAAAAGCACTCAAGCATCACTTTACTATCGAAGCCAACGAAAACACGGTCGCGCTGATTGTGATGTGCAGGGCAAAGTGCTATGCCCTTTTCGAGGTGCACAAGTGCTTCAGAGCATCGCCCTAACAAGACAAGCACCGCTCCTATGGAGCGATGTGCTTCCATAATCAGCCCTCCATCCTTGAGCTCTTCAGCCACTCGCATGAACTGATATGAAACCTCCAGCGATGAATGCATTTCCCCGGAGAACTGCTGGTAAAAACTCAGTGACCACAGCATGTAGAACAACTCTGGCGAAGGACCATGGCGCCAGAAGAGCTCGCGTCCACGCGCATTGATTTTTTCCACCTCCGCTGAAGCGAATCCTTTAATCGCCATCATCGAGGCGATCAAGATCATGCGCAATTTCATTTCGTGTTTTGCATACTCGGCAGCATCGGGGAGGAGTTTGAGTGTTTCCAGACCTCGGTTGGCAAGTTCGATCGCTTCGTGGTGGGCGGACCGGGTGGCGGCGTTTTCTGCCGCCTGGATAAGGTGCTCAAGGGCGCGCCGCCAGTCGCGGCCTTGCTCGAAGTGCATGGCCAGTTCAGCGGCAATTTCGCGCACACGATCACCGTAAACCTCGACTCCTCGCTCGGCAATACGTTGGTGAATTTGCGAGCGGCGGATCGGTGGGATCAGCCGGTAAGGTACATCGCGATAGAGGATGTGAATAAAATGGCGGCGGGGCGTCATGGACCCGTCCGGCAGTTCGACCAGCCGCGCAGACGACAAAAATCGATGTCGTCGAGCTAGTTGCTCGCATTGCTGGTCGACCCATTCGATCGACATATCAAGTCCGGCGGCAATTGCCATGGACGAACACTCCGCTCCAGCAACGCTTGCCGCCTCGAGCACCATGCGTTCATCAGGGTGAAGTCGCTCAATTTGCTTTTCGATCAGTTGGCGCAGATTTGCAGGAACTCCCTGCTCGATTTCCGCTAAGGCGGCGCCTAGCTTTGATATCCCTTCCTCTTCAACGACAAATTTTTGATCAATCAAATACTCCACCAGATTGACCAAGAAGAGCGGATTGCCTTCTGTGCGTCCAAAGATTGCCTGGTGAAATCCTCTGGGGAACTGATGTCGAGGGAATTTTACCTGCACGTATTGGGCGACCGCATCTTCGCCGAGAAATTCCAGCGGAAGTTCGTGGCACAAGCCGTGAGCTTGAAGTTCGCGCTTTACTTCTTTCAGAGGGTGGTCACCCACGATCACGTCGACTGGTCGATATGTGCCGATAACCATGAGGCGTGACGAATCTGGCCGTCGCGCCAGATAGGAAACCAAGTCAAGGGTGGAGTAGTCGCTCCAGTGCAAGTCTTCCAGGACCAAGATCAAAGGAGACTCAGACGACAGCGTTTCGATCGCCTCAGCCATTTCGCGCAGTATCCGCTCACGGGTTGCGCCCACAACCTGAGCTTGCAGACTCACTCTTTCGGATTGTGGAACCAGGGAGGGCATTTGTGATAACCAAGCCGGGGCGTGCTGGCGCAAAACCGTCAGCAGTTTAGCGCCCTCAGGTGAACGGCCAACGCGAGAAAACCCATCGAGCACCGGAAGATAGGGTTCTCCCCCGCCATAGTGTTCCAGGCATTGTCCCCGGGCCACCAAGACATCGATAACTTCCTTAGCCTGTTCCAGAAAGGCCGGCACTAAGGTGGTCTTTCCAATTCCAGGTTCACCAGTAACAAAGATGGTTTGACGTTCTCCGGCGAGAGCCCGCTCCAGCCAACCTTGCATCCTGGCTAACTCAGCATCGCGACCCAGAACGCCATTTTTAAATGCAGACGAGCTAAGTGCGGCCCTATCAGGAGTGAGCTGCAAAGGTCCCGCCTGCGCAGCTATGCTGGGACTCTGGTCCGGACCTGATTCGGTGAGCTTCCCGATAAATCGATAGCCCCGTCGATGTGCGGTCTCGATATAGATGGGTGATCCCGCGTCGTCGCACAATGCCTCACGCAATTGACGAATGTTGTCCTTAAGGACAGCGTCACCTACGAACGTGCCAGGCCAAACTGCGTCCAATACCTGTTGCTTATTGACAAGTTGTCCGGCGTGCTCAAGCAAGAGCTTCAAAACTGCAAAAGCCTTTGGGCGCAGAGGAATCGAGCGGGCGCCCTGCCACAGACACTCGTTTGTAAGATCAAGGCGAAATTTCCCGAAAGCGATCTCTTTCGCGGCTTGGGTTGTGTACCACCATTACAACAATTGCTTCCGCTGTGATTAGCTCGGCGAATTCAGTGGCGCAACCATTTTCAGAACACAGTCAAGGCCCCAACATCAAAGAGCAGGATCTAATGCGTACTTGTCGTATTAAACGACTCAAACATGACTTTACCGTGACCCCTTCGCTATGACTGGCGCCAAAGCTAAGGCTACTCCCTCGAGGTGATGGAGGGAATCGCAAATACGACCACATTCATTCTCCCGTTTCAACGGTGCCGTAGCCTTGCTTTCTGTGCGGTCTTGGCCTCTTTCATAACAATGTCCGCCTGCGGCGGTGGCGGTCCGGACTAGTGTCGTCTCAGAAATGAGCCGAGTACGGCAAGGCCGACCGCAAACCTAGGCCTATAGGTCACCACCAAAACATCACGCCAACATGACCTCTACGTTATGACTCGCGCAAGGGCTACGAATACCCTCGGATCGTGAGCAAGGCAGTTCCAACGCTCAAAGCTTATGACAAACCTAAGAAGAGGATTCGAGCAGCATGCGAGCGCGACCTGTTTCACAAACTGAAAAGGAGAATGGTGTGAATAAGAATTGCTGTGCGAAGTTCCTCAACGGTAGAGCGTCTACAACCATCGCTTTCGGACTCCTGTTGGCTTTTGTACTGAGTGTCGCTGGCATGTCATCCGCTCAAGAATCAACAGCCCTGAAATTCAGGGGCGCCATCGGGGTCATTCCTGTTACCGGTGTTGCCGCGAATGGAATTGCCACCCTTAACGTAGTACGGGCTGTCAATCCTGCCGGGCCTTGGCGAATCGCGGACCTCAGCGCGGATGTGAACTCCGAGGGGCGAATCAGGGTCAAGGGACGCGGCCTTCTTCTTGCCGCCGGAAATGGTATCGGGACCAACGCTGGAGCAAGCGTTTTCGCGACTCTGTTCTGCGGCGACGCCAAAACGGCCACAGCCCACAGCTCGAATCCAGTAGCCCTCGATGCCGATGGAGACTTCAGAATCGATGAGGTTTTGTCTCCTGTTCCCCCGACTTCCTGCGATACACCGGTGCTGCTTATCCGAAATGGAGGCAGTGGTGGAGTTTGGTTCGCCGCCAGCACTCCGGAGCTCAAGTGAGAAGCACCGCATGGGCTCACTCAACTTTTTGAACACTTCAAATCACACACAAAATTGGAGAACAAGACGATGAACCACAAGTTCGGCCAACAACCTCTAAACACGGGAAGATCGAGAAAACAGCTTGTCACCGTCGCCCTCCTATTTGGCTTCGCATTCGGGACAGCCACGCATGCGTCGGCACAGGCATTTACTCCACCAGCTACTCCTCAGGACATAACACCACCAGAGGGCAACACCGCATTCCTGGTTGGACACGCTTTCGGTAGCCAAGGCTACACTTGCCTGTCCACAAGCACTGGTGGGACAGCCTGGAATCCCACCGCCCGTCCCGAGGCGACGCTATTCACAAGTTTCTTCGGAAATTCACTGCAGATCATCACCCATTTCACCAGCATCAATGCAAACCAAAAGGACTTCGTCACAAAGCCGGTGCCCCTCTCGGGCAATGCGACATGGCAGAGCTCTTTCGATACCAGCAAGGTGTGGGCAACAGCAGTGGGACACATCGATGCCGGCTCCGACGAGAGTTGTCCGAACACGGGCTCGATTCAATGTCTACTGTTGCAGTCAGTGGGAAACCAGGAGGGGCCAACAGGGGGTAAGCTCCTTGCCAAAACCTCCTTTGTACAACGCCTAAACACGAAAGGTGGATCTGTGCCCACCACCGCGTGTTCGGTGGGGCAGACTCAGCTCGTGCCTTACACCGCTGACTACTACTTCTTCCGGCCAACTGAATAACCATTCGTTTTCCGGTCGAGGAAGTTCGGGATCTCTTGCGAAGCCGCACCAACCATCGCGGCTTCGCAAGAATACCCGGTGAAAGGCCCCCCAACAATGAGTGAAGAATGAGGCCAAGAGTATCAATCACCAAAGAAAGAGGATGCAGATGCGTACACAAAACCAGAGAGTGATGCAGCCGGTCCTGAATGGAACGGCATTGATAGCGGTAGCGCTGTTGTTCGCTTTGAGTGCGAGCATGGCGCTTGGACAGGCCACCAGACTTGATTGCGCGTTCGTAAATGTAGCGGACAGTGCGCAAGGCTTTAGTGGCTTGTCGCGATTTCCTGCGATCAACAATCGTGGCGAAGTCGCTTTTATAGCCAACAAGGTCGGCTCCGGACAGGGTGTGTTCAAGTGGGAAGAAGGCAGGAGCAAGACGATTGCTTCGAGCAGCAACCTCAATAGCTTCGGCGATGATGTCGCGATCAACTCCGCCGGCGTGGTCGGATACGATGCCGCCCTCACGAACAGCGCCAACGATCGGGCCATCTTCACCAGTAATGGATCGTGGACACGGATGATTGTGGACGCGAACCAGCAGGGCTTTGTCGGTCATTTTCTCGGCTCGCCTTCTATGAACGATTGGGGAACGGTTGCATTTTTCGCCTTCCGGAAGGATTTCTCGGAGGCCGTCTTCACTGGAAATGGCGGGCCGCTCACCATTGTCGCCGACACCGCTAACGCAACGTTTAGCGGCTTCGGAAATGCTGCGATAAACAACTATGGACAGCTCGCATTTTCCGCGACTCGCGAAGATGGGAGTCAGGGTGTCTTTATCGCAGCACGGGTTGAAGACCAGGCTGCAGACGACGCCAAACCTAAAAGACTGTGGACAATCCGCGCTGTCACCGATCCGCAGAGCCCACTGTTTACGGACCCTCTTGCCGAATTCGGGGATCCTGTGATCAATGAAGCCGGCCTCGTTGCCGATGTTGGTTTCTTCAGTGATCACCCCGAGATCTTCACCGGGAATACACGCCGTGTAACCGCCAGAACTGATCCTGATGGCTCATTATTCATCTCGTCTGAACATCCTTCGGTTAACAATCGAGGCGTGGTAGCGTTCTTCGCAAATGAGCTCAGTGGCCGCGACGGTGTCTTTGTCGAGCTGAGCGGCGGAGCTTCCCCCATTGGGGTCATAGAGACAGGTGACGCTCTGTTTGGTTCGATCGTAACGGGCCTCGATCTCGGCAGGTTCGCGCTGAACGACCGCGATCAGTTGGCATTCCACTACGATCTGCAGGACGGGCGCTCGGGTGTGGCGATCCTTTCTCTGAAGCAGAAATGACACACAATGAGGTCTACGCGTTAAGACGGGTACACGGGATAGGTTGAACACTTCTGGCTTCGGAGTTCGATCTGATCGGAATGCGAGAGCGCAAAAGGTGAATCCACGATTGAACAAGATGCAGAGTGGCTATTGTCGGCTCAGGATTGGGGAGGTGGAAGTCATCGCCTTGTCGGACGGCACACTACCATTGCTGCATACGACATCTTAGGAATACAAATCAAACCGAGATTGCGGCGTTGCTTTCAGCGGCAGACGCCGCACCGCCCTTCAAAGCATCGATGAATGCTTATCTCATTTCATCTCGGCAACCGTCTCATCTTGGTCGGTGCCGGCGAACTGCTGGGGTCAACCCTCAATAAGCTTCCTGCCAGTCAGCTTGCCGCCGACCTCTTGCGCGGCGTCGAGAAATGCAGTCTGTCACTGCGAGTGTCGGCTGATGAACGAACTACAAAAACATCTCGTTATCAGAACACCACCGACCACAAGTAGAGCGACCTTGGAAAGGGCTGGCGTCAGCCATTCTGCGTCATTCGCATTTTGCACATTCCAAAAGAATTGGAGGATCGCCTCTAATCAGCAGGGCAGCGCACGACCAATACGCGACACTCCCGAAAAGTACAGGGTCACTGGATGTCCCCTGACCCCTACGACAGTAGCTACGATTTCTCCAAAATCTTAGGCCCAGTCCTGATCCCAATCCGGCGGCCGCGTCTGAGTCATCTCGAGACGATCCACCGTGCCGTACACGAACACGACAAAGCGACGATATCCGACCTGCTCGTCTCGTCGTCCGGGACGCGGATCCCGCAGCAGGTACGCCGATTGAAACTCATACTTCACGTATTCTCCGGGCGCGAGTGAGCAGGCGGGCCGGTCCCACAACACCACGTCATGATTCTCCAGTTCAGCCCTGATCAGGTTCGTGCAGCCCGTCGGGTCGTCGTACTCACTGTCAAGTTCATCATCAACAAAGTGGGGTTGCGACCGCCCGATACAGGGAAACTCGCGCCGATAATAAATCTGAACAGGCCAGTCAAGATGCAAAAATCGACCGGCATTGAGGTCCCCCGGCTCGCATGCCCAAGGCTCGGTTCCGTTGTCTCCCATAGCCTCTTGCCACAAATTTAGCGTCTCCTTCTCCACCCTTCCGTGAACCATCCGAAACTTCCGGACGTAACTAGCCGCGTAAGGAACCAACTCGGCACAAAGCATCTCGCTTTCGCTCTGTACCTTTGCCGTCACCAGGATAGTGTATTCGAACTCCCCTTCCTCGATTCGCGGTTCACTATGCCCAATCGTCATGCTAATGAACCGAATCGGCCCAAACCTGTTCAGACTCTCACAAGACTCTTCTGTCATGCTGCTCCCTTCTTGCGCCGGCTCTAGCTCTTGCCCATACTGAAGAAACACTGCTCTGGCACTCTTATTCCCAAGATTGTTGTGTCGACAAGTGGCCCATATCTACAGACAAGTCAAAGCTGAGTGATTGGTTTTACCCTTCCGATGGGTGCGATGTATCGCGAGAATAGTCGCAGAAGAAGTAATTCTGGAAGATACAATACGGCCGCCATATAACCATTTAGTTCAATCGGCTATTCTCTTTCTGGCGCTATTTCGTCTGACGGGCTTGCTCCGTCTCCATACCAACGCACACAGGCCCACCCGGATCTGCATGCTTCAGCACCGCCGCTATCTGCTCCACTGAAAATCGCTTCTTCTTTATGCAAAATCTCCCATCAGATTTCGCCGAAGACTAGCATGCAGAATGATCTATAAATACCGGGGCGGATTGATATCTGAATTCGACGAATTACATAAGGGGCGGCAGTTTCCACATTTCATTTATGGGGCATCTACTGGATTATTGAGATTCACTCCTGATTCCGCCTCAACTTCTGCGTGAAATGGCATTACGCTATTTCCTATCCAGTTCATTATTGATTCTGGGTTTTCTGGACGAAAGGGCCGTTGTTGGAGCAAAGGCAGAAGGTTTGCCTGCGGAGGCACAACCAACCGGTCTTCTGGCGGTTCTGTCAGCCTGGAATAAATGATCCGCCAGTAGAGGAAGTCGTGCGCTGAATAGGAAAGCGGCCCGCGCACGACAATTTCACCTGCGTTCAGCCAGCAGATAGCGAAGTTTTTACTTGCCCCGGCATTAATTTTAACGATCGCTCCCGTCGGAATCCAACCTCCGAAATTCTCAAGCGCCTGACGGGTAGTCTGGTGGTTCAGGTCCTGGATCGCTGGCAATATGGCAACAGCATGTTCGTCAAAGCGAAAAAATGAAGTAGGGAGCCATCTGGTTGGATTCGCATTGCCCATCGTGAACGTAGGTTCGTCCGTACCACCTTCGGATCCCAGACTTCCACCCACCAGATCATTCCAGGCCATATGGGTGCCGGTGATGCCTCTTGTCAATGTCAAAGTGTCCGATTTCCATTTTTCGTATAGATCGAGAAAAGCATCGTCGTCCATTTGAAGCCGGGCGATACGGTTTATCGTCGGCCGCAGGAACTTCTGAAGAAAACTTCCAGTTGTGGAAGATGGCACATTCTGTTCCTCGGTCCACGATAATTGCTGGTCGGCTATGTATAAGCCGCCCAGGCTGAGAGTCGGAATCTGTGTACCATTTTCTTTTGTAACTTTCCACTTCCCGTCATACTGGCCCTCCTCAATTGTCAGTCGGTAATGTCCTGTCTCCAGATAGCTAGCCACTTATTCTCCACTCCATATGCAATTTCGGCGTCTATCGAAAAAACAAATGGGAAGCCCTGTTTATTCCCGCAAAAATTCTCGAAATAAATTCCCCGCTGCGGTGTTGTTCCAAAAAGAGAAAAGGCCAAAACGGACAGGGCAAGCCGCAGCCCTCCGCATGAGGAGCACAGATGAGGGGACGAAAGAGAGATGAGTAGCGATCCAAAGGCCGCGACGATAACTCGCATTGGCAGGTATGACGTGATCTGCGAGCTTGGACGCGGCGGCATGGGCGTCGTGTATCGCGGAGAGGACAAGCTCATTGGCCGGGATGTGGCCATCAAAACGCTGACGGAAGTTACTCCTGAGCTGCGGGAGCGCTTCTATGTGGAAGCCAGATCGGGGATACTGAGCCATCCTAATATCGCTACGGTCTATGAGTTGGGCGAACATGAGGGAAATCCATTTATCGCGATGGAGTTCCTGGCGGGCGAGTCGCTGGACAAGATTCTGCGCGCGCGTGAACGGCTTCCAGTGCTGGAGACCCTCTCCATCATCGAACAACTTTGTGCGGGACTGGGATATGCCCATCAGCACGGCCTGTTGCATCGTGATATAAAGCCTGCCAATGTGATCGTGCTGCCGGATGGACGGGCGAAGATTGTGGATTTCGGCATTGCGCGGTTGGCCGATCAGAGCACGAGGCTTACTAAAACTGATGCGCTGCTCGGCACATTCCACTACATTGCCCCGGAACGGCTGAAGGGCGAGGCCAGCGACGGGCGCGCCGATATCTGGTCAGTAGGCGTGATGCTCTATGAGATGATGACGGGCGAGCTGCCTTTTAAAGGCAAAGATGTCTCCGCTCTCTATCGCGTCATTCATGAGCCCTATGTGCCGCTGGCCGGAATCGTACAGGATGTTCCGGAGGCGTTCAATGCAGTGCTCGACAAGGCGCTGGCAAAAGATGTAGATCGACGCTACGCCACAACGGAAGAGATGGCGTTCGATCTTCAGGCGATTGGAGACGGCCTGAAACAGGAGCGCGTGCTCGAATTGCTGGAGTCTGCCCGGAGACTGTCCGATGAGCGTCAGTTCGCCAACGCTCGGACAGTGCTGCTACAGGCACAGCGTATCGATCCGGCAAATGCGAGCGCCAAAACGCTGATGCAGGACGTGCAGGAGCAGCTGAACCATCTGCAGCGAGGGGAACAGATACGGCAGATTCTTGAGCAGGCAGAAGATGCGGTTGCCTCTCAACATTATGAAGATGCCATCTCGTACTACATGCAGGCCAAAAAGCTCGACACGGAAGGCGCATTTTCATTAACGGGACGGTTGGAGCAGATGCAAGCGTTGAAGGAGCAGTATCAGCAGGTACGGGCGCTTTCCGAGCAGGCCAGCGAAGCACGCAAGCGCGGTGATCTGACACAGGCGCAGAACCTTCTGGAGCAAGCACTGCAACTGGACGAGAAAAATACCAATCTGCGTAATGCGCACTCGATCATCCTGCGCGAGATCAAGCGCAAACAGGAAGGGATCAAGATCGAGGATCTTTTGAAGAACGCGCGGGAGGAATATAGCACCCGCAAGTACACAGAAGCGATTGCGCTACTGCGCGAAGCAGCAGAGATTGATCCGACACACAGCGAAGTACAGCAATTGCTAATTACTGCCACGATGCGGCAGAAAGAAGAGCGCAGGCGCCAACTGCTGGAGCAGATCGTTGCCGAGATTCATGACTGCCTGGACGGAGAAGATTTCGACCGTGCACAGGACCGTGTAAACAGGGCCTTGGAGACATTGCCTTCGGAAACGCTGCTGCTGCGTCTGAAGACGGAGATCGAGCAGAAGAAGCAAGAATTCGAATCGCAGCAGATTGTTCGCTCGGCTATTCTTCGCGCCCAGGATTTGTTGCTTGAGCAGCCTGTGAATGCCCTCAAGATCGTTAATGAGGCATTAGGACAAGTTCCCGGAGACGATAGCCTGCTTCAATTCCGGTCACGTCTGGAAGAACATCTTGGACAAGTTAGGAAAGAGGAATTGCGCACGCAGCGCCTGAAGAGGGCCCACGATGCGATCGAGGCTGGGAGGTTCGAAGCTGCAATTCGCGAACTTGAATCGGGGCTGGCAGAAGTCGGGACATCCGAAGAGTTAGAATCACTGCTTGCTTTGGCGCAGAGCCAGCTGCGGCAGGCCACCGAGCAGCA